>ULYD01046574.1_pt1 | contig 28786 bp, 40 predicted proteins | sample 1961831 | NCBI WGS metagenome assembly ULYD01 (sample SAMEA4835854, study PRJEB28245) | human gut metagenome | biome: gut microbiome; material: fecal sample | place: Denmark | collected 2008 | reverse complement strand
TTCCAACCCTGGATCAGTATAAATGCAATTCTGGAATTGTGATTCAGGGAGAAATCAGCGCTCCGGTAAAAGCTCCGGCAGATGCAAAAGTAACGGCAGTGGGAACCAATGAAGAAATTGGCAGCTATGCAGTTTTGGATTTGGGAAATGAGTACAGTGTAACCTGCGGACAGCTAAAAGAGATACAGGCAGAGGCAGGGGACTATGTGGAAAAAGGCCAGATTTTAGGGTATGTAGCCGAGCCGACCAAATACTATTGCGTAGAAGGGAGCAGCGTTTTCGTAGAAATGACTTACCAGGGAAAGCCGGTCGATCCAGTAGATTTTATGGAATAGAATCCAGTTGGCGAATAGAAAATCCTGTGCTATACTTAACAGCAGTACAGGATTTTTTCTGGTATAAAGACACTATTTTTGGAGGAATGAAATGAATATATTATTTTTTTTGACGCCGAAAAAAGAAATTGCTTATATTTATGATGATGACAGCCTTCGACAGGCTTTAGAAAAGATGGAACACCGCAGATACTCCTGTGTACCGATAATCAATCGTTCTGGAAAATACGTAGGAACCATTACAGAAGGAGATCTTTTGTGGGATATTAAAAACAAGCTGAATCTAAGCCTGAAAGAGTCTGAAAAAATTCCGGTTACTGTTATCAGCCGCCGGAACGATTATGATCCAGTACATATTGAAACGACAATGGAAGATTTGATTGATAAGGCATTAAATCAGAATTTCGTACCAGTTGTAGATGACCAGAACAATTTTATTGGGATTGTAACCAGAAAAGATATTATCCGATATTTTTCTGACAAACAGTTAAAAACTCCAATGAACTAACATACAGAAAATAACCGGACGGACTGGTAACAAAAATTGTGGAAATCCAAGTTTGATCTTGCCAAAACAGTTTGTATGTAATATCATTGTTGTGTATACAAAATGACCGGCAGTTGGAAGGAGCAAATATGGACGCAGGCAGTTATAAAAACCGAGAAGAAATGGTTTATCAGGTATTAAAAAAAGAAATTCTGGATTTGGAATTAAAACCAGGACAGTTAATTCGGGAAAACGAGATCTGCGAGCGCTTTTCTGTATCCAGAACGCCGGTTCGTGACGCGCTCAGGCTGTTGCAGGAGCAAGGATTTGTCAAAACAGTACCGTATAAGGGGATTTTTGTAACGCTTTTAAATCTCAGCAACATTAAGCAGATGATTTATATGCGTGTAGCAGTGGAGACGATGGTTTTACGGGATTTTATGGAAATTGTAAGTCCCATGCTGATGGAGAGGATCCGATATGAAATCCGTAAGCAAAAAGCGGTAATTCTGGAACCAGATTTTAAGCCAGAGCAGTTTTATCGAATGGATGCGCAGATGCACAGCATCTGGTTTCAGGCTACAAAAAAGCAGAAATTATGGGAGATCATCCAGGCACAGCAGCTGCATTATACCCGATTCCGTATGATGGATTTTGTTACAGAAACCGATTTTCCCCGTATTATCAAAGAACATGAAGCCATGTTTGCGATGATTGAGAAAAAAGACATTGCCGGAATGGAGCGAGTTTTAAAAGACCATCTGTATTTCAGTATGAAACGGATGCGTTACCAGATTGATGTAGAGTACAGGGACTATTTTGAAGAAGAGCCAGAAGAAGGAAAGTTCGATATTTAAATTTGTGCAAGAAGAATAAGGAAGAGATTTGAAGCGGCAGAATATGGGAAATCCTCATAGAGCCGCTTTTTTGTTGAAAAAGTATTCGAAAAAACTGCCATCGGTTTCTGGATGTATGGAAAAAGATACACATATCTTTCAAAACCGCTTCATATATTTTAGTATCAGTGTACAGGCAACATAGACAGGATGGGAGAAAATGAATCATTATTTTAAACCGAAATACGAATGTGCAATCCGAATTTTGCTGGCAAAGCTGGAGGTAATTAATGCGGAACTTTCCATAGAACTTTCTCGAACCGTAATAACAGGAATGTCCGGACGATTAAAAACCTGGGAAAGTATCGAAAAAAAGGCTGCCAGAAAAGGGTATGGAAAAGCAGATGAGAAGGCATTGGCATCAATTTGCGATATTGCAGGAGTACGGGCGGTATGCGCTTATATGGATGATGTGTATCGGGTAGCAAAAGCGCTTCAAAAACATCAGGATTTAAGAATTGTGCGAATCAAAGATTACTTGAAAATGCCAAAATCGTCAGGATACCGAAGTCTCCATCTGATAGTAGAAGTACCTGTGTATTTTCAGGGAGAATTGGAACTGGTAGAGGCAGAGGTTCAGCTTAGAACCAGCGCCATGGATTTCTGGGCTTGTCTGGATCATCAGCTGCGGTATAAACGGGGAAAGCAGGAAGCCGGATTAATTGGAGAAGAATTAAGGGAATATTCCAGTGTTGTAGCGGACCTTGACAGGAAGATGGTAGAACTGAGAAATCGAATTGCGGCGATTTAAAACTTTGTCGGAAATTTTTTCAAAACATATTGCAAAATACGCTGGGATGTGCTATTATTTGTATACAAGATAAGTTAGTTGTATACAAATTTTGAGAAAAGGAGAAGGGACAATGAAAGACTTAAATGCATTTTCACTGGAAGGCAAAGTAGCATTAGTAACCGGCGCATCCTATGGTATCGGCTTCGCAATTGCAAGCGCTATGGCAGCAGCAGGTGCAACTATCGTATTTAACGATATTAAGCAGGAACTGGTAGATAAAGGAGTAGCTGCTTACGAGGAAGCTGGTATTAAGGCTCATGGCTACGTTTGCAATGTATGTGACGAAGACGCTGTAAATGCTATGGTGGCTCAGATTGAGAAAGAAGTAGGAGTAATTGATATTTTAGTAAATAACGCTGGAATCATCAAGAGAATCCCGATGATCGAAATGTCTGCAGCTGATTTCCGTCAGGTAATTGATGTAGACTTAAATGCTCCTTTCATCGTAGCAAAGGCAGTTATTCCTTCTATGATTAAAAAAGGCGGCGGAAAGATCATTAATATCTGCTCCATGATGTCCGAATTTGGCCGTGAGACCGTTTCTGCATATGCAGCAGCAAAGGGCGGCTTAAAGATGCTGACCAGAAACATCGCATCTGAGTACGGTGAGTACAACATTCAGTGTAATGGCATTGGACCTGGTTATATTGCAACTCCTCAGACTGCTCCTCTGCGTGAGATTCAGCCTGATGGTTCCAGACATCCATTCGATCAGTTTATTATTGCAAAGACTCCAGCAGGACGTTGGGGCGAGGCAGAAGACTTAGGCGGACCAGCAGTATTCCTGGCTTCCGAAGCTTCCAATTTTGTAAACGGTCTGATTCTGTATGTAGATGGCGGTATTCATGCTTACATCGGCAAACAGCCTTCATAATCCAGAAGAAAATAGCTTTCGTGCTATCAGTTAAGAAATACAGAGACTGCCAGAAGACATCTGAGGCAGTCTCTGTATTTTAGATTTGACAGAATCCGGACAGGAAAACGTACATAAGAGAAAAAGTTCTTGGATAAGTGAGAAAAACAGTTGCATTTTCCTATGGGATTTGCTATACTAATATGGCGTTAAATAACGGAGTATGGCGTAGCTTGGTAGCGCGCTCGGCTGGGGGCCGAGAGGTCGCAGGTTCAAATCCTGTTACTCCGACTGTAAAGTCCTTGATTATTCAAGGACTTTTTCTTTTGTGTTGCATTTCGTGTTGCATAGGTTTTCAAAATGTGCATTTGCCTTTTGATTCATAGCCTTTGTTTGCTGCTCCATAGTGTGGCGATATATATTTTTCAATACCGAATCATTCCCCCATCCGCCGCGCTGCATGATATAAGCATCTGGGATTCCAAGCGCGTGCTGGATAGATGCAGAATAGTGGCGCAGGTCATGGAAACGGAAATGAGGGATGCGATTCTTTCTTAGCACTTCAGAAAAATGATTTGAAATTTGGTAAGGGCGTAAATTTACGATCCTTCCTGGCTGCTTTGGAAATTTTTTTATTACAAAATCAGGAAATTCTATATAGCGATTTCCGGCAAAACTTTTTGGTTGTTTTACAACCCAATTATTGTTATCATCTAATACCATGGCCAATTCAACATGAACAATATTTCCCTGAATATGGTCAGAATCAAGAGCGCAGATTTCACTGCGCCGCATCGGGCCGAAAGCAGCGAGCAGAACTGGAATTTCAAGGGGCGTACCTTCTACTGCACCCATTAGTTTGCGTACATCTTCATCGGAAGGGATATAGAGCGTCGGACGGATTCTCTCTGGCAGTTTTGTATGGACGCTGAAATCAGGGCGGTATACGCCCAATACGGCCGTGAGAAGGCCATGCATATTCCGGACACTTTTTGGTGAATGGGTAATGGCTTCCAGGTTAATTTCGTTTTGTATGTCCTCTTGGGTAATAGAAGATATTTTTTTATCCATGAGATTCTGCAAATCGGCTTTCCTGGAGCGCTTATACTCTCGGATTGTAGCCGGAGATAGAATAGCAGATCTTGATGTAATATAATCATCCATTGCCTGTCCTAACGTCAGAGAAGATTTTGAAATTTGATTTCCACCACCTTTCCTGTTGGCTTGAAATTGGGCGGCAGCCAGTTCAGCGGCTTTTCGCCCGCGCGGGGATGGGTCATCACTGGTAAATGATTCATATACGCGTTTTTGTTTAGGCTTTCCGGTTTTGTTGTCAATAACTGGTTTTCCCGATTTGTCCAGAACCGGCTCGTAGTGACTGAAAGCCAGACAACGCCAGGAACCGGATGGGAGTTTTTTTGCTGTTGCCATAATATCATTCCTTTCATAAATGCGTGCGACATCGCACAAAAATGAGTATAAAAAATACGCCCCTTGCCAGGACGCTCCAGGAATGATATACTAGAATTCTGATATGTAGTGTATCTTCCGGAGCATCCGGCAAGAGAATCTATGTGAAAGCCGTTCCTGGTTGCAGCCAGGAGCGGTTTTTCATTTGACAAATACTTTTGATTGACATATAATATACTTAACAAGACAGCCAGTAAGGGAGGTCAAGGCTCCCCGCCCTGGCGGATATAAGAAGCTAAGAAATAGCCGCCTATTCTTTACCAGAGAGCAGGGCGGCTATTTCTTATGTGTATATGTTAAGATTGCTACAATAAGTAAGGCCACAGATGTAATTAACTGCAATTCTTCATATGTATTCATAAGGCATCCCTCCCTTCCAAGACTCAGGGCGGGAACCGCAGCCGCTCTACTGGCTGCCTGGGTAAGTATATTATATTGTCAAGGTAGGCCCCTGCAGAGCAGGGGCGGTTTTTCATTTATTGACGGTGCGTAATAACGTCAAGAGTTGATAAAATTTGATGCGCAAGATTGAAAGCTTGTTGATATTCCTTGCTATTTGTTTTTATAGGTTTTGTAACTAGGGGAATCAAACAACAGGGAGAGGAAAGACTATTTGTTGTCACTTTAATGTACAAAGATTCTATCTTCTTCTTTTGTATTCTATTAGCAGTTATGCCACCGGCAATTGCACCAAATCCTCCAAAGATAGCTCCACCAACAAGAGCTTGTCCAATTCCACCACTGGTTATTAAACTGTCATCTTCAAGTAATTCATAGTTGAGTAGATCCGAATAATTTAGCCATTCTTTATTTCCAACTTTTTGTTTGCTTCCTCCAACAAGTTTTTCAGCGGCTAAAGACATTCCCAGTGTAGAGATGGCCAGGGTTCCTTTTAATAGACTTTTTCCAATTCCGTCTTTTTTTCCGTTTACAGGAATAGCGCCGTTAATCCGAAATACGGAGTGGTTTTCATCGACCTGAATAGGACCGATTTGTTTTGTTGGCCGATAAGCATTTTGATAGTTTTCAACAGCGGTGCGCACTCCTGTTTGTGCAACTAAAAAAATCTTATTAGCTAAAGAGTCTGATTCTGGAGCAATATTCTCTGGAGTTGCTTCATGCAACTCACTAACTGGAAATCCGCAATTTGGACAGGCAATAGCCCTGTCCGAAAATTCTCTCCCACATTCTGGACATTTAATAAGTGACATATAGTCCCCCCTTTTTTTTATTTAAGTCTTAACCCAATAAGTTCTTTTGGATATCCGGTACAATGACAAAATTGCTCTTCTGTGTATCCAGCGTACTCTGATAATAAGTCATCAGTTATTAAAAGAACTGATGCGAATTGATTTGCCTCTCGCTCTATACCGGAAGTTAGAAGTAACGTATGGCTTTTGATAAATGCACAGTTTTCTCTTCGGTGTAGCAGAGCGTGGCCAAGTTCGTGCGCTACCACAACTCGAAAGAACGGACTATCAACAGGAATACTGTCATTTATAAAAATCCAACGTTTACGCTTTATAAGCTTATAATTTCCAGAAATTTCTCCGAGAGGCACAATAGCAATCCTGATACCAGCGACAGCAGCAATTTTTATAGGGTCTCTGGTTCCGGCAAGCCGTTCATAGTACCGAATAAGTCTTCGTATTTTATGTTCGACGGTTTCCAAGCAGCAACACCTACTTTTTATTTTTGTTTGGATTATATTTCACTTTGTTTTCTTTCTTAGTTTCTCTTAGTGCAAATTCAATGGCATTTTGCAGTAGATTCAGTGATGCATCGTTAATTTCTACACCATTGTAATAGAGAGGGCTGTCGGCTCCACTCTTAATTTCTGACATGATATGGTCTAAGGATTTAGCGATATCTCGTTCATCCTTGGCAGTCAATTCAGAATCATTCGATTCGTTTTCTTTTCCGGTCATTAAATATTCAACAGATACCCCAAAATAGTCAGCAATTTTTTGCAGCCGGTCAGATTTTGGTGTGCTATTTTTCCATTTAGAAATAGAACCATTAGAAAAACCGAGTTCCTTTTCCAATTTTCCTTGTGATATTCCTGTTGATTTTCGTAATTCCTCAATTCGTTCAAATACTGTCACTGTGTTCCTCCTAAATACAGAAAAAATTCTGTAAATCCTCTTGACAAACAGAAAGTTTTCGGTATAATAAGAGATGTGATACAGAAAACTTTCGGTAAAACAAAAGGAAATGTTACTGAAAATATTCAGTTAAGTTGACAACTTCATATTAGAATATTTTCAGCAAAATGTCAATAGGAAATCGAAAATTTTCTGTGTTCAAATTTAATTGTGGAGGTGAAATAATGTTATATGACAATGTAAAGCGTATTTGCGACGAAAAAGAAATTTCCGTCGGAAAAATGGAGAAAGAATTAGGCTTATCCAATGGTAGCGTTTATAAATGGAACGAGAGCGAGCCAGGAATCCATAAGGTTCGAAAAGTAGCAGATTACCTTGATGTGAGCATCGAGGAACTGTTGAAGTAGGGAGGAGATAAGAGAGATGGTGTTGTTGTGTTGCTTTGTTGGAACTGGCCTGCTGGTTCTTTCAATCATTCTTTGCATTGTAAGAGATGATTATTTATGGCTGGTGGTTCAACTGCTGGGAGAAATAATTGCTTTTATGGGATACGCTCCTGTTTTTTTAGAGTTCCTTAGAAAGTAGTTTTATGCAGCGCTCATAAAGTTTATCTGTATCTTTTGAGGCACCATGATTTTTTACTTGGTTGGCTAATAAAAAGAGATTACGGCGGACAGAGCGCTTATGGCAAACGGCTGCAAGTTCTAATGCTTTTTTGTAAAACACAAACATATGTCCTGTTTTTTCGGGGCCATATTGGCAATTTGAATAAGCATCTGAAAATGATTGACAGAGTTTTAAACGTGCACCAATGGTGTGATTCATTTTAGAGATTTTATATTCTTTCACAGAGTGAATAAGAGCAGTAATTGTGGGTGCGACGATAGCAGCAAATGCAGTTATGGTGGTAGAAATTACAGTAAAGTCAGTATCCATAGAAAATCTCCTTTGATTTTATAAAGGAGATTATAGCACAGGACAAGGAAGTTTACCAGATGAGTAGGAGGTGAGAGAGGTGGAAGAAAGAACTTGTATATCTATTGAAAAATCCCTTAATTTTGAAAAGAGTGGGGAAACATTTTCTGTAAAGATTTGTTTGGAAAACATTTCCCCGGAATTAAAAGAAGATTCAATTAGTCCTTATTTAGAAACTTTATTTTTAAAAGCCATAAAAGATTTAAAACTTAATAATTCCTGATTGTACAAGTGCTCGTATCAATTTCTTGGCATCTTCAGGATTCTGTCCTAAGGCAGAAAGAAAAGCTTGTTGTTGTTCCTCTTTACTTAAAGAAGTATCTGTTATAGCGTGCATCATTGTGGGATTAGTAAAAAACAAGGAAAGCATATTAGCAATTAGATCTTCTTTAGAGGATTCAGGCTTTGCATATATTGTGGGCATATAATTTGTGAAAGAGCAAAGCTCTAGAAATTGGTTGTCGGGTTTGCCCGGATTAGCGTTATAAAAGTCAAAACGACGCTTTAACTCCAGAGCTAATTTGTCCATACCGGATGGTTCCTGCGTATATTCAATATGGCGTAGATGCGATATATCAAAAGGAACTAAAAAATCCACTTTTTCACGGATTAATATTGTTCCGGGCTTAATTGCATGGCGTATGCCAAGTTCGTAGAAAACATTTGGATTGGGGTATGTAATATCGGCAATTACATATTTTGAATGCATTAATTTTGTGAAGATATCGTTACTCATGGAACCGGGATTCAATTCTTCATCAGCACGAATAACTTCGATTCCTGGAAGTGCTTTAAGTATAGCATTTTTGATAATGTAATCATATTTTTCTCGAAGTTGTTCTTTGGTAATAGTGACATTGCCTACAATTTGATCGCCTATAGGCATGATGACAAAACAGGTATTGTTCATAGTGTTTTCCTCATTCTTTTGTACTCGGTGTTGCAGCACCTGTAAGTACAGTATAGGACAGGGAGAAATAAAAGACAAGAACAAAGCAAAGTGATTTAAGGGAGGATATATGAGCGATTTAAGAAGAACCACCATCACATCGATGGAAGCAGCAGAGTGGTGCGGAAAGAAGCATAATGAGTTGCTGAAAGATATTCGTAGATATATCGGTCAATTAGGAGAGGGGAAAATTCCCCACACCGATTTTTTCGAGGAATCTACATATGTTACAGAACAAAATAAGACGTTGCCATGCTTTCTGGTAACAAAGAAAGGCTGCGAATTTATCGCACATAAAATGACAGGACAAAAAGGAACAGAATTCACTGCACGGTACATCAATCGTTTCCATGAGATGGAAAATCAGGTGAAACAGGTTCTACTGACTGAACATCCGGGCGAGGTGGCAAACCTGATTAAAGTCCTTTCAGGTCGAATGGACAAACAGGGCATCGCACCATATAAGTCAGCAGAAGTGGTCAGGATGGTTTGTGAGCAGTACGGAATCTGTCTTCCGGCTGATTTCGTGAAGATTCCAGAATATGAGCAGATGACAATGTTTTCTGTGACAGAGTAGGAGGTGGAGTGATGGAGCTAGCAATAATATTCACGCCTTATTTTTGCCTGATTATGTATCTGGCGGCAAAAAGTCAGGGCGCTTGCAGAGTCCTTTTGCTGGTGTTGGCAGCTTTAAGCTATGGCATATATCTATGTATTCTTCAAAAAGCTGGTTACTTAACGCTGTGAAGCTCTGTTCAAAAGTCACAGAGCAAGTGCTAAAAAAATGATGTGGTTTTCCGTCGCGGGCGCTGCATAGGTCGCAATAAGCGAGATAGAAATCAGAGTATAAGGCCTGAGATGAAGTCCCCATGTTATATATGTTTTTTGAAAGTAGTTCAAAAAGTTCATAGATTTGTTCTGTAGAGAATGAATACAGTGTATTGATGTTCAAAAGTTTCCTACAGTAGAACTGATAATAGGGGATATAAAATGCGTCTAAACGCTTTTGCAGTACATCGCATTTTCTAACCTTCCTTTCCTTTCCGTAGGTTAGATAAAAAATAATTATGCCAGATGCAAAAGGCAAAATGGAGTTAGATAATTGCAAAAAGAAGTTAAGAATGATTTCTAAAGAAGAGGATTCCATAGGTGTTTGCATAAAGTTCTCCTTTGTATTTTATAAAGGGATTGTAGCACAGAAAGAGGAAATTTGCTAGAAGAGTAGGAGGTGGAGAGATGCCAAAATTAAAACCCAACCCAACTGAGGAGGCCAGCAGAGTAGTACGTTCCTGTATTGCAGGCAATATGGAGCTCTATGCAATCAGAGACGAACAGTTAGCTAACAGAATGGGGGTCTGTAAAAAGACAGTTCAAAACCGGAGGGACAAGCCGGAAAACTATACACTTAAGGAGTTATGGGCGGCAGCCAAAGTGCTGAAGTTAACGCCCATACAGGCGGCAAGCATTGTATTGGGGCGTCCCATTACCAGTAAAGAAATTAAGGAATTTATTTTGATGTGAAAGGAGGTGAACAAGATGAAACAAATCTACAACCCTAACGAGCCAACCTATGAGGACGTGCTTCGGGAGAACGGCCGGCTGCGTGGCAGACTGGCCGAGAAGCACAGCGCCCTTGGCTGGACAGTAGCACTGAATCTGGCCATGTTATGTGCCAATGTGTATATGTTCGGCGTGATGCTGGACTTCTTAATGCATTAAAAAGGCCTGCCGGATAGCCGCCGGACAGGCCCAGATAAAAAATATCACAATCCAATTATGGGAGAAAATGGAGGAAAAGTCAATGGTAAAAGTAACAGTCGTACAGGATGACAAGAAAGTTTTTGAGCGAGAAGGAGAGTTCTTCGCGGGCACTGTGATTATAAACAGTGATGAAGACATAGTCGCTGCATCAGGGGTTGCATTTGGCGAAGCAAATGCGAGAGACGTTACTATCGCTTTGGCGAAACTTGCTGCGGATACAGTCAGAGAAGCATCTCCAAGCCGGACGGATTATATGATTAATCTGAAAGTGCTGGAAAAAATTCTGCATAACCATATTGCAGAGGAATTAGCAGGACTTCCTCAGGGATTAGCAAAGAAGATTCAGAAGATAATGGAGGATTGATAATGAAAATTAATAAATTAGAAATTGAAAATGTCAAGCGCATTAAGGCAGTAAAAATTGAGCCAACGAAAGACGGCCTTACTATTATTGGAGGCAAAAATAATCAGGGGAAAACTTCTGTGTTAGATTCTATTGCATGGGCGCTGGGAGGCGATCGGTTCCGTCCATCCAAGGCACAGCGAGAGGATTCCGCAATCCCGCCAAACCTTAAAATTGTAATGGATAATGGACTTATTGTAGAGCGTAAAGGAAAAAACAGCGATTTGAAAGTGACGGATCCATCTGGTCAAAAGGGAGGCCAGCAGCTGCTGAATGAGTTTGTAGAACAGTTGGCATTGAATCTTCCTAAATTCATGGAGGCCGGAAATAAAGAAAAGGCTCAGACGTTATTAAACATTATTGGCGTCGGCCCGCAACTGGCAGAGTATGAACAGACTGAGAAGGAATTATATAGCCAACGTCTGGCGATTGGAAGAATTGCAGATCAGAAAGATAAATACGCAAAAGAGCAGCCGTATTTTACCGATGTACCGAAAGAATTAATTTCAGCCTCTGAGTTAATTAACCAGCAGCAGAGAATCTTGGCAAAAAATGGAGAGAATCAACGATTGAGAGAAAATCTGCATCGTTTGGAACAGGAGCAGCAAGGCATTATGGAGCAGTTGCAGAACCTTCTGGCAAAACAGGCGGAAGTGGACGAAAAGGTTCGTGTAGCCAGATTATCCGCTCAGGATTTGCAGGATGAATCAACTGCAGAACTGGAAGCGAATATTTCTCATATTGAGGAAATCAATCGAAAAGTACGTGCCAATCTGGATAAAGAAAAGGCAGAAGAAGATGCAATGGAATATAAGCGTCAGTATTCTGTATTAAATGAAGAAATTAATGCTGTGCGTCAGAAAAAAGTGGAACTTTTACAGAACGCAACACTTCCTCTTCCTGGACTGTCTGTGATGGATGAAGAATTGGTATATAACGGTAAAAAATGGGATTGTATGTCTGGATCGGACCAGTTGAAAGTAGCAACAGCGATTGTCAGAAAATTAAATCCAAAGTGTGGGTTTGTTCTTCTGGACAAGCTGGAACAGATGGATCTGGATACATTACAGGAATTTGGTCAGTGGCTGGAAACAGAGAAACTACAGGCTATTGCAACCAGAGTTAGTACTGGAGATGAATGTAGCATTATTATCGAAGATGGTTATGTGGCAGGACAGAAAACCTTAGTTTCAGAGGTTGCAAAATCAGGATGGAAAGCAGGTGTTTTTTAAATGAATATTATAAGAGGAAAAATTCCCTGTGCGAAAAAAGTAGTAATTTATGGGCCGGAAGGAATCGGGAAATCTACGTTTGCATCTAAATTTCCGGATCCTGTATTTATTGATACAGAAGGAAGTACGAAAGACATGGACGTGGCCAGATTTGAAAAGGCCAGTAGCTGGCCTATGTTAATGGAACAGATACGTTTCGTCCGATCGAATCCATCAATCTGTAAAACCTTGGTAATTGATACTGCAGACTGGGCAGAGCAGATGTGCGTGACAGATCTATGCGCCAGATACGGAAAAAAAGGTGTAGAAGATTTTGGATATGGAAATGGCTATGTTTATGCAAAAGAAGAGTTTGGCCGGTTTTTAAATGCTTTAGAAGAAGTGGTAGAAAGTGGAATCAATGTAGTTCTTACAGCTCACGCCCAGATGCGAAAGTTTGAGCAGCCGGATGAACTGGGAGCTTATGACAGATGGGAAATGAAACTCGGGAAAAAGACTAGCTCACAGACTACTCCGTTGGTAAAGGAATGGGCCGATATGGTGTTGTTTGCCAATTACAAGACCTGGTCTATTGCTGTAGATGATAAAGGGAAAAAGCGGAAAGCACAAGGAGGAGAAAGAACCATGTACACCTCCCATCATTCCTGCTGGGATGCGAAAAACCGTTATGGCCTTCCAGAAGAAGTTCCGTTTTCCTATGATTCTATTCGGGCTATTATCGAACCGGAAACGAAAGTAGAAAATAAACCAGAAGATGCAATGCTTAAGCAACCATGCCAGCCAGAGCAGCCCCAAACAGAAAAAAATCCAGAATATAAAGAAGAAACGATACAGGAAGATGGAGTGCAGCAGTCTCTGGATTTATCTCAGCCAGTTTCAACAGAAACGGAAAATGAGAAAGGGCCAGGGGATATGAGTGCATTTCCACCTGATAACCGGATTCCCAAAGCACTTCGGGACTTAATGATTAACAGCAATGTATGCGAATGGGATGTTCAGTGTGCGGTGGAAGCAAGGGGGTATTTTCCATCCGATATGAACATCTGGGATTATCCTCCGGATTTTATAGAAGGAGTTTTAATTGGAGCATGGCCACAGGTTTTCTCCACGATTAAAGAAATAAAAGAAAATGAATCGATACCATTTAATTAAACAATAACAGGAGGAAGCAATATGAATACAGAAAATATGAATACAGGGAAAGAATTAGGGTGGGATGATCCTATCAAAAATGACGGACAGGATTTTGAACCGATTCCCGCAGGTGATTACGACGTTACCATAGAAAGTTTTGACCGCAGCAGAAGCAAGGGGGAAGGAAAACTTCCTCCCTGCAATATGGCAGTTGTGCATTTCATTGTTCATGCAGGAGACAGGGATGTTCCAATTCGGGAGAATTATGTACTTCATTCTTCTCTTGAATGGAAACTTTCAGAGCTGTTTTGTGGAGTTGGACTGAAGAAGAAGGGGGAAGAACTGCGCATGAATTGGCAGGCGCTTCCAGGTAAAAAAGCAAGGGCCAAAATTGGTTTAAAGCCTGGAGTTAAGGATCCGAATAAGCAGTTCAATTATATTGAAAAATTATATCCGAATGAAGGCCCTAAGTATCAGGCAGGGAGTTTTTAAACGATGAAAGAAAAAATGGAATTAAGGCCATACCAGCAGGAGGCAAAAGAAGCAGTATTTGATGAGTGGGAAAAAGTCAGCAAAACCCTGGTTGTTCTTCCGACTGGATGCGGAAAAACCATTGTGTTTGCAAAAATCGCGGAAGAATGCGTCAGACGGGGAAAACGGGTATTGATATTGGCGCATCGGGGAGAATTGCTGGAACAGGCATCTGACAAGATTGCCAGAGCTACCGGTTTACGGTGTGCAGTGGAAAAAGCAGAAGAGAGCTGTCTGGGGAGCTGGTACCGAATTACGGTGGGCTCTGTTCAGTCTATGCAGAGAGAAAAACGGCTGGCCCGTTTCTCAGAAAGCTATTTTGAAACCATTATTATTGACGAAGCCCATCACTGCATTTCAGACGGGTATCAGAAGGTATTACAGCACTTCCCAGATGCGAAAGTTTTAGGGGTAACTGCAACACCAGACAGGGGAGATATGCAGAATCTGGGACAGTATTTTGAGACTTTAGCATATGAATATACTCTTCCAAAGGCAATTAAAGAGGGCTATTTATCCCCGATAAAAGCTTTGACAATACCGCTTAAATTAGACTTGTCTGGTGTAAGTGTACAGGCTGGAGACTTTAAGTCGGGAGAGATTGCGACGGCTCTTGATCCATATTTGTATCAGATTGCAGATGAAATGGAAAAGTATTGCAAAGAGCGTAAGACAGTCATATTTTTGCCGCTCGTGAAAACCAGCCAGAAGTTTCGAGACATTCTTTCGGAAAAAGGATTTCAGGCGGCAGAAGTGAACGGGGAAAGCAAAGACAGATCAGAAATTTTAGAAGCCTTTGACAAGGGAAAATACAATGTTTTGTGCAACTCCATGCTTCTGACGGAAGGATGGGACTGTCCATCCGTTGACTGTGTAGTGGTGCTGCGGCCGACTAAGGTACGCAGCCTATACAGCCAGATGGTGGGGCGTGGAACCAGGTTGTATCCAGGAAAAGATCATTTACTGTTACTGGATTTTCTGTGGCATACAGAACGGCATGAGTTATGTCATCCGGCAAACTTGATCTGTGATAATGAAGAAGTGGCTAAAAAGATGACGGAGAACCTGGAAAAGGCAGCAGGGTGTCCGATTGATATTGAAGAAGCAGAAAAGACAGCATCGGAAGATGTGGTAGCACAAAGAGAGGAAGCCCTTGCAAAACAGCTTGCAGAAATGAAACGTAGAAAGAAACGTCTTGTAGACCCCTTACAGTTTGAAATGAGTATTCAGGCAGAAGACCTGTCTAGTTATGTTCCAGCGTTTGGATGGGAGATGACGCCTCCTACACAAAAGCAGTTAGAAACCCTGGAAAAACTGGGAATTATGCCAGATGAAATCAATAATCAGGGAAAAGCATCAAAATTACTGGAACGATTAGACAAGAGGAAGCAGGAAGGACTTACAACACCAAAGCAGATCCGATTTTTGGAAGGAAGAGGCTTTCAACACGTAGGTACCTGGAAATTTGAAACTGCAAAAAACCTGATAGACCGGATTGCAGCTAATGGATGGCGCATCCCCAGAGACATTGTACCGCAAGAATATAGAGAATAAAAGGAGCATTAATCATGGACAGCCAATTTAACTTACTGGAAGCAATCGAATACATAAATCCAGAAGACCTTACTTATCAGGAATGGGTAAATGTTGGAATGGCTCTGCAGCATGAGGGATATGGTGTGAATGTATGGGATAACTGGAGTGCCAGAGATTCTGCAAGATACCATTCCGGAGAGTGCAGCCAGAAGTGGCGCAGCTTTCGTGGCAGTAATTCTCCGGTAACGGGCGGAACCATCATTCAAATGGCCAGAGAAGCCGGATGGGAACCTGAATATGGACATGAATTAAACTGGGATGATTCTATTCGGGAAGATCTGGTTGTAATCGATAAACATTATGTAGAGGAATTAGAGATTAAAGAGCCAGATGAGTGGAATCCAGCCAGCGAATTGACAAGGTACCTGGAAACGTTGTTTGAATCTACCGAAAATGTAGGATATGTGACAGAAAGCTGGGAAAAAGACGGACGTCATATGCCAACAAGAGGAAGCTGGGACAGAACGGCTGGACAACTAATTGAAGAATTATCCCGTTGTAACGGAGATATCGGAGCTGTAGTTGGTGATTGCAATCCAGATGCTGGAGCCTGGATCCGGTTTAATCCTCTGGATGGAAATGGCTGTAAAAATGAAAATGTAACAGATTACCGGTATGCGCTGGTAGAATCCGACAGCATGGAAATCGGACGCCAGAATGCTATTATTCGTGAGCTGGAGCTGCCTGTGGCCTGTCTGGTATATTCTGGTGGAAAAAGTCTCCATGCAATTGTTCGGGTGGATGCAGCAGATTATTCAGAATACCGAAAGCGTGTAGATTATCTTTATCATGTATGTCAGAAAAATGGATTAAAGACAGACAATCAAAACAGGAATCCTTCGAGGCTTTCACGTATGCCAGGAATCATACGGAAAGGCCGGAAACAGTTTCTGGTGGATACGAATATAGGAAAAGAAAACTGGCAGGAATGGTACGAGTGGATAGAAGGCGTAAATGATGACCTTCCGGAACCTGAGAGCATGGCGGATGCATGGGGAAATCTTCCGGAACTGTCAGCTCCCCTTATTGATGGAATTTTGCGCCAAGGACACAAAATGCTTATAGCAGGCCCGTCAAAGGCTGGCAAATCATTCGGATTGATTGAACTTACCATTGCTATCGCAGAAGGCCGGAAATGGCTGAATTGGCAGTGTGCAAAAGGAAAAGTGATGTATGTAAACCTGGAATTGGATAGAGCCAGCTGCCTGCACCGCTTTCAGGACGTATACAATGCATTACATTGGAAGCCGGAAAACCTGTCCAATATTGATATCTGGAACTTGCGAGGAAAGTCTGTTCCAATGGATAAACTGGCGCCAAAATTGATTCGTAGGGCGGCCAAAAAAAATTATATTGCCATTATCATCGATCCTATTTACAAGGTCATTACAGGAGACGAAAACAGCGCAGATCAGATGGCAAATTTTTGCAATCAATTTGACCTGGTTTGTACGGAACTCGGCTGTGCAGTTATATACTGCCACCATCATTCAAAGGGCGGCCAAGGAGGAAAAAAATCCATGGATCGTGCATCTGGATCCGGAGTGTTTGCAAGAGACCCTGATGCTCTTTTAGACTTAATTGAGCTGGAACTTAATGACAATATCTTAAAACAGCTGGAAAATCATGCAGTCTGTAATGTCTGCAAACAATATCTGGATGCCCATTTTAAGTGGCAGGAAGACCTTTCCCAGGACGATTTATGCAGCAGTTACCAGATGATTAATTATTGTGAAAATACGTTGGATAAGTGGCAATTCCAGACTTTGCAAAAACAGATAAAAGATGCGAAAGAAAGTGTAAGACAGAGAACAGCGTGGAGAATTGAGGGGACGCTTAGAGAGTTTCCAAAGTTTGAGCCAGTGAATTTATGGTTTGATTATCCAGTGCACAGCATAGACCAGACAGGGGCATTAAGCGATATTTTGCCGGATGATGCAGCGCCGCCCTGGAAGAAGGCGCTTGCCAGCCGGAAGCCAAAAGAACAGAAGTCGAAAGAAAGAAAAAAATCGATTATGACGGCTTTTGAAGCTTGTGAAATTAATGAAAAAGTAACGATTTCTGATCTGGCAGAGTACCTTGGCGTGACAGAAAAAACAGTTCGGAACCGCTTAAAAGAGCATGGGGGATTCCTTATAAATGACAGTGAAGTAAAGAAAAAAACATAAAATTTCCCTGTTTCCCTAGGAAGAAAAAAACAGAATTTATGTTATTTTCTCTAAGGAAAAATACATACAAAAAACGTTATTTTCCCCAGGGAAAAAATGACGGAAAAAAACAGGTTTTGTGTTGTTTTCACAGGGAAGGAAAAAAACTACTCCCCTAAAGGGGAGTAAATAAGTATTTTTCCCTGACGGTCAAGTGGGAAAGTAGTCGTGCGTAAAGCTGGCGCACGACGACTCCTTCCCCTGTCACTTGACAAAAGAGTTTTTTCTGTGAAAGGTTAATTTAATAATTTAAAGAGGTAAAGAGATGGAAAATATACATAACTGCAATACCTGCAGATGGTATGAAACATTTAACGGTGTCTGCTGCAATGGAGATAGTGAACATCGGGCGGATTTTCGTTTGTTGGATGACAGCTGCGATAAGTGGGAGGGAGCAGCGTATCAGTTCTTTATGGCAATGCAGCCTCCCACTTGTACGCATCAGGAGAAACAGGTAAAGGTGGTAAATGGCAAACCTGTGTTTTACGAACCACAAGAGTTGAAGGCAGCCAGAGAGAGGCTACGAGCACATCTGGGACGTCATGTTCCAGATGAAAAATTTACAGGTCCCCTACGTCTTACTACCTGGTGGTGCTTTCCGATTACCGGCAGTCATCAAGATGGGGAATACCGAACCAGTAAACCAGACACGGATAATCTGGTTAAGACGCTTAAGGATGTTATGACGGAGTTGCATTTCTGGAAAGACGACGCTCAAGTAGCCAGTGAGGTAATTGAAAAGCGTTGGGCGGAAATCCCAGGAATTTTTATAAAGGTGGAACAGATATGACAGATGAACAGGTAAGGGACGGATTTTCAGAGGTCTATAACAACTTTTGGAACCAGTACAAGAATCAACAGCCAATGGAAAATAGTCCAGAATGGGAAAGGATGCATAGCTGGGCCGTAATACTTAGAAAAAAGTATCCGTTTATGGAGGAAGTAGTCAATAGATTATTAACAGAGTTGATAGAGAGGGCAAGAAACCGAGGAAGAAAAACTGACGATTTCCAAATGCCACCCAGAAAGGAGCGTTCAAGATGATGCAGAAGCCAACAAAGATTTACCTCTGCAGCGAGTGTGGCAAGCTCATCGAGGGCGACCATGTATATATCAAAACTAAGAGAGGAACGGAGCTGCATATCCATCACGAATGTATTCCGAGAGGACCGAGAAGGGAGAAAAAATGTACGTTAAACAGATAGACCAAAAAAAGGCGTTAGAACTGGTGGAAAAGGGATTAGAGGTTAAGGTTCTGGTTCCAGGAGATGTAAAAAATAGTTGGGAATATATGATGCCGGATACCTTGCAGCAAGTTTTGGATAGGATGTTGTTCTTCCGGACAGAGCCGGCGATGGAAAAATCGGAGTTTGAAGAACTGGGAGAGAGTCAATCCCCCCCCCGAACCCAAAAACAAGCGAACACTAAAGGTGGATACCGGAAAGATGCTGGCATTAAGAAAAGCCGGCTGGAGCATGAAGAAGATAGCTGAGGAGTTAAAAATCAGTGAAGGCAGTGTATACAATTACTTGAAGAAATTGGAGGCAGAAGAATGAGTGTGAACAGATATGGGAGGAATACGGCTATGCTGAGTTTTGAAAATCCATTTTCGATGGAACTACAGAGATGTCAGGATAAGATCAATGAATGCGAAGTATGTCTGGCAAAAGAAAAAGAACAGAAAAATCTGTTAGTTGGCCAGATTGCGGATTTCTACACCGAGAAATTACAAGGTGCTTATTATAAGTGTGAGGAAACCGGAAGAATCGGTCAGATTGATAAGGTATATTTCAAGAGCGGGAAATTCTACGTCCACGCCTATTACCTTGATGTAACTGCCAATTCGAAAATCAGGAAGATGTATGCTAATATCGAATTCGACGAAATGGAGGGGATAACACTACTAACTGGAGAAGAGTACAGAGAAGAGTTCTTCTGTTACGTGAACCCGCGTCTGAAAGCAACCGAGACTTGATTGAGATTTTGGAAGAAAGGAAAAAAATGAAAAATATTGAACGTATAAAAACAATGAGCGAAAAAGAATTGATAGAGCTGTTTCATGAAATTCCATTCGATTGTGCTGACCAATGTCCGGATTTCGGGTGTGGATGTCTGAAAACGTGTACGCATGATTGCGGTAGGGAATTCATACGGAACTGGCTGAATGCAGAGAATTAGGATTTAGGAGGAAACCAGTGAAGGTTACCCAGACCCGACAGCAGGAAAGGCCATTAAGAGGGCAGATAGGCCGCCAGAGAATGTCGTACACTTTCCGGATGGCTGTGAAGCTGATGTGTATCATCTGCCATGTACGGGTACTGGGAAAGATTACGGTAGTAGATGATAAGGGGAGACGGTGGTAAAACACCAGATTGACAGCGGGGAGGCGAGACTAGTGGACAAAGAAATATTAGTCCAATATTGTGAGATGAAGGAAGAGATAAAGGATTTGAGGAACAGGATTATAAAGCTGGATAAGTTCCTAGAGCATCCACCTATTGTATCGGACACGGTAAGAGGGACGAGAAGAGATGGAACGATAGGACCGATTAAGGTTAGCGGGATTCCAAATCCAGAATATAGGAAGAAAGCGGCGTTATGGGAAAAATATAAGGCGATGCTGGAAGCGAAGGAACAGGAACTATTGGAGCTTACCTGTCAGGCAGAAGAGTACATAGAGAGCATTTCAAAACCAGAAATACGGATAATGTTTCGGTTGTACTATATTGATGGATTAACCTGGGTGCAAGTTGCTCATAGAATGAACTGTGCTTTTCCAAAACGTAGGATGAAATTTACAGAAGACAGCTGCCGAATGAGAAATTCAAGATTTTTTGAAGAAATTTAAAAATGTTCGGCAATGTTCGCTTAAATTATGTTAGTATGTATACTAGAAATCAAAGGCGGACAGGCCATTGACATTCCCTCCTATTTTCATAGTATTACTTTAAGAGAGTCCTTACCAGAACGGTAGGGGCTTTTCTTTTGAAAATCTTTACAAAAATCATTGACATACGGTGCACCGTATGTTATAATAAGTAATGTAAGGAGGTGTGATACAGATGAGAGGCAGAAGCCGGAAAAAGAAAAAATCCGATAACACTTGGTTGCGACAAGCGTTAACGGATTTAATCATTGGAATCATCCTGCTGATTCTTGATAAGCTACTAGAGTAGCGGGGAGGGGCGAAAGCCCTTCTCTTAACTAAAGTATAACACACTCATCTGTATAAAAGCAATATGAGCGCATTGAAATTTCTTGGTATCTTTTTTATTTTGATTGCTTGTGCAAAGCTGATAATAGGCTTATTTTGCGAATGGAGGGAGTGCCATGGAAGAAAAGAAGATTAGGCCGCAGGACAAGTGGAACGCTAAGGCCGGACTTATCAGCAAATCTTACAAGTTAAAACGCGAACTGGTTGAACAGTTTGCAGCGGCCTGCGACAAGGCTGGAGTCAGCCAGGCCGGACAAATCACGAGAATGATGGAAAAGTTTATTGAAGAAACAAATCAGGAAGAGGGATAGCTTCGGCTATCTCTTTTCTTTACGCAAGACAGGAGGTGAGCTTGAATGGCGTTAACGGCAAAACAAAAATTATTTGTAGATGAGTATTTGATTGATTTAAATGCTACTCAGGCAGCCATACGGGCAGGATATAGCCCAAACAATGCAGACAAGATTGGAAGTGAGTTACTAGGGAAAACTAGAGTTTCAGACGCAATCAGTAAAGCCATGGCTGAACGTTCCCGCCGCACTGGAATCAATCAAGACAGAATTTTGATGGAGTTGGCTAAGATAGCCTTAGTTAATCCGGCCAAAGTAGTCAACTTTGAGGAGGCTACTATTCTTGATAGTGCGCTTCCGGAAGATCTGGCAGCCGTAGCCTCCGTCAAGGTTAAGCGATTCCCGACAAAAGAGGGAGAAGGGATTGAGAGAGAAGTTAAATTTTATGATAAAACCAAAGCTCTTGACTTGGCAGGCCGTCATCTCGGTATGTTCCAGGACAAGCTGGTAGTTTCTGGTACCCTGGAAACGGAAAAGACAAAGCTGGATGATCTGATAGAGCAGATGCGAGGTGGCAGCGGATGAGTTCTGAGCGTTTGCTGCTGTCCGATAAGTATAAAGCCTTTCTTCGATGCAACGCTCCAGTAGAATTTTTGGAGGGCACCACAGCAGCCGGCAAAACTACAGTTGGATTATTCAAGTTCATGCTGAAGGTGGCGGAATCGCCTAAGAAGCTGCATATTATTGCCGCTAAGGATACCGGAACAGCAGAGAAGAACATCATTAACAAAGACCTGGGAATCATTGATGATTTCGGTGTATTAACGGAATATAACGGTAACGGAACGAAAGATGACAAGATACCACATATTCTGTTTCATACATCTGCGGGGGATAAAGTTGTTTATGTGATGGGCTATGGCGATAAGAAAAAGTGGCAGAAGGCTTTAGGCGGCCAGTATGGATGTCTTTACATAGACGAGATTAATACAGCAGATATTGATTTTGTCCGAGAGGCTGCCATGAGATGTGACTATTTAATGGCCACACTGAATCCGGATGACCCGAATTTGGATGTGTATCGGGAATATATCAACTGTTCCCGTCCTCTGCCAGAATGGGAATCGGAGACGCCGCAGGAAATAAAGGACGAATTAAAAGAAGAACCAAAACCTGGATGGGTGCATTGGTTCTTTTCTTTTTGCCATAATTTGGGCTTACCGAAAGAAAAACTGGATAAGATTATCGCCAACACGCCCAAGGGAACGAAGATTTATAAAAATAAAATTCTAGGGCTGAGAGGAAAAGCAACTGGGCTTGTGTTTTCAAATTTTAACAGGGCTCGCCATGTAAAAAGCAAAGAGTGGGCGAAACAGTTTGTACAGCAGCCAGGGGACGGGCAGAAAACGGAATTTTTCATGTATTTTTCTGCCGGAGTAGATACTTCTTACTCGCAGCAGTCACCGGATACCATTGCAATGTCCTTTATCGGGATAACCAACAAGGGGCGCTGCGTAGTGCTGGCAGAAAAAGTATATAACAACGCAGAGTTAGAGACGCCGCTCGCTCCATCTGATACGGTTGTAAATCTGGTTGATTTTTTAAACCGGAATAAAGAGGAGTGGGGGCTTGCACGAAATGTATTCCTGGATAACGCTGATCAGGCCACCATGCAGGAGTGGAATAAATATAAGCGCAGAAACGGCAGTATTTATGTTCTTAACGATGCCTGGAAGCAAATGACCATCATCGACCGCATCAATGCGCAATTGGGATGGATGGCATGGGACGAAAGAACGGAGATAGAGCCTTGCTTCTATGTCCTGGATGCTTGTCCGTATTATATATCTGAGCTTGAACGGTACAGCTGGATGGAAGATAAGGACAACACACCGGAGGATAGAAATGACCACATGATCAACTCTGTACAATATGCCTGGATTCCTTACCAGAGTAAGATTTTCAAGAGGTGAAAAAGATGAACCTGATACAGAATTTTATTAAAAAGCTCTTCCAGATCCAACCGGCCCGGGAAAGAGAAATTGTAATTATAGAGCCTCATACTTTTCTGGCAGATGTAATCCGGAATAAATTATGGTATCGAGGTGATAGCGCAGAGCTGGAGCAGTATTTTAAAAAGACAGCTCGATGGGATGTGGAAAAGGCCAGGTTCTGGGCAGCTACAGCACAGGGGAAAGTCCGCAAGATGCACAGCGGAATCGTTTCTACAGTTGTAGACCGATACAGGGACATTGTACTTGCTGACCTGGACGCTGTAACCTTTGGAGAGGGACAGGAGGCTCTGGACGAACTCTGGACAGAGATTTTCGAAAAAGCCGACCTTAACAACGTAATTGGAGAAGCCATCTCCGGAGTTTTGGCTTCTGGAGATGGAGCGTTTAAAATCACAGCGGATGAATGCAGTTCATATCCGATTGTGGAATTTTATGATGCGGAAAACGTGGATTATGTATTTAAGCACTCTCATCTCAAAGAAATCAAATTTTATACAAGCTACAAGTCCGGCAGCAAGGACTTTCGGCTGGAAGAGATATATGGGCACGGCTATATCCGCTACAAGCTATATGACGAATATGGACATGAGGCATCCTTAAAACAGCTTCCGGAAACAGAGCATCTCATCGACATAGGGATTGAGGGAGAGCTGATGCTTGCCGTTCCGCTTAAAGTCCTGTCTTCTGTTAAATACAAACATCGGGGTAAAGCATTATTTGATAGTAAGACAGATGTGCTGGATGGACTGGACGAGGTAATCAGTCAGTGGATGGATGCTATCCGGATGGGGCGCATCAAGCGGTATATTCCGGAGAATTTGATTCCAAGAGACCCTGACAGCGGACAGCTTCTGCCAGCAAACCCGTTTGATAATGATTTTATCGCTATCGGTGATAATATGGCGGAAAAATCAAATCAACAGGTGGAGGTTTCTCAGCCACAGATTTCCTACGAGGCTTATGTGAATAGCTATGCTAATTTCTTGGATATGGTGCTGCAGGGCATTATGTCGCCCTCAACTCTGGGAATTGACCTCAAGAAAACAGATAACGCCGAATCTCAGAGAGAAAAGGAAAAGGTGACGCTCCATGTGCGAAATAAAATTGTTGACGCCCTGAATGATACCCTTCCGAAGCTCTTCCAGGTGATTTTACAGTGTTATGATTTGATGTGCGGCAAGGCGCCAGGAGAATACGATCCATCTGTTAAGTTTGGCGAGTATGCATCCCCGGACTTTGACAGCACTGTGGACACGATTGGAAAGGCGAAACAGTTTGGTGTTATGTCACTGGAGACATCAGTTGAACAGCTGTATGGAGACACCTGGACACAAGATGAAAAAGATGCAGAGGTGGAGCGATTGAAAGCCGAGCAGGGTATTGCTCAGCTGGAAGAGCCTGCAATCAATCAGGCTACCGGTGACTTTGCGATTAATTTGGGAGGAGAGAAAAATGCAAGTAAAGGTAGCAAACCGAATGTACAGGATGAGCCGGAATGAGTTTGAGGGGCTGCTAAAAGTAGCCAGTGAACAGGTGCCATTCGGAATTTATGCAGTTGAGCATGAGAAAAATGGATATGCGGAATTAAGATGTGATAAGTGCAAGAGTATGTCTCAGTTAAAGAAGCTGACCAGACAATTTAAGACGGCGGGTTATAAGGTATATGCAAACGGGAGGTAAATTTCTATGGATGTACCAGGGTTTACATTACTGTTACAGGATTTTTGCGCTTACTGTGCTGATTTTGAAGTGGAGGTAGAGTCTTTTGATTATGTGGAACTTTCCGGAACACCGAAATCGGTTCATGATATTCGATGCAAGCACCGGAAACGCTGTGCGACAATTGCTGAGAATCTGAAAGCGAAGTGTAAGGATGAATGAATATGACATCACAGCTACTTTCAAGGCTATAGAAGATGAATTAATAGCTTCCATGATTCGGAATATGGACCATCACCGTGCAGAGGAAACAAAAGAGGGCTATGAATGGTCTATGTGGCAGGCAGAGCAGCTGAAAGCGCTGGAAAAGTATAAGAAGGATAATCAGAAAAAGTACAAGAAGCAATTCCGGAGTATCAATGGCCAGATTGAAGAACTGATACGGATGTCCAGAGAAGAAGGAAATATGCAGCAGGAACTTCAGATTCTGGATGCAATTCGCAAAGGGTTCAAGGCTCAAAAGATAAGTCAGGGACTGGCAGCAGAGTTTTTTAAGCTGAATGACCGGAAACTGGAGGCTCTGATTAAGGCAACTGTGGATGATATGAAAATAGCTGAAACAGCTATCCTGCGTAAGTCAGAGGATGATTACCGTAAGGCGATATTTAACGCCCAGGTATATGCGAATACCGGCGCTGGAACCTATGAGAAAGCAGTTGATATGGCTACAAAAGATATGCTTTCCAGAGGGCTTAATTGCATCCAATATGCTAATGGTGCCAGACATACACTTGCAGATTATGCCGATATGGCCATACGAACAGCTAGTAAACGAGCATATTTGCAAGGAGAAGGGGAAAAGCGGCAGGAATGGGGTATATCGACGGTTATTATGACAAAACGTGGGAATCCCTGTCCGAAGTGCGTTCCCTTTGTGGGTAAGGTTCTCATTGATGATGTGTGGAGCGGAGGACCAGCTAACGGCGTAGATCCAGAAACGGGGAAGAAATATCCACTAATGAGTTATGCTATTAGTTGTGGTCTATATCATCCACGTTGTAGAGACAGTCATTCCACATATTTTCCTGGTATCTCGACGGCGGATGACACCTGGACAAAGAAAGAATTGGAATCCATAGGTCTAAATTACGACAAAGAGCAAAAACAGCAGTATGCCAAGAGACAGGCTGAGAAATTTGGAAGGTTGGCAGAGTGTTCATTGGATTCTGAAAACCAGAAACGCTATGCGGCCAGACGAGAGGAGTGGAAGAGACGACACGCGGTGTTTGATACAGAGAACACCAAAGCTGAGATTAACACTACCAAATCTAGTGGTGTGGACATTCAAGAGCAGATAAATGATAATATAGAGCAGAAGTTATTCAATAAAGGCATACAAGTCAATATTGAAGAAGCGGGAAAATACCATAAGGAAGCTTTTGAAGCATTAATCCATCTAGATAAATTGACAGATGAATATAGAAGTACCGCTGTTTCGTATGCTGTTAGGAAAACAGCAGGTGCTCAAACTGAATATGGATCGGCATATACACTTAATGGAAAAACCGCAATTGTGGTTGATCCTAGAGCGCATAGGGTAAATAAAGCAATAGATGCAAGGGGACTTGGCGAAAAACAGCCGCTTGGAACAACATACCATGAATTTGCACATTCTCTTTCGCAGTCAAGGGAAAAGGTGGATCCAGAATTTTGGAAAGAGATTAGAAAAATAAAGAGAGAATATGAAGGTATTCGCGGAAAAAGTAATTGGTTTGATATTAAGATTTCGGACTATGCGTCAAAAGATGTAGATGAGTTCCTTGCTGAAGCATTCACACAGGCAAAACTGTCTGATAATCCCTCTCCATATTCAAAGCGAGTGCTTGACGTGGTCGATAGATATTTTAAGAAGCCTATTGCAAAGGCTTCTGAGTCTGGTATAATGGAATTACAAAGAAAGATAGATGACTCAAGGGGAGAATTTAAATTTATTTCAGATGAAACTTTCGATAACTTAACAATAACGGCACGTAAGAAAGGAGCTGTTATTATTAGGGGAACAGAGGATGCTGAAGAACATTTAAAAAAGCAAGGTGCGGCAGCAGCCAATATAGGTGACGTACTGATTTTTCGTAAGAATGTATGTATCAGCGAAGTGTTGGAAGAAACCTATCATTTTGAGCAGAATATATTAAAAATGAACGATGATAAGAAAGAACCGCTTCGCAGTATTTTGAATGAAATAGATGCAAAACGGTATCTCTTGAAAAATGCGGACAAATATAAGATTCCCAGAAACGAGATTGAATTGACGCAGAGGCAGTTGGAATCTTATCAACAACAATTAGAAGAATATGGGGAGGATATGAAATGATTATGCGTAGAGTGGTCAGCCAGTGGAAGATTGGAAATTACTTGGCGCTTGAATTAGATCAGAGACTACCTAAAACAGAATATACAAAATATAGAATTTCTGGGACGGAATATGATCCTATTCCAGTATATGATCTTCCGAATCATATCGCGATAGAAGCTACAGGTAATTTTGAAGGAAAAGCAGTCGAATTTATTTAATACCATCAGCCAATAATTTAATATGATACCCTCAAGTAGGACACTGAAATATAAAAACCTACTCGAGGGTATTTTTGTACCCAAAATCAGGGAGGTTTTACCGATGATTATTGTGAATTTCGAAAATAATGAAGAATATAAAAAGGCCTATGGTCTCTGGCAGTATGATTATGGCCAGGTGCTGCGTATCCAGGGACTAGACCTCCCAACCGCAGTGGAGATGCATTTCTCTCTCACGGAAACCGGCGGCGAGGCCGTAACCAGGATTGGTATCACAAAGGATGGCGTGACAGATGTTACCATTCCGGACAGCCTCTTGGAAGCGGACGGGGCAAGTCAGGATTACCAGATATATGTGTTTATTTACCTTGCCACTCCTGACAGTGGAGAGACCACCAGAAGGATTACTCTTGGGGTTAAGTCCAGGCCAAGGCCGGAAGTGTTTGATACACCAGGGGAAGAGGAATTATTTGAGGGAGCTGTTCAGGCAGTCAATGATGCAGCCAAACGGGCAGAGGAAGCCGGAAAGGAGGCAATAGCAGCAGCTGGGGAAGCCAGGGAGTCAGCTTCCCAGGCTGGAAAGCATCTGGCAGATACACAGGCCCTGGCTGAACAGGTGGAAATTAATGCAGACACAGTGGCACAGGGAGCGGAGAAGGCTAAGGAGTTATTAGATCAGACCCAGGAGGTGGCCAGTAATGCGGTTATATCGGCTCAGACGGCCAAACAGTCAGAGACAGCCGCAAGGGAAGCCCAGACGGCTGCTGAGTCTGCGGAGGACGCGGCCAGGCAGTATGCTGCTGACACAGAAGCAGACCGGCAGGAGGTAGCGGAAAGCAAACAGTCTGTTGCTCAGATACAGAGCAATGTGGCAAGGATGCAAGCGGATGTTCAGGCGGACAGAGAGGCAGTGGAACAGACAGTAAGTGAGTTTGGACAGACCGCCCAGGACGCACTTACTGCCATTGGACAGGCACAAAATACTGCTGTATCGGCAGTTACCGAAGAGGGGCAGAAACAGGCCACCGCTGTACAGGAGGCTGGCACACAGGCTGTAAACGAGGTTGAAACAGCTAAAACAGCGGCGGTAGGAGCAGTTACCACTGAGGGAGATAAGCAGGTTGTCAGGGTACAGGATGCCGCTGCAGAGATTGCAGCCGACAGGGAGCAGATACAGAAAAATCAAGCGGACATTGCCGCCCTGACTGATAAAACCAACACCCTTGCTCCTGGCATTGTATTAGATGCTCGTGGAAAACAGATGATTATTTCAGATGCATCCGAGCAGCCCTTTGTAGGGCTAAATG
>ULYD01039679.1_pt1 | contig 29313 bp, 33 predicted proteins | sample 1961831 | NCBI WGS metagenome assembly ULYD01 (sample SAMEA4835854, study PRJEB28245) | human gut metagenome | biome: gut microbiome; material: fecal sample | place: Denmark | collected 2008 | reverse complement strand
CTCGCTTAGGCCTGTGTCCATATTACGTGGGTAGGATCAATATTGCGATGGCCTATGAGGTACATCACTCGCTGGTAATGTTCCTGCCGGTTGCGGTGAAGTTGTAATCCCTGCTCCCAGGCAATATCTGCAACCCTCTCCGCATCGAATCCGGTGCGCTCATTTTCGCCCCTAGATTGCCAGAGTTTCAAAATCTCAGTATTCACGTTCATTTTCTGTTTCCTGTGTGTTTGGGAACTTTCAGCGTCGTGTCACGACTGTGGGAACGCCAACATAATTTGGTGCGGGCAACGAAATATCCTCATCCACTGTTAACGTGAACTGAAAGTTTGACCGTTCCCGGTTGATTAACACATTTTGATGCCAGCAATGTCCGCTCCTGGCACAGGACAGACCTTAAATATTAACGAGCATCCAGCAGAAATAATAAAAAGCTGAGGAAATCCTAATGGGAAGCTGGCAGTAGAACTGCCATCTGACCGGCCAGCCTACCCCAAACTACCAAGGGGTTTTGATAACTTATTTTGATAAAATTTTGATAACCGTTAGCAGCCTAACAAAAAACAACGAGAGCGTTACGCTCCCGTTAATAAATTTAACAAACTACGGCATCACATGTTCTTGATGATCGCGTCGCCAAACTCGCTACATTTCAGCAATTTAGCGCCTTCCATCAGACGTTCAAAGTCATAAGTTACGGTTTTCGCGTTGATAGCACCTTCCATACCTTTAACAATTAAATCAGCCGCTTCAGTCCACCCCATATGGCGTAACATCATCTCAGCGGAGAGAATAATAGAGCCAGGGTTTACTTTGTCCTGACCGGCGTATTTCGGCGCAGTACCGTGGGTGGCTTCAAACAGGGCGCATTCGTCACCGATGTTTGCACCAGGGGCGATACCGATACCGCCAACCTGCGCTGCCAGGGCGTCAGAAATGTAGTCACCGTTCAGGTTCATACAGGCGATAACATCATATTCAGCCGGACGCAGCAGGATCTGTTGCAGGAATGCATCAGCAATCACGTCTTTAATGACGATCTCTTTGCCGGTGTTCGGGTTTTTAACTTTCAGCCACGGGCCGCCGTCGATCAGTTCACCGCCAAACTCTTCACGCGCCAGCTGGTAGCCCCAGTCTTTAAACGCGCCTTCGGTGAACTTCATGATGTTGCCTTTGTGCACCAGGGTCACAGAGTCACGGTCGTTGGCAATTGCGTATTCAATCGCGGCACGGACCAGACGTTTGGTGCCTTCTTCAGAACACGGCTTGATACCGATACCGCAATGTTCCGGGAAGCGAATTTTCTTCACGCCCATCTCTTCACGCAGGAATTTAATCACTTTCTCGGCGTCGGCAGAGTCTGCTTTCCATTCGATACCCGCATAAATGTCTTCCGAGTTTTCACGGAAGATAACCATATCGGTCAGTTCAGGGTGTTTAACCGGGCTTGGAGTGCCTTGATAGTAACGTACCGGACGCAGGCAGATGTAGAGATCCAGTTCCTGGCGCAGGGCAACGTTCAGAGAGCGAATACCGCCACCAACAGGAGTGGTCAGCGGACCTTTAATGGCAACGCGATATTCACGAATCAGATCAAGGGTTTCAGCAGGCAGCCAGACATCCTGACCATAAACCTGTGTGGATTTTTCACCGGTGTAAATTTCCATCCAGGAGATTTTACGCTCGCCTTTATAGGCTTTCTCGACTGCAGCGTCGACCACTTTCAGCATGGCTGGGGTTACATCTACACCGATTCCATCACCTTCAATGTAAGGGATAATCGGATTTTCAGGAACGTTGAGTTTGCCGTTTTGCAGGGTGATCTTCTTGCCTTGTGCCGGAACAACTACTTTACTTTCCATTCACCTCTCCTTCGAGCGCTACTGGTTTGCTCGTCTGCCACCACGTTGCATATGCGTTTGCGTCCTGCGATACGGATGCTTTAGAGCAATTTTTTGTTAATGATTTGTAATTGGCTTGTCAATACTACCCTATTGTTTGCCGTCATGAAAGATGCGCGTTATTAGGCTATAATGCGGCAATTCATAATCTCTGAAAATACCATGCAAAAAACTTCTTTTAGAAATCACCAGGTTAAGCGATTCAGCTCGCAACGTTCTACCAGGCGTAAACCTGAAAACCAGCCCACGCGTGTGATCCTGTTCAATAAACCCTACGATGTTCTTCCGCAGTTCACCGATGAAGCCGGACGCAAAATATTAAAAGAATTCATCCCGGTTCAGGGCGTTTATGCAGCAGGTCGTCTTGACCGCGATAGCGAAGGGTTACTGGTGCTGACCAATAACGGCGCGTTGCAGGCGCGTTTAACCCAGCCGGGTAAACGCACCGGGAAAATCTATTATGTGCAGGTGGAAGGTATTCCCACACAAGACGCACTTGAAGCCTTGCGCAATGGCGTAACCTTAAATGATGGCCCTACCCTGCCCGCCGGCGCGGAGCTGGTTGACGAACCAGCGTGGTTATGGCCGCGGAATCCACCAATTCGTGAACGCAAAAGTATTCCCACCAGCTGGCTGAAGATCACCTTATATGAAGGACGTAATCGCCAGGTGCGCCGCATGACCGCCCATGTTGGTTTCCCCACGCTGCGACTGATTCGCTATGCGATGGGAGATTACTCTTTGGATAATCTTGCCAATGGCGAATGGCGAGAAGTGACAGATTAAGGATGCAAAATGTTTAAACCGCACGTTACCGTTGCTTGCGTGGTGCACGCAGAAGGCAAATTTTTAGTCGTTGAAGAGACGATTAATGGTAAAGCGTTATGGAACCAACCTGCCGGGCATCTGGAAGCCGATGAAACCTTAGTGGAAGCCGCCGCCCGTGAACTGTGGGAAGAAACCGGCATCAGCGCGCAGCCGCAACACTTTATTCGTATGCATCAGTGGATTGCGCCAGATAAAACGCCGTTTTTGCGTTTCCTCTTTGCCATTGAGCTTGAGCAAATATGCCCGACCCAGCCTCATGACAGCGATATCGACTGCTGTCGTTGGGTCAGCGCCGAAGAGATTTTAAAGGCGTCAAATCTTCGTTCGCCGCTGGTGGCGGAAAGTATCCGTTGTTATCAAAGCGGGCAACGCTATCCGCTGGAGATGATTGGCGATTTTAACTGGCCTTTTACAAAGGGTGTCATCTAAAAGGCTGCGTGATAGAATACGCCGCCTTGAAGTTCAATGTCGTGAGTGATCCAATGTCTGAAACCGCAAAAAAAGTAATCGTCGGCATGTCCGGCGGTGTCGATTCCTCCGTTTCTGCCTGGCTGTTGCAACAACAGGGATATCAGGTTGAAGGCCTGTTTATGAAGAACTGGGAAGAAGACGACGGTGAGGAATATTGCACAGCGGCAGCGGATCTGGCTGATGCCCAGGCTGTCTGCGACAAGCTCGGCATTGAACTGCACACCGTTAACTTTGCTGCCGAGTACTGGGACAACGTCTTCGAACTGTTCCTTGCCGAATATAAAGCCGGTCGCACGCCGAATCCGGATATTCTGTGCAACAAAGAGATCAAATTTAAAGCCTTCCTCGAATTTGCCGCCGAAGATTTAGGTGCCGATTATATCGCTACCGGTCATTACGTACGTCGGGCCGATGTCGATGGCAAGAGCCGCCTGCTGCGTGGTCTGGACAGCAATAAAGACCAGAGCTACTTCCTTTATACGCTCAGCCATGAGCAGATTGCGCAAAGCCTGTTCCCGGTCGGCGAACTGGAAAAACCGCAGGTGCGTAAGATTGCTGAAGATCTTGGTCTGGTCACCGCGAAGAAAAAAGACTCTACCGGCATTTGCTTCATTGGCGAACGTAAATTCCGCGAGTTCCTGGGCCGTTATCTCCCGGCGCAACCGGGCAAAATCATTACCGTCGATGGCGATGAAATTGGTGAGCACCAGGGGCTGATGTATCACACTCTCGGTCAGCGTAAAGGTCTGGGTATCGGTGGCACCAAAGAAGGTACCGAAGAACCGTGGTATGTGGTGGACAAAGACGTCGAAAACAACATTCTGGTTGTCGCTCAGGGCCATGAACACCCGCGGCTGATGTCTGTCGGGTTGATTGCCCAGCAGTTGCACTGGGTCGATCGCGAACCATTCACCGGCACTATGCGTTGCACGGTAAAAACCCGCTATCGCCAGACCGATATCCCTTGCACCGTCAAGGCGCTGGACGATGATCGCATTGAAGTGATTTTCGATGAACCGGTTGCCGCCGTGACGCCGGGCCAGTCTGCCGTCTTCTATAACGGTGAAGTGTGCCTCGGTGGCGGTATTATTGAGCAGCGTCTGCCGCTGCCGGTCTGATTATTATCTTTACTTAAAACAAGGAAGCAGTGAACGTGGCAAAGAATTACTATGACATCACCCTCGCCCTGGCCGGTATTTGTCAGTCGGCACGCCTGGTGCAACAACTCGCTCACCAGGGGCATTGTGATGCCGATGCGCTACACGTCTCACTCAACAGTATTATTGATATGAACCCCAGCTCGACGCTGGCGGTTTTTGGCGGTAGCGAAGCCAACCTGCGCGTCGGGCTGGAAACCCTGCTCGGCGTGCTCAATGCCAGCAGTCGCCAGGGCTTAAACGCCGAATTAACCCGCTACACACTCAGCTTGATGGTGCTTGAGCGCAAACTCTCCTCAGCGAAAGGCGCGCTCGACACTCTGGGCAACCGGATCAACGGCCTGCAACGCCAGCTCGAACACTTCGATTTACAGTCCGAAACGCTGATGAGCGCTATGGCTGCTATCTATGTTGATGTGATCAGCCCGCTTGGCCCGCGCATTCAGGTCACCGGTTCCCCTGCTGTACTGCAAAGCCCACAAGTGCAGGCGAAAGTTCGCGCAACCCTGCTGGCAGGCATTCGCGCCGCCGTGCTCTGGCACCAGGTCGGCGGCGGACGTCTGCAACTGATGTTTTCTCGTAATCGCCTGACCACTCAGGCAAAACAAATTCTTGCTCATTTAACCCCGGAGTTGTGATCTATGGAATTATCCTCACTGACCGCCGTTTCCCCTGTCGATGGACGCTACGGCGATAAAGTCAGCGCGCTGCGCGGGATTTTCAGCGAATATGGTTTGCTGAAATTCCGTGTACAAGTTGAAGTACGTTGGCTGCAAAAACTGGCCGCGCACGCAGCGATCAAGGAAGTTCCTGCTTTTGCTGCCGACGCAATCGGTTACCTTGATGCAATTGTCGCCAATTTCAGCGAAGAAGATGCCGCACGCATCAAAACCATCGAGCGTACCACTAACCACGACGTTAAAGCGGTTGAGTATTTCCTGAAAGAAAAAGTGGCGGAGATCCCGGAACTGCACGCGGTTTCTGAATTCATCCACTTTGCCTGTACTTCGGAAGATATCAATAACCTCTCCCACGCATTAATGCTGAAAACCGCGCGTGATGAAGTGATCCTGCCGTACTGGCGTCAACTGATTGATGGCATTAAAGATCTCGCCGTTCAGTACCGCGATATCCCGCTGCTGTCTCGTACCCACGGTCAGCCAGCCACGCCGTCAACCATCGGTAAAGAGATGGCAAACGTCGCCTACCGTATGGAGCGCCAGTACCGCCAGCTTAATCAGGTGGAGATCCTCGGCAAAATCAACGGCGCGGTCGGTAACTATAACGCCCATATCGCCGCTTACCCGGAAGTTGACTGGCATCAGTTCAGCGAAGAGTTCGTCACCTCGCTGGGTATTCAGTGGAACCCGTACACCACCCAGATCGAACCGCACGACTACATTGCCGAATTGTTTGATTGCGTTGCGCGCTTCAACACCATTCTGATCGACTTTGACCGTGACGTCTGGGGTTATATCGCCCTTAACCACTTCAAACAGAAAACCATTGCTGGTGAGATTGGTTCTTCCACCATGCCGCATAAAGTTAACCCGATTGACTTCGAAAACTCCGAAGGGAATCTGGGCCTTTCCAACGCGGTATTGCAGCATCTGGCAAGCAAACTGCCGGTTTCCCGCTGGCAGCGTGACCTGACCGACTCCACCGTGCTGCGTAACCTCGGCGTGGGTATCGGTTATGCGCTGATTGCGTATCAATCCACCCTGAAAGGCGTGAGCAAACTGGAAGTAAACCGTGACCATCTGCTGGATGAGCTGGATCACAACTGGGAAGTGCTGGCTGAGCCAATCCAGACAGTTATGCGTCGCTATGGCATCGAAAAACCGTACGAGAAGCTGAAAGAGCTGACTCGCGGTAAGCGCGTTGACGCCGAAGGCATGAAGCAGTTTATCGATGGTCTGGCGTTGCCAGAAGAAGAGAAAGCCCGCCTGAAAGCGATGACGCCGGCTAACTATATTGGTCGAGCTATCACCATGGTTGATGAGCTGAAATAAACTCGTATCAGTGCCGGATGGCGATGCTGTCCGGCCTGTTTATTAAAATTATCCACTTTTTCTTTTTTCACTTTACCTCCCCTCCCCGCTGGTTTATTTAATGTTTACCCCCATAAACACATAATCGCGTTACACTATTTTAATAATTAAGACAGGGAGAAATAAAAATGCGCGTACTGGTTGTTGAAGACAATGCGTTGTTACGTCACCACCTTAAAGTTCAGATTCAGGATGCTGGTCATCAGGTCGATGACGCAGAAGATGCCAAAGAAGCCGATTATTATCTCAATGAACATTTACCGGATATTGCGATTGTCGATCTCGGATTGCCTGACGAGGACGGTCTGTCACTGATTCGCCGCTGGCGTAGCAATGATGTTTCACTGCCGATTCTGGTATTAACCGCCCGTGAAAGCTGGCAGGACAAAGTCGAAGTATTAAGTGCCGGTGCTGATGATTACGTGACTAAACCGTTTCATATTGAAGAGGTGATGGCGCGAATGCAGGCATTAATGCGGCGTAATAGCGGCCTGGCTTCACAGGTCATTTCGCTACCCCCGTTTCAGGTTGATCTCTCTCGCCGTGAATTATCTATTAATGACGAAGTGATCAAACTGACCGCGTTCGAATACACCATTATGGAAACGTTGATACGCAATAATGGCAAAGTGGTGAGCAAAGATTCGTTAATGCTCCAACTCTATCCGGATGCGGAGCTGCGGGAAAGCCATACCATTGATGTACTGATGGGACGTCTGCGCAAAAAAATTCAGGCACAATATCCGCAAGAAGTGATTACTACCGTTCGCGGCCAGGGCTATTTGTTCGAATTGCGCTGATGAAAAAATTACTGCGTCTTTTTTTCCCGCTCTCACTGCGGGTACGTTTTCTGTTGGCAACGGCTGCGGTAGTACTGGTGCTTTCGCTTGCCTACGGAATGGTCGCGCTGATCGGTTATAGCGTCAGTTTCGATAAAACTACGTTTCGGCTGTTACGTGGCGAGAGCAATCTGTTCTATACCCTTGCGAAGTGGGAAAACAATAAGTTGCATGTCGAGTTACCCGAAAATATCGACAAGCAAAGCCCCACCATGACGCTAATTTATGATGAGAACGGGCAGCTTTTATGGGCGCAACGTGACGTGCCCTGGCTGATGAAGATGATCCAGCCTGACTGGCTGAAATCGAATGGTTTTCATGAAATTGAAGCGGATGTTAACGATACCAGCCTCTTGCTGAGTGGAGATCATTCGATACAGCAACAGTTGCAGGAAGTGCGAGAAGATGATGACGACGCGGAGATGACCCACTCGGTGGCAGTAAACGTCTACCCGGCAACATCGCGGATGCCAAAATTAACCATTGTGGTGGTGGATACCATTCCGGTGGAGCTAAAAAGTTCCTATATGGTCTGGAGCTGGTTTATCTATGTGCTCTCAGCCAATCTGCTGTTAGTGATCCCGCTGCTGTGGGTCGCCGCCTGGTGGAGTTTACGCCCCATCGAAGCCCTGGCAAAAGAAGTCCGCGAACTGGAAGAACATAACCGCGAATTGCTCAATCCAGCCACAACGCGAGAACTGACCAGTCTGGTACGAAACCTGAACCGATTGTTAAAAAGTGAACGCGAACGTTACGACAAATACCGTACGACGCTCACCGACCTGACCCATAGTCTGAAAACGCCACTGGCGGTGCTGCAAAGTACGCTGCGTTCTCTGCGTAGTGAAAAGATGAGCGTCAGTGATGCTGAGCCGGTAATGCTGGAGCAAATCAGCCGCATTTCACAGCAAATTGGCTACTACCTGCATCGTGCCAGTATGCGCGGCGGGACATTGCTCAGCCGCGAGCTGCATCCGGTCGCCCCACTGCTGGACAATCTCACCTCAGCGCTGAACAAAGTGTATCAACGCAAAGGGGTCAATATCTCTCTCGATATTTCGCCAGAGATCAGCTTTGTCGGTGAGCAGAACGATTTTGTCGAGGTGATGGGCAACGTGCTGGATAATGCCTGTAAATATTGCCTCGAGTTTGTCGAAATTTCTGCAAGGCAAACCGACGAGCATCTCTATATTGTGGTCGAGGATGATGGCCCCGGTATTCCATTAAGCAAGCGAGAGGTCATTTTCGACCGTGGTCAACGGGTTGATACTTTACGCCCTGGGCAAGGTGTAGGGCTGGCGGTAGCCCGCGAAATCACCGAGCAATATGAGGGTAAAATCGTCGCCGGAGAGAGCATGCTGGGCGGTGCGCGGATGGAGGTGATTTTTGGTCGCCAGCATTCTGCGCCGAAAGATGAATAAATATGTCCTTTTATCACCACAGCAAGGCAACCCATTGATTTAATTAAACAACCCACACTGCAAAAAGTGCTAAAAACAGCAAATTGACTACACCATTAACTACACCGTTCGGTGCACTGTATGAAACAACGTGGAACAAATAGACACAAGAAATATACAGGCGGGTAATCTTTCCAGGGGGAAGCGCACCAATTCATGAGGGGCGTTAATGTCGATATGGGGATCCCCATAACGGGGCTACCGGATTTTTTTTCCGGTTAACTGTTAATCAGGCTGGTGGGTTTTACCTGTTCGGTAGGTGTTATGATTATCGTAATACCTTTCCCCCAGTGGGGTAAAAGCTCCAACCGTAACGATGTTCGTTGTGGTTGCCTTGATGGTCTGCGTGGTCATTATGACCATTCAGAATATGAAGGGTGACGCTTCCGACTTCCTCAAATTGAGGTTTCCGAAAATATCAGCGGGTTAGCGATTAATCTGACCATTAATTAAACTACGAAAATTTCGTAGTTTGTGAATATATTCCGGCCTTCTGATTAACAGTCCTCAGATGTGAGGGATGTAGCCAGCGCAATTTTGCGTTATCGGGAATATCAGCAAGTTACCGCCGCAGCCGTTCCGGCTTCTTCCAGTGGTACGTTATTTTTTCTTTCTCCCGATACAGTTCAACGCGGCGATTGTAGGCCAGCATTTCAAGAACGCGGTTCCGTATGTTGCGCATATCAACGCCATTAAGTTCTATACCATCACGGCGCATCACTTCCGCTACAACACGCACATAATTTTCAGCGGTCACGCTGTCCGGCTGTGTGGCCTGTTCGTCATGCTGCTGGCTGATTCCGGCGACGCGGCGGATTAATCCCAGTAGTTCGGCTTCTGTCATTGTGCCCCCATCGCTCTGATAGTCTGGTGTCGTCGGGTCCTTCCTGGAATTATGGCCCGTTACGGGGCGGCGACCTCGCGGTTTTTATCTGTTTATGAGAATTTTCCGGCAAAAGTCAGATCCGATCTTCTTCTCTGTAACAGACTGTTTAACAATGAAAATATTAAAAAAAGAAAGGATCTGACACGAGGCATTTTAGCCAGAAAATGCCATTATCAGATCCTTTCTCATTTTTGTTCAATAATTGCGCGTCTGTTACTCGCCTTTCTTCTGTAGCAACTTTTCCGGTACGTTTCCGGTTGTTTCTTTCAAGTAATCAGCCAGTATCTGTGGGAGGTTGTCGGCAACTCTGGCACTGGCATTACAGGCTTTAACCACTTCCCTTTTAAGCCTGTCCAGCATGGCGGGGGTAATCTGTGGGAAGCTCCTTTGCATAGTAAGCGGGAGGCTGTCCATGATTGATGAAATCTGACTCGCCAGCTTTGAAAGCGCGTACAGGCAAAACTCAGTATCAATCACGTCACCGCGATCGCGATCGTTTTTAAGTTCCTGCGCCTCTGCCTGTGCTGTCAGTAATCTGATCCTGACTCGTAAAAGTTCATCATCGTCAATCTCGCCTTTGTCGTTTATAAGCTGGCTAATTGCATTGTTAACCCTATTTTCTATCACGCTGGCAACATCATAAAACGCCTCACGGCCTTTACGCTCAACGGGAGTTACTCCCCACTTGTCGAACGCTGTCGCACTTACACGGCAGCTTTTCGCCATGTTTTTTTTGTTCATCAGATGAGATTTCATTAATACACCAACTTAATTACTGCTTCAGGTTGGTGTATTGCTTGCATCTTTCCCTTTTCATTCATAAAGATAGATCAAACAACAAAACCACCACCACCACCCTGAAAAGGCTCATAAATAGCGAAAATCCGCGAGGTCGCCGCCCCGTAACGGGCCATAATTCCAGGAAGGACCCGTAAAAAAGCCGGATTTCTCCGGCCTTGTCTCAGATGGTTTTCAGTATGCGATCGATGTCGCCGTCATCGCCCTGGTTTCTGCCATCGTATGCCATGCCAGCTGATACGGCTTGCGGGCTGTGCATGTCCATAAAGTTTTCAAAGGCTGCGGTAAGTTCCGGCGCAACCTTCGGACGTTCCTGCTCTATGGTCATGCTAAGGATGCTTTTAGCCGTACCAACATCGATACAAGGCACGTTTGCCATTGCACGCAACAGCGGCTGATAGTCTTTATGCTCATGAAGCGCCATAATCGCATCAGCGCGCGGCTTGTCCTGCTCTTCCAGTTTGTTTAGTTGATATACGGCCTCATAGGTTGATAAACCTCTGTCAGCCATTGCCCGCGCTTCGACTTTAAATTTACTCGCCAGCGGTAGCGTCATGATGCTTTCATTCGTTGCCATCGTTCCCCCTGCTTATCGGGCCAGCGGCTGAACGGATACGCCGGAACCCGCAAAGGCGGCGCATTTTTTCGCATCGGTGTCGACGCTCTCAGGCCAGTTAACGGCGGCAATATTGAATATCCCCGTCTTGTAACACTGTGCTGATTTCTGCTTTGACGTGTCCACAGGGTACGAGGTCAGATAAACAGCCTTGCCAGATTCCTGACCATCCCACGGCTTAAACTCGCCATTGTCTGCCAGCATCAGCGGGGTAAATTCCTGAATAACGCCAGCATCAGCGGCAAAATGTACCAACGTCGTGGATACCTGCTGACTGCCTGCAAATAACTCAATGTATGGAGTGTCCATAGAATCCCCCCGTTAACCAATTTTGACGGTAACAAATTTGCGAATATCTGCCGGTACCGGCTGCGGTGCACTGTGTGTCTGCACGTACTCAATCGCCGGATCGCCGTCCTCAATCCAGTTTTTCGGGTAAAACATGTTTTGTGTTGCGCCCGTTCTTACCGCTTCCTGATCCATTATCGCACCATAGGCCACCAGCCCTTTATTGTTGGTGTTACCCAGGACCAGCAAATCAGGCTCAAGGAAATATTTTTCGGTACCATCGCTGTCAGTGTATTTGCCGGAATAGACGATAAGGGCCAGATCACCAAGATAGCCTTTAAAGCTCACCACTTCGCCCAGGTTTTTACAGGCCAGTTCGGCGGCGGATTCTGAACCACGGGAAAGATCGTACAGCTCACGGAATTTTTTAAAGCTGCGTAATGTGCGCCATACCTCAGCGCCCATAATCATGACGTTTGCGGGGCAACCAGCCTGATCAGCATAAAGCTCGATGTCATAGATTGGGTCGTGCATGTCTTTATCCTGCTCGGACCATTTTTTACCCTTGGCCTGCTCTATGATGCAGTTTTCCGGTATTTTCCAGTCGATTTCATAGCGTTCTATGCCTTCGCCCTCAATGATGTTTTTTCCGGTCGTTACCGCATTCACCGCCAGCCATTCCACGCGTGCCTTAATGGCGTTTATCTGGCGGCGCATGTTGCCAGTAATCAGGCGCATACGGCGATAGGTAGGGTCGTTAAGCTGTGCCGGATCTTCTCCAGCCATGCGCATGATGGTTTTCGTTGGATCGATTTCGTGCTTTGGCTTCATGTAGCCAGGTTTGATTGTGCTGGTTTCGTACCCTTTATCGCGCTGAACCTGGCTACCCACCATAGGCGAACAAAACGCCGACATGGTGACTTCTTCAATGTCCAGGGTATCCAGCATGATGTTTTGCGTGCTGAATGTCGCCACGTTCGGGAAAAACAGCGTGGTAAACAGAGGGCTGAATTTAAAATCCGCAATATCCCCGCGATTCAGGTACATGAAAAGCTGGTTAGTGTTAAGTGCCGTTGCTTTGCCTGCCATTATTCACCCCCATAATTTTTATGCATCCCAAGCGCCGCAAGTAAATAAGAGCGTACAAGTGAACCTATCGACGGCTCCGGCGTCATCAGCGGATCCAGTCCAGCCGCAACGCCAGCTTCATAGTTTTTTTTGTGGCGCTGCTTGAGCACCTCCACGATTTCGGGGCTTATGTACACCGAAACACCGCCTTTTTTCTCTTCAGCCATAGTAAGAAATTCCTCTTCGACTAAAAAAATCATAACTGGATGTTTATCCAGTCCTGATTATAATCAGAATTGCATTTTATGCAATGATATTGAGTTATGTTGCAAATTATGAAATGATTATCCCGATCACGAACGCCAGTGCATCCAAAAACCTCATATGCAAAAGCCCGATAAGAACCCTCTGACCTTATCGGGCTTTTTTTGGGCGCAAAAAAGCCGGATTGCTCCGGCTATGTGTGCTGTGTGCTGGCTCAGTCTCTGATCTCTTTCAGAAATTCTATCAATGCATCTATCTGTTCAGGATTTACCGCCAGCATTTCACCGGATAGAGCACATCTCACAAAACCATGCTGATCCTTTTCAATCAGTGCGCCCGTCTCCAGGAATGCGCGGTAATCATTGATGCTCATCGTCTCCATGTTGTCAGCATGGTATTTATCACGCTGTTTTAATATCTCATCAAATTTCATCGGCATTGTTTTTTTCCTCTGTTGTGTCTGTTTGTTTCAGATAGTAACTATGCCTGACCGTGACGAAAACCCGGTAATGCGCCATACCGTTTCAACTGGTGCAAAAAAAGCCGGATTTCTCCGGCTGTTTGATTAGCTGTCCTGGTAATTGCGCCATATTTCATCACCAGCAGCATCTATACCCATTTCGGCATAAGTGCGATCGACTGCCTTTTTCAGGTCTCCGAAATTATCCGGCGGCTCCGGTGCCCTCTGTGCCTTCCTTGAACATTCCAGCCGTCGCATCGTGATGTGATGCCGTTCCTTGTCTGTCTCCACCAGCTGCATGACTTCACCCCATCGCGCCGCCGCCCTCCGGTAAAAGCCTTTCGCCTCCAGTTCCTCCGCTATGCGGTCATGTACCATCGTCACCCCCTCAGAACGAAATATCATCACCGTAAGGGTCATCGCCTCCCGCTGGTGGCTGATTACCCTGTGTGCCTGTGGTTTTGCGTCTGTTCCCGCCTGGACGTGCCGCGCGGGCACTGATTACGCTGTCTGCGATAACCTGCCAGCCCTGCCGCGTTTCTCCGTTCTGTCCGGTCCACTGGCTTACCTGCATCGTGCCGGATACGCTGGCAACATCGCCTTTTTGATGTTTAGCCAGGAAGTCGGCCTGTTTGCCAAATGCGATGACCGATAACCATAACGTCGCCTGTCCGTCCTGTGCCTGGCTGCATGGCAAAGATACCGCCATACGCGCCAGCGTCATCGGTGTGCCCTTGCTGGTCTGTTTTACCTGCGGGTCGTCCACCAGCCGCCCGTAAGCGGCTATCTGTGCCGTCATAATTCCACCTCTCCGGTTTTAACGTTGATGGTTGTTACCTGTTCCGCTTCGGCAATCTCCCGTTCTGTCAGCGTGGCAAAGTTTGCCGCCGCCGTGGTCATGAATGCGCTTATCAGGTCGGGATGTTCCTTCGCGTATCCTTCCCGCGTGTGGCGGTCTATCGTTCTGATTGCCACCTTTAAGGTGTGCTCAGTCATGTCTAACGCTTTATATTTTGGCTCTGTTCTGTCTCTGCGTTTTTGGGTCATTTCTCGCAACCTCTCACTTTTTCGCCTCACTTTTTCAAGCGTCTCACTTCGTCGCAGTTGGGATTTTCGGTTTTTCTATGTGTGTGTTTCATAAGTATTTTTTTACCCCTCACTTTTGAGGATGTATACAGGTCGAAAAGTGAGGGAGAGCGGGCTAATTTTGGCCCTCTTTCTATCCCCCTCGCTTTTGCTCCTCACTTTTATAGCGGCGCTACATCATCCCCATCGATACGAATAACCCCATCTTTTTCCAGCTTGTACAGCCAGCGCCGGAAGTTTTTCATTTCATACCCCAGCTTTTTCATGTCATCACGTAACAGCGGGATCGTGCACTTGTCGCCGTTCTGTGTGCGTGAACGGATGCACCCCCATAGCGCGGTATGGTTTTCCGTCTTGTTCCCTGCCTCCTCGATGCGCTCCAGTTCAACAGGAGGGCGCGGATCATCCACCACCACCAGCGACGTGATTAATTCACCGTCAGCGTCGGTAAAAAGCTCCACCACGCGTAAGTCATATGCGGCTTCTTTGAGTTCCTCCGCGTCCTTCATTTTGGTGCATGAGATAACCAGCGCTTCGCTTCCTGCGTCCTCCCTGCGTATCCGGTATTCAGCATCCAGCGAAGCACGAAATGCACTGGAACCGCGCGCGCCTTTCGTCTCATCCTTGCCGGAATGGTGAACCACCAGCACCGTGGCCCCTGTGCGTCGTTTCAGTTCGTCACAACCACGGATAAACGCCCCCATATCACGGGAATCATTTTCATCATTCCCACCAAAGCAACGCGCCAGCGTATCCAGAATAATCATGCGTACAGGTTTACCCGTTTCCCGCTCCACCTGACGGGCAGCGATAACCATTTCATCAACATCAAGCGGGGCAGCCGGAAAGATGGGGCGGTTTACCAGATACAGATTTTTCACCTGCTCATCGTGCACAACCTCCCAGGCTTTTACACGACGCGGAACACCTATACCGCCTTCACCAACCACATAGAGAACCGCACCATGTGCAACCCTGCGGCCTCCCCACTGGCGACCAGTGGCAACATGGCACGCCCACGATCCGGCAAGGAATGATTTATAGGACCCGCTAGCCCCGTATATGCTGCATAGCGATACCGCCGGAATAATCCCCTTAACCACGTAATCCAGTTGCGTGTCGTATCCGGTAGATCCAACGCTCATCGGTAGCGTGGTTTTTCGCTGGTGGTTTTTTTCTTCCGCCGGCTCTTTCCCGCGCACCCGTTCCAGGTATTCGCGCCAGTTCTCCCGCATATGGCTGTGCATCCCTTCGGGGTAATAATTCGCATCAGTTACACCCGCCGCCGCCAGCTTGTGCGCAATGGCATTAATATTTGATGGCCTGATGTGGCCTGCCTTGTACAGCCGGACACAATAGCGCCCCTCGTCGATGATTCTCAGGTCTGCCAGTTCATCCAGTTGATCATCAGCCAGCACAACGGGAGGCACATTATCGCCAGCCAGTCGCCCGTCCTGTTCCTGCCACTGTTTCGCATGTGCCCAGGCATCACTACCCGCAAAAATAATGACTTCGGTCATCTTGTCGTAAGGCTGTTTTTTTAAGTTCGGTGCGCTTTTCATTTCTTGCCCCTGAATCCGTTAACCATGGTTTTCAGCTTCTGGATGTTTGCCCGTGCCCTGGCGTTGCTGGTAGGCACGTTATGCGGCGCGGTCTGTACCAGAGAAAAATCACGCCGGAACTGATAAACAGGCATCACGCAATCATATTCGTAACCTTCACGGCGGTAGGTTACGCGCCGTTCTTCCACGTCCTTAATCATTACCGTGCCGCCGTACTGGTCGCGGTAAATATCACCGCGCGTAAATTTAGGGTGAGTGTTGCCACTGGCAGTTAAGCCAGAATATTTAAGTTTCATTATTTTTATTCTCCGGTGTGCTGTTCTTTATATCTGTCGTGCAATAGATCTATTTCTTGCAGTTCCATTATTACAGGCTCAAGAAGCGTTATTAATGCCGTGGCAATTCTTGATTTTTGTTTGTCGCGTTCATTGTCGCCAAGTGTTTCAAGCCATATGCGCAATATTTCCATCATGTTTTCACTGTGAGAAAGTGCAAGAAATGCGCGGTCTATTGTTTGGTGGTAAATATCACGCATGGCTTACATCCTCAGGAAATTTTCTTCTATAACGCGCCTCTGCCACATATTCCGCATAATCGGCGGCGATATTCAGTACATCAAGCCCCGTTGATTTATATTCTCTCGTGGAAAGTAAGAAAAAAGCCGCTCTAATAAGTTCTGGCATTGACGAAAGCGCATCAGCCGCATCATCAGGAACGCCGGAAAATTCCTGTTTCAGGGAATTAAAACGATCATCACGCATAACCCCCCCCCATTTTCACAATCAGCAATCAGGATAGCTTTGGCCTCATTCAGCGCCGTATCAGCACTAAATTGCATGACAGCCAGTGAGTGAGGAACGAAAGCACCGGCATATTCTGTTTCGCTGGTGGCGTGCTTATGTGCCCTGTCCGCGATAACAGAAATATCAATCAGCGCGTGCATCAGCGTTTTGATGGCTTCGGCGGCTGCGTCCGGTGTGGTTTTATTGTGCATAAAGCATCCCCTGAATATTCGTGTTAATCATTCCGGCACGTTTTGTGATTTCCTGTAATGATTCCCTTGTGGCGACAATTGCTTCATCTGGTAAGTGGTAATTACACACCACGCGACCTTTATCCACATTGACCAGTAGCTGCCCTGTGAATTTCTCACGAAACTGAATGCGGTTAAGGTCAGTAAGTGACAGATTAATCATGGCGCACCTCCTGACGAATACGGGCGGCAAATACAGCAACACAACCGGACGGGCAACGGTTACGCGCTTCGCGTTCCGTCCAGGCGGTTACGTGGATGATTTGAGATTCTCCGGCACTCAGTGCCAGAAAACGCCACACAAAGGCCGTTTGTGTGTGTACAAGGTGTGGTATATGATTTACGGCAACCATAACGGCTCCTAGTTTACGTTGTTGGTTAGACGCCCCGTATGTGTTCCCAGCACTGCGGGGCGTTGATTTTTGTGTAATGGCAAGTACAATGGTAATTACCATGTAGGTATAGTAATAAAGGGTAATTACCATGTCAACACCATTAGAAAAACGTTCGCCTCCATACCAAATGCGATTACCGGAAGACTTCAGAGCGCAGCTAGAAGAAGCAGCTAAGGCCGATGGCGACACATCTTTAGCCACTTGGATTAAACGCGTTCTCCGCAAAGAATTACAGCAACGCGGCATAGAACCCAAAGGATAAAAACTATCAGCGCCGTGGTGTGAGGTATTACGGCGCATTGCTATGCAGGACAACACAATGACCGATAAAGAATTGACCAAAACATTATCACCGGCACGGAAAAGACGGCGCAGAAAGATAGAGCATGAATCAGAAAGATTCGCGCCATGTGCTTTTGCCCTTGAGCAATTCCTTAAAGAGTACAGGGAAACGCGCCCATTGCAGGTATGGCAACGAACTGAACCAGACTGATAGCATTGCCCACCAGCCTGATAGCGGCTATCATCCCCGTGCTTATGTTTGGGATCATATACACATAAGGCGCAGCGGGTTATCTGTTCAGAAAGGCGGCTCCATTTCGGGGCCGCTTTTTTTATGCCTGAAAAACCCCAATTTTGTGGTTTTCCAGTCTCACCAGGGCGAACGAATCCCCGCCCACGTTCTGGCGTATATTCAATCTTCATGGTTATAGCTCTGTGTTCAGATGATTGATGTGTGGCGGCTGTGTGCCGCCAGCGTGATTAATGAACTGCCTTGCAGCTATCCTTCCAGGCCAGAACCTCGGATAAAGACCAGCCAACGGAACGACCGCCAAGTTTACGACGTGATGGGAATTGTCCGGCCTTTTCCAGGCGGTAGCGACACGTACGGCTAAGGCCGGTTAGTTTTTCGCATTCTTTTTCACGTATAAACCGATCAGTGCTTAACACTATTGCCCCCTTTCGTTTCTTAAAGAGTCATCAGGTGTCTTATTGTGTCGTATTGTTCCCGCTAGAGTGATGAATGGCAAATACTGAGGATGTATGATTTACAGAAAATGAAAAAGTAAGAATAAAATCTTTTAAATTCATGTTAATACAAAGGCATAAAATATTGTTCCATGCCTTTTTTCTCGCCCTTTAAAGAGTGATTCGCTAGTGTATAAAAAACCAGTAACACATTAAAAATCAGCTACTTATAAATCCGTACGCTTTTTCGCCTCTTGTTCGTAGTTGTTCCACATTGTTGCTCATTGTTGCACGTTGTATCTGTTCGCATATCCAGTATGCGCATACTGAAAAAACACGAAAAAAATTATTTTCTTCTGGCTACTGGTAGCGTGGTTACGTTTTCATGTGTTCCCGCCAGTATCTCTAACCGCTCCGTCCACATATCCAGCGCATTGCGTTTCGCATCCAGATAACGGGAATGATTATAAACTCGCTGCATTCCTGGCATCTGGTGGCCTGTAAGCTGCTCCACGACATGCGGATCAACGCCTAAATCGTTCAGCATGGTTGTAAAGGTGCGCCGGATGTCATGCAGTGACCAGTGAGGGTGATTAAGCCTCCTGTGCGCTAATCTTCCATACTGCGATACGCTGGCCTCCTGTTTCACTTCCCCCAGCAATAAGCCCGTGTGCCTGTTCTGCTCCACCAGCTGCGTGATGAACGGCAGTATTGCTTCCGGTATAGGCCGGAATATGGCTACCTTCGTTTTGCTGTGCTCCTTCGGAACGGTCCAGAGCATTTCGGTAAAATCCCACTCGCTGATCTCCGATAACCTCAGTTCTACCGTCCGGCATCCGAACACAATCAGGAGGCGGATTAACGCGATGTAGTAGGGGGAGAATATTTTTTTGTCCAGTGCCTGCAATAATTCGCCCAGTTCTTTGGTGCTTAAGACACGCTCGCTTATATCCGGTTTTTTCCCAACGTCCGCCACACTCATATCATCAAGAACGTTGCTGATTGCATAGCGCCGCCTCCGGCAGAACTTAAGCGCCTGTTTGCACGTCTGTAGCAAGAATCCGGCAGTAACAGGCGTTCGCTTTGCCACCTGGTCAAAACAGGCCAGCCAGTGCCGTAGCTCGCATTTATCCAGCGGCATAGCACCAATGTGCTGTATTACGTGATTATTAAGGCGCTTTTTCAGGGCGGCATAATCCACGCGGTTTTCCTTTGCGTACGACTCAAGCCAGTAGGTGAGCGCATCGCCAACCGTTACCGGCTTTAACGCTTCCTGTACGGTGTAATTAAGCTCATGACGTGGATTTTTCCCCTCTGCCAGCCATGCGCGACACTGGGCGGCTTTTTCCCTGGCTGATTTCAGGCTCAGATCAGGATAATTTCCCAGCTTAATGCGTTCCGGTGGTGCCCCCCTTCCCGTTCCGGCCCTGTAAGTGAAATACCAGGTTAAAAGGCCACTGGTTGAATGCCTGACGCTCAGGTTTCCACCGTCATTAAGAAAGGCTGTTTTTTGGGCGGGTGTGCCGTTGATTTTCCTCAGCTGTGTATCGCTCAGTTTGTTAAGTGCTCTGCTCATAATTTTGATTCCGGTCATCACAATTAACTACACCATTAACTACACCGATCGTTGCACAAAGGGCTACAACGTGAAACAAGCTGGAACAAGGAAAATCACAAATCTGTTTATAATCAAAAACATAATGAACAATCTGAAACATTATGAAACGGCAAAAAACACTAATTGATAAAATATGTCCATACTTCACGCATTACGTTAAGCATCCGTTATAATCGGTTGCAGATACCAGCCTGTGGATGCTTAACATGGAATACCAACTCACTCTTAACTGGCCCGATTTTCTTGAACGTCACTGGCAGAAACGCCCGGTGGTGTTAAAACGCGGCTTTAATAATTTTATTGACCCGATCTCTCCAGACGAGTTGGCGGGTCTGGCGATGGAAAGCGAAGTTGACAGTCGACTGGTCAGTCACCAGGATGGCAAATGGCAGGTCAGCCACGGCCCGTTCGAAAGCTACGATCATCTCGGTGAAACCAACTGGTCATTACTGGTACAGGCAGTGAACCACTGGCATGAGCCGACCGCCGCGCTGATGCGACCGTTCCGTGAACTACCGGACTGGCGTATTGATGATCTGATGATCTCTTTTTCTGTACCTGGCGGCGGCGTCGGCCCGCATCTCGATCAGTACGACGTGTTTATTATTCAGGGTACCGGACGTCGTCGCTGGCGAGTGGGCGAAAAGCTGCAAATGAAACAGCACTGCCCACATCCGGATCTGTTACAGGTCGATCCGTTCGAAGCCATCATCGATGAAGAGCTGGAGCCTGGTGATATTCTTTATATTCCGCCAGGATTCCCGCATGAAGGCTACGCGCTGGAAAATGCGATGAACTATTCCGTGGGCTTTCGCGCGCCAAATACGCGGGAACTGATTAGTGGATTTGCCGATTATGTGCTGCAACGTGAACTGGGCGGCAACTACTACAGCGATCCTGATGTTCCACCTCGCGCTCATCCTGCGGATGTTCTGCCGCAAGAGATGGATAAACTGCGTGAGATGATGCTCGAATTGATCAACCAGCCGGAACACTTTAAGCAATGGTTTGGCGAGTTTATATCCCAGTCACGTCATGAACTGGATATCGCGCCGCCGGAACCGCCTTATCAGCCAGATGAAATCTACGATGCGCTGAAACAAGGTGATGTGCTGGTGCGCCTGGGTGGTCTGCGCGTATTGCGCATTGGCGACGACGTGTATGCCAATGGTGAGAAGATCGATTCCCCGCACCGTCCGGCACTGGATGCACTCGCCAGCAACATTGCGCTGACTGCGGAGAATTTTGGCGATGCGCTGGAAGATCCGTCATTCCTCGCGATGCTCGCGGCGCTGGTCAATAGCGGGTATTGGTTCTTCGAAGGGTAAGTTTGGATTTAAGCCGGATGCGGCGCTGATTGCGCCTTATCGTGCCTACATGCACTGAACGCCTGTAGGCACGATAAGTATGTTGACCAGTATCAATATAACGGTTTCATCCCGGTAATTGGCAGTCCACATACGCATCGGGCAATCACGACTTCCGTTGCGCCGTTAACTCGGCAATACGGACAATCACCTGCACCGCTTTTTCCATACCTTCCAGAGTCACAAACTCATGCTTACCATGATAGTTGTAACCGCCAGTGAACAGGTTCGGGCACGGTAATCCCATAAACGACAACTGCGCGCCGTCGGTACCGCCGCGGATCGGTTTCAGTTCCGGTTCAATATCGCAGTCACGCATCGCCTGCTGGGCGATATCGATAATATGCGGATGCTCAACCACTTTCTCGCGCATATTGTAGTAACTGTCTTCAATCACCAGTTCAATGTAGCAATCAGGATGTAACCCTTTGCCCACTTTTTTGGCGATCTCCATCATTTTACGTTTACGCGCTTCAAACTGTTTACGGTCGAAATCACGGATGATGTAGTGCATATCGGCTCGGTCAACGGTGCCTTTCATGCTCGCCAGGTGATAGAAACCTTCATAGCCTTCTGTCATTTCCGGGCTTTCATCCGCCGGAACTTCCGCATGAATACGTGCCGCCAGCGACAGCGCATTTACCATCACTCCTTTCGCCGTGCCCGGATGAACATTGTTACCGACAATTTTGATATTGACCGATGCGGCGTTGAAGTTTTCAAACTCCAGTTCACCTACGCCACCACCGTCAACAGTGTAAGCCCAGCGGGCATCGAAGGCATCAACATCAAAATGTTTCGCCCCTTTGCCCACTTCTTCATCCGGGGTAAAGGCGACGCGAATATCACCATGCGGAATGTTTTTCTGTTGCAATACCGCCAGCGCGGTCATGATTTCTGCAATACCGGCTTTGTCATCGGCACCTAACAAGGTTTTACCATCGGTAGTAATCAGCGTCTGACCCAGTAGCTGATGCAGCACCGGGAACATAACCGGTGATAAAACTTCATCGCCGATACCCAGCGCAATATCGCCACCGCGATAGTTTTCAACAATTTGCGGATTCACATTTTTGCCGCTGCAATCCGGTGAGGTATCCACATGAGAAATAAAGCCAATCGCCGGGATATCGCCAGGGACGTTAGCCGGTAACGTCGCCATCAAAGTGCCCTTCTCACTTAAGGTCACATTGATAAGCCCCATCTCTTCGAGCTGCTCTTTCAGCAGATGCAATAACTTCCATTGGCCTTCCGTGCTGGGAACCTGTCTCACCCCTGCTTTTGATTGGGTATCCAGAGACACGTAGTTCAAAAATCGCTCAAGTAGTTTATCCATGTAGTCACCCTCACTTTTTGTGACAACATTATTAAGAAGCAAGAAAAGACAAATATTGCGTCAGGTCACTTTTACCCCTGCAAGCGGGAATATTTATCAGCATTACCTTAATGAATATAAAGCTAAGCCAGTAATTCACAACAAAGATTGGCGATTCAAGCGGTTTGCCGTAGAATTACCGCCCTCATTAAGAGTCACCAAGGTGGTTAACCACAAACCCCGCATCGGTAAGCCATCCGTTGCGTTTACATGGGACAGAGTAAAAAATTGAATAAACAACCGAGTTCGCTTTCACCGCTGGTGCAATTGGCGGGAATTCGCAAATGCTTTGATGGTAAAGAGGTCATTCCCCAGCTGGATCTGACTATCAACAATGGCGAGTTCCTCACGCTGCTTGGCCCTTCTGGCTGCGGTAAAACAACCGTTCTTCGCCTGATTGCAGGTCTGGAAACTGTTGATTCCGGACGCATCATGCTGGATAACGAGGACATCACCCACGTTCCGGCGGAAAACCGCTATGTGAACACTGTTTTCCAAAGCTACGCACTTTTCCCCCACATGACCGTGTTCGAAAATGTGGCCTTTGGGTTGCGCATGCAAAAAACCCCCGCTGCTGAAATTACGCCCCGCGTGATGGAAGCCCTGCGGATGGTGCAACTGGAAACCTTCGCTCAACGTAAACCGCATCAGCTCTCTGGTGGTCAACAGCAACGCGTCGCCATTGCCCGCGCGGTGGTTAACAAGCCTCGTCTGTTGTTGCTGGATGAGTCGCTCTCAGCGCTGGATTACAAACTGCGCAAGCAAATGCAGAACGAGCTGAAAGCGTTACAGCGTAAGCTTGGCATTACATTCGTCTTCGTGACTCACGACCAGGAAGAAGCACTCACCATGTCAGACAGGATTGTGGTGATGCGCGATGGTCGCATTGAGCAAGACGGCACGCCGCGTGAAATCTACGAAGAGCCGAAAAACCTGTTTGTTGCCGGGTTCATTGGCGAAATTAATATGTTTAACGCCACGGTGATCGAGCGACTCGACGAGCAGCGCGTACGCGCCAACGTTGAAGGCCGCGAATGTAATATCTACGTTAACTTCGCCGTTGAACCGGGGCAAAAACTGCATGTTCTGCTGCGCCCGGAAGACTTACGTGTTGAAGAGATTAACGACGACAACCACGCTGAAGGGCTGATTGGTTACGTTCGTGAGCGTAACTACAAAGGCATGACGCTGGAGTCGGTTGTTGAACTGGAAAATGGCAAGATGGTGATGGTCAGCGAATTCTTCAATGAAGACGACCCTGACTTTGACCACTCTCTCGACCAAAAAATGGCCATTAATTGGGTAGAAAGCTGGGAGGTCGTACTGGCTGATGAAGAACACAAGTAAGTTCCAGAATGTAGTGATTGTCACTATTGTCGGTTGGCTTGTGTTGTTTGTCTTTCTGCCCAACCTGATGATCATTGGCACCAGCTTTTTGACCCGCGACGACGCCAGTTTCGTCAAAATGGTCTTTACGCTGGATAACTACACGCGTCTGCTCGATCCGCTCTATTTTGAAGTGCTATTGCACTCGCTGAATATGGCGCTGATCGCCACCCTCGCCTGCCTGGTGCTGGGCTACCCGTTTGCCTGGTTTCTGGCGAAGCTGCCACACAAGGTGCGTCCGCTGCTGCTGTTTCTGCTGATTGTTCCCTTCTGGACCAACTCATTGATTCGTATCTACGGGCTGAAAATTTTCCTCAGCACCAAAGGCTATCTCAACGAGTTTTTGCTCTGGCTGGGCGTTATCGACACACCAATCCGTATCATGTTCACGCCCAGTGCGGTGATTATCGGTCTGGTTTACATTCTGCTGCCGTTTATGGTGATGCCGCTGTACTCCAGTATCGAAAAACTGGATAAGCCTTTGCTTGAGGCGGCGCGCGATCTCGGTGCCAGCAAGTTGCAGACCTTTATCCGCATCATTATCCCACTGACGATGCCGGGGATTATTGCCGGATGTCTGCTGGTGATGCTGCCAGCGATGGGCCTGTTCTATGTGTCCGACCTGATGGGCGGTGCGAAAAACCTGCTGATCGGTAACGTCATCAAAGTACAGTTCCTCAATATTCGTGACTGGCCGTTTGGTGCAGCCACCAGCATTACGCTGACTATCGTAATGGGCCTGATGTTGCTGGTTTACTGGCGCGCTTCTCGTTTGCTGAATAAGAAGGCAACAGAAATAGACGATTAGTGTTTTATATTCAAAAGGTTAATAGCAAATTTGGCATGCTTTTTACTGTCGAGTAAACTGCATGCCTCTATCCATAAAATCAAACAGTTGCAATCTAATTTTGGAGAACGTTTTTTCTTCACCCTTTTAGCAAATCGCTATAAAAAACAACAAATGGTATAAAAATGAACAATCCTAATCCATGCATGACGTATGGCGCCTGTTGTGCATTTTTCCGCGTCTCTTTTTACCAGAGCAAAACCAATGATACTGACCTAGTCGTCTCCCAGAGACTTATGCCTGTATAGCACACCTCAAATAATCTGGGATCTCATTTCGTAGTTTTACAATATCAATATCCGGCTCGATATGTTTCTGGTAAAACTTGTCTGCAAGCAAGTTTGCTATGCTATCTGCCGTACGATTTTTTACATCCCGGCTCATACTATCACAAAGAGCATCTATTTTCTTGCCAAAAGAAGCATTCCCCATTATCACATGATTAATAGAACTTTGTGCTGCCTTAACATCAAGAGTTAGTTGATATTCCTGACTCACAAGAGAAAAGACCCTTTGCCTCTCTTCAGTGGAAATTTTTGCATTTTTTTGAAAACAGTAATTATCAATCTCCTGGTTGATCACCCTTGAGGGATATACTATCCGTTCATCTTTTATCCACCCATTAATATCTTTAGTACTCTGCCTACTCACTGTATCCAGTATATTGCCGCTAAATTTGCGAACAGAAAAGCGAATCGTCCGTTCTCCCATTGAACATTTTATGACCTCATCATTCTTCCCTCGGAAAGAGTTCCTGAAGGAGTTTTCTCTATGGCAACTTATACCAAAAGAGCTGAAAGACGTACCTGTAGTATTCATCGGCATTATAATTCCTTTTTATAAAAAAGTGTTTACAATATTGCATACTTGTGTTTATTGTAGCCAGAAAAAACATGCATGCAATAATATTCTATTAAAAATTGTATTGTTTTATTCACATATCATGAGCGGTATGTTGACTCTTGTTACCAATATAGTTCACAAAATGGGTTGAAAAGGATAATAATATGCCAGTCATATTAAATTTTTCTAATGGAAGTGTATTGCCGGAAAATGAGCTGGAGGCTTTACGACATATTGCAAGAAGCAATCAGAATGACACTATTACTATAGGAGGCCGTAATATGAGGCTTCATTATATCCAGTTTATGGATGGTTTTAGTGTAGAGCCTATTCCTGGTGGACTTTGGGACCATCTTGGGGCAAGAGAGTCTCATCATCTCGCAGACAGCCTGGCAAGACAACTTAACGGAGGTAACACTTTTCTGCAGGCATACAGCTTATATCTCGAGCAGAGGCAAGCTGCCCCGCTTGTGCAGGAAAGCGTCATAAAAACACTACTAGATCGAATAAATTCGAATGCATTTCCCGTTAGTTTACAAGACTTTTCCTGTACTGAGGAGCATCTTAATTGTCCGATAACGCTACATATTCCTGAGACAGGTGTTTTTGTCAGAAATGCTCGAAATTCAGAAATATGTGCATTATATGATCAGGAAGCATTGACTGAACTTATCCTGCGTAACGCTCTCCACCCCCTCAGCCGTGACCCCTTTGCTCCAGAAATGATTATAAGCAAAGACAAGTGTCATTTTAATATAACAAAACAATGTTTTTACGCATTACCCATATACCCCCTTCAACAAAACAGTATTTAAAAATAAAAACACAATATAAGAAGCATACAATAAGTTAATCACCATATAACAAACATATAGCGAGGAGATTATTTATGCCCAAAATATCATCAGTTGTATCATCATGTTACCATCTGTTCAGTGAACATCAACAACTTTCAAATGAAACAACAATGACGAACTCCGTCTCCAGAAGAATTGTTCATAAAGAATATGGTATATCTTTAAAATCCGTTCCTGTATGGTTGGCTACAGCTAAAACTCCCCTTGCTCTACTCAATGGCAGACATACAAGAAGTCACTCATTTATTATTGCAGGGACTCCAGGAATGGGAAGCAGGAGCGGAGCCCAATACTATGCCATAAACAGTGATGATAAACGCTCCCGCATAGACATTGACTCTTTATTTTTAAAAAAGTTAAATAATGCGCGAAATCAAAATAAATTTCCAATCGATGTAAAAGAAACGGTTATAAAACTACAAGGCCAAAAATTTACATGCATTGAAGATTTTCATAAAAAGTATAATGAAACTAGGCTAAAGGCCAATACCAATATCCAACAAAAACAAATTGCAGATGAAGTAAAATCACTTACATATTTGATTCCTTCAGAAAAAAAAGAGATGTGGATATATAAAAACAATGGGAAAGATAATGCAAAACCAAACTTAGGAGAGCGAGACGTAAGAATGTTCGAAAATATTAGTCCTGATGATACAGATAAGATAACAGGAAGGAAATTTTCAGAGTTAGGTGAGTATCTTTATTCAGGAAATGTAATAAAACTCAGTCAGTTATCAATTCGTTACTTACCCAATATCAACTCAATCTCATTAATAGAGACAAAACAGAGTTTGTTGCTACATCGATTATATTCAGATGAAGTACTTCAGAGAAATGGAACACTTATCCCGACACCACTACATGAAGAAAAATCAATTCCAGCTGACAATATAAAAACAATGCTCAACAACATACCGACTTACAAAATGTTACCGCCATTCACAGAAACACAAGGTAATTGTTCTTCTGGCGCAGCCACGTTTTTACGCAAATCAGGCGCCGAAGAAAAAGATATTCTTGCATGTAGCCCCCGAAATTATGGGCTGCATCATAACATAAAAACATGGGACCCCTTGGTTAGAAATTAAGGATCCAAATATTATATATTTCATATAAAGCAAGGAAAATATTGCCTGAATAATTGTTCAGGCAATATATCCTTACATGGCACTATTATAATAAACTATTAATATAAAAACACACCAACAGAAAAAATTAAGCATCACTTGCAACAAAGGCTTCTTTTTTTGAATCAAAGTGACATTCGTCTTTTCTCATGATCATTGATTCTGTTATAGGTTCTCGACTCAGAGGATGAGCTCCACCAGTTTCAACAAGTTGCACTAACGCGTCCTTATCATATAGAGAGCATATCTCAGCACCTCGTGAGTTTCTCATGAACACTCCATTCTCAGGTGTGTCCAGCGTTATCGGGCATGTCAAAAATGACTCCGGGCAAGAAAAGTGATTAGAATCCGGTCTAAATACACAAGAATTTATTTTTTCCATTAATATTTTATTACTTGTTTTATTTTCTCTGTGTTCTGCCATGACACTCTGAAAATAGTTATTAACACTACTTAAAAAATCGACACCTCCATTTAATTGCCTTTCCAGAGCCACAGCCCTTCTCTCCATTCGATGCTCACGCCCCAATAGCCTATCCAGTAAGCCTCCTCTCACCGGTTCAACTGAAAATCCATCCAGTAGTTGGACATAGTGAACAGAATATTGGCCACTACCAATGGATATTCTTATTCCACTTTCAAGTCTGGCTGCATCCTGCAAAGACTGCACTCCTGCAGGAGATAATTGAGATATACTTGGGATACTTAAGGTGGTAACAGGCATAAAAACCTCATTCAGTAATTCATATCAGTTTGCAGGATGTTTCATTAAATAAAGGGTAATGTTCATTTCAATTACCCTTTATAACGAAGTTTCCTCTGGTATCGTCATAAATGCATTCTTCATGTTTTACAATTATTGATGCCGTTATTGGTTCCCGGGTCAGTGGGTGGGGTAAGCCTTCACCAGTCAAACGAGAAAATGCAGCGGCATCAAATAAAGTACATACATCTGAACCATCTGAATTCTTCACAAAAATACCTTTTTCAGGCTGCTCCAGTGTAATTGGACATTGAAGCACCTCACCAGGACAGTGAAGTTTTTCAATATCAACAGTAAAGGTACATTCCGATATTTTGGCCTGCAAAGAGTTCTCTTGTCGCTGCGCCACCATTCCAGGAAGCACGCTTAACACCCTGTTTCTGAGCGCATCAACTCCATCATTAAAACCAATATTCAATAATTCTGCATAAACCAGTCCCAGCCCTTCACTTTCTGCTAAAAAACGGCCTGTATCTGGCATATAAGAAACTCTAACTCTCTCCCCTCCCAGGAGAAATCCTCCAATCTGCCCTTCCATTACCTGCTGACGCATTTCCGCCATCTCATTCGCGAATGAAGTCGATGATATATATGATACTAATCCAGGCATTACCATATTCCTTCATACAGATAAATATTTCCTCTGGGCTTCATAACAAACATCTCCCTGACATGACAACAAAAACCGGAGCCGGACTCCGGTTTTTGTGAATCCGTCGGCTATTTCATCCCGCCAATATTTCCCCGTCAGCACGCCAGATTTGCAGCGGCCTCACCACTCACTGTATATGCTTTTTAGCTGCATCCAGTACACCAATTACCACATCCTTATACCCTGAACATCTGTAGCATTTCATATAAGCAACTGGCAGTTAACATATAGCTTGGGTAATATTTATTTCACTTATCCTTTATGACAAAGTTTCCTTTGGTTTGGTCATAAATACATTGTTCTTGACTTACAATCATTGATGACGTTATTGGTTCTCGTGTTA
>ULYD01065899.1_pt1 | contig 29721 bp, 29 predicted proteins | sample 1961831 | NCBI WGS metagenome assembly ULYD01 (sample SAMEA4835854, study PRJEB28245) | human gut metagenome | biome: gut microbiome; material: fecal sample | place: Denmark | collected 2008 | reverse complement strand
GAGATCAATACGTTCAATCTGTACAACTAACTTCCACTTATACTCAAGCAAAAAGTGTGCCAATTAATAGCACACTAATCATTAATAATATAATTGTATATATATTCTACTTCTTCATCTGGAATCTCAACGTTGTAGTATGTCTTAACTTCTTTCATTGAGATATTTACTTGATCTATAAACTCTTGATGCTTTTCTTTAAAGTCTTGATCAGTAAAGTTTGAAATAGCCTGTCTTGTAACTAATCTTTCTACAAGACAGCAGATATGAACATATAACCCAAAGCATGTTCTATTTTTAAATCTTTTATGTAAGATATTCTGTAGATGGTCAATTGCTTTCGCAACATGTTCAAGTAGTTTATCCGGATTTAATATAGTTAAGTTATTCATGACATTGGATAATGTGAAATTACGTAAGATATTCTTTTCAAATATCTCCATCTGTTCTTTTTTCATATACTTTCCAAAGTATATCTCTATCGCATTTTGACCTTCATTAATGATCAATTCCTGTATACCAATATACTTCATAGATTCAATGTTAGGATCAAGTGTTCCAATAACACATACAACCTCATAATCATTCATTAACTGGTCATAAACCTGTTTACGTATTAAAGCAGGATAATCATAAGTAATAATCTTTAGATTAGTATCTTCAGGTAAAGAATTGAATAAAATTTCTTTGATCTTATGCGCTGCACCTAATCCTGATGCACAAGAACAGATTACAATAGGTTCTTTCTTTTTCTTAAGTTCTACATGTGTTTTATAGATGTTTTCCTTAAGAATAGAATCAATGACTTCAGTCACTGTTTTATTAAGTTTAATTCCCTGTCCTATTTCTAACGCACATTTAGTATTAATATTGTTTACTAAGGCAATATCCGCATTACTTGTATCTAATCCTTGATATATTTCTTCAAGAGAACCCATATCAACTAATAAATAAAGCTTTGAAATATTACCAACATATGCAATATAATCATTAATCTTTCTTGTAATAGCTTGTACATCCACATCTAATGGCATATCTATTGCATCAAATATATAACTATTCAACATTCTATTGGCTGCTTCCGCAATAGAACTTGCAGTTGAATAACCATGCGCAATAATAATCGCAATTGTGAGATCTTCACCAGAATGTACAAAGTACTTAATCATACAAATACAGATAATACACTCTACAAAGTCATCAATATCCTGATTCATATTATTCTTTAAGTAATGAGAAACATCCTGTCCTATTTCATATTCACGATGAAATTCAAGTTTAAGATATTTCTTTAAGTTCTTCACTTCATCATAATTCTCATTGATCCAGTTATTAGTCAAATATGTATTCTTAGAGAATTCTGAGATATATGTAGCGAGTGCTATCAACTCATTATGTGAAGTCCTAAAGCCATAATGTTCAGTGATATTATTAAATATCTTTTCTAGATAGTTAGTAAGATAATCAATTGACCCTGCACGATTATCATTAAAGATTAATTTTTCAAAATATCTATCTACAGTATTCTGTGCATTTATCGCAAATGAAGTATCTCTCTTTATATTAATTAATGATTGATAAAAATTTTTAATGATACCCTGATCTGATACAGGAAGAAGTGTATTAAGAGACACAAGCTTATGTTTCTTCATAATCATAGAAGAGACATCTATACTATTTCTAATACTGTCAGGTAAATCATAAGCATGAATTTCTAACGTATCTGAATTACTTTTATATAATGCACTCACACAGCTTGCCTGAATCGTATTAGTCAGTTCACCAATATTACCTACAAATGTATGATTCAGTAACAACTCATAGACATTAGATGAAATAAGAATTGTTTTGTTGATACGCTTCTCTTCATTCTTTAAGAAGTTATACATGAGTTCCAGCTTTTCATTTTCTCCTCTTTGGGCAAGAGATGGAATTGTAAGAATAACAGGAATACGTCTAAGGAATGTTTTTAATAATGCTTTTTGTGGTACTTCTGTTGTTGCAAATATAATTCTACATTTTGATTTATACCACTTATTATTATCACCTACTAAGTGATAGATTCCCTGGTCCATATAAAGGAATAGTTTTTCTTGGCATTCCGCATTTAAACAATGCACTTCATCTAGGAATAATACACCACCATCCGCAAAATGTAATAAACCTAAGTTATCGCTATCTGCACCAGTAAATGCACCCTTCTTATAGCCAAATAGGTTTGCTGTGAGTAGTTCTGGGTTATTAGCATACTCTGAACAGTTCACCTGTACAAAATTCTTAGACGCATCAATTAAGCCCGTATCTACACAATATTCATACGTAAGTTTAGCCATAAATGATTTACCCGTACCAGTTGGTCCATAAAACAACATTGGTAATCCAACTGGTGGATATGCTACTGTTGCCTTAATCTTCTCAACAATCTGATACATACTTTCATTAGACCCAATAAGCTTTTCAAAGTTCTGTAACTCTGTCTGATTGTTTAATTCAGCTTCCAATTCATCCAATGATTTGTATTCATCTGACGAAAGTTTCTTCTTATATTTACTTTCAAGAGAAGCTCTTGAAAGATATAAGATAGGACTTGCTTTAATTTTAATAAGTTTTTTCTCATTAAAAAGTTCATTTAATAATCTTATCACTTGATTTCTACTTAGTTTTAATTCTTTTGATAATTGGGTGGATTGACATTCATCATATGAATTTTGATCCATTTTTCCATTAATCAACAACATTATTTTTTCTTCCAATGAAATCACCTCATTATTCATCATAAAACAAATAAAACTTGTACGCAACAATAGTTATTCGGTATACTATTCAAGTAAATACCTAAACATTAATTGGCACGAATTTTGCTATATATTGATGAGAGGTGATGAACATGAAACAGAAAATGCAATATATTCAAACATTGAAACAAACTTTAAAATTGAATCAAAAACTATTAAAATCCTTAGATTTCTTAACTGACAACATTGATGATATCAACAAAGTAATACAGGATATACTAGAAACGAATCCTTTTTTAGAATTAAAATCATCAAAGAATTATGATAATCAGCAGTTTATTGAAAGTATTTCTAATAAACGTTCTTTAAAAGATGATCTCTATTATCAGTTATATGCCTATACACATCCTTATAATGAAGATGTAATGACATATCTGATTGAATCATTGGATGATAGTGGATTCTTATCTTATCCTCTCGATCAATATATGAGTGACCTTCATATCGATCAAGATATGCTTGATGCGCATTTAAATATATTACGTTCATTTGAGCCTAATGGTGTGGGTGCCTCTGATGCAATTGATTCTATTCTTATTCAGTTAAAAAATAATAATAAAACTAAAACCTATACACTATTTAGAGATTATCAAGATGTCATCTTAACTCAGAATTATTCACTTATTAAACAAACAACAGGATTAAATAAAAAAGAAATAGATCATTTATTCTATGAAATACGTTCTTGTAATCCATTCCCTTGTAATATGTATAATACATCTCATGATGACTATGTATCTCCTGATATACTCATTGAAGTAGAGAATTCAGATATTACTATTACACCTATTAATCAGCCTGCTCTCATGGTGAATGACATTCTATATGAGAAAGTAAAGAATGATGAGAATATGAAAGCTTATTTTAATGAGGCACATTTCTTAATGGAGAATATGACAAAGAGAAATCAAACTGTTCTTATTGTCGCAAATGCGTTAGTAAATATACAAAGTGGATATTTCTTATATGATGATGAATTATATCCATGTACTTTATCACAGCTTGCAAGTGAGACAGGATTCCATGAATCTACTATTTCACGTACTTTAAATAATAAGTACTATAGCTTTAATGGTGAGGTTTATCCTCTTAAAAAACTTCTTGTTTCTCAAACTGCTTCAGGAGATAGCAGTGATTCTATTAAAAAGGCTATTGTTGAGTTAGTAGATAATGAAGATAAAGAACACCCACTTTCAGATAATCAGATTCTCAAAAAACTAGAGGAATTAGAATTACATTGTTCACGTCGTGTTATTGTCAAGTATAGACAACAATTGAATATTCCTTCTTCTACTAAACGTAAGATGCTTAAGAAAGTAGGCTAACCTATCACTAGGCTAGCCACTTATCAAACCGTACGTGCACTATTAATGCATACGGCTTACCAATTTTCTACTTATTTAATTTATGTATGGACTATCTTGATAAAGAATCGTCCATTTTCTTTAATCTCTTTTTTGTGTAGAATGCTATACCTAGTTCTTTAAATTTTTGAATGCATTTTCCCATATCAACCTTATTTCTATGCATGTGGTATTCTACATACTTCTCAATAGTATAGGTTCCCCACATTTTGTAGTAGAACCACCATTTTGAGGGAATTAAACAGTGTGCTTGCATGTGACCTTCGAATACTTTGAGAGCCTTGAAGACATTCAAATAATAGTTGGTCTTATCAACGATGATAGGATTTATATCCTTTATCCATTCTTCTTTTGGCTTAGTCCATCTATAAGCCATATTGACCTTGATTTCTTCTCAGGTCTTTCTCATAGAATTGATACCAATAAGAATCATTTTAAAAAGTACCACAGGATCAATAGAACGTCTGCCAAAATCACTATAAAGTGATTTTACTAACGGATAGATGAATTTCCAGTCTATCGTAGCTTCCAGTGTTCTAACCAAATGATCTTGTAGTACTAAGTCATCTAAAGTACTCATAATAATTCCATCACATTATATATTTGCGCGATTAGCCATTGCCCTATTTATTCCTCCAATTAAGCTCCTTAATTATATCATTTTTAGGTGATAATTGTCAGAAAATAAAAAATCGTAAGGCCACAAATTTTGCTTAATTGGAGTGTAGTCACTTACGACAGTAATTATATTGTCAAATAATTTTCAGTTTTTAAAGAAATAAAGAAAAGACTGTTAACATTTTATTTGTCAACAGTCTAAATAGAGTACATTATGAACTCTATTTTGTAAATTGTTTGATTGCATTTGCGACTGCAATTGTGACATCTTTATTGAAGATTTTAGGCATGATATTTTCTTCATTTAAATCTTCATCACTAATTGTATCAGCAATTGCTTTAGCAACAGCGACTTTCATTTCTGGTGTAATTGAAGGAACTCTTGCTTCTAACGCTCCTTTGAAAATACCAGGGAAAGCAAGTACGTTATTGATTTGGTTTGGATAATCTGAACGCCCTGTTCCTACCACTCTTGCCCCTGCAGCTTTTGCTTTTTGATAAGTAATTTCTGGTTCAGGGTTAGCCATCGCAAAGATAATTGGATCTTCATTCATAGAATGAACCATTTCATCTGTAACAAGATTTGGTTTAGAAACACCCACAAAAACATCTGCTCCTTTTAAAGCATCAGCAAGTGTTCCTTGCATATTATTAGGATTTGTAATATCACATAAAGCACGTTTATGAGGAATAAGTCCTTCTTTTCTTTCTTTATATAAAATACCAAATTCATCAACTGCAATAATTTTGCCAACACCTGCCGTATACATCATTTTAATAATGGCCGTTCCTGCAGCACCTGGTCCATTTAAAACAACTGTAATATCTTTGATATCTTTTTTTGTCACTCTTAAAGCGTTATAAAGAGCCGCTAAGACAACGACTGCTGTTCCATGTTGATCATCATGAAAAACTGGAATATCTAACATTTGATCCAATCTTTCTTCGATTTCAAAGCAATCTGGAGAAGCAATATCTTCTAAGTTGATTCCCCCAAAACATGGTGCAATATTTTTTACTGTTTGAATCAATTCTTCTTTATCTTGTGTATCTAGACAAATAGGTACCGCATTAACATTACCGAATTTTTTAAATAATGCTGCTTTTCCTTCCATAACTGGAATAGAAGCTTTTGCTCCAATATTACCAAGACCTAAAACAGCTGTTCCATTAGAAACAACAGCAATGGTATTTGATTTTGTTGTATAACGATAAACATCTTCTTCGTTTTCAGCAATCTTACGACAAGGTTCTGCTACCCCTGGCGTATAAACAACAGACATATCATCCATTGTATTAATTTCACAATTTAATTCCGTATGTATTTTTCCTTGATGTTTTTCATGTAATTTCAAGGCTTCTTCATAATAATTCATTTTCATCACCCGTCACTATTATACCTATAAAATAACTAATTCGTCTAATCTTTTTTATCTAAAACATAGCCATGATCCATTGGACCTTGACCTTGTCCTAAATCAAGCATTGCTGCAAGTGCTCCTGAAATATAATCTTTAGCTTTTTTAACTGCATTTTCAAGGTTTTCACCTCTTGCTAGATAAGAGGCAATCGCACTTGATAAAGTACATCCTGTTCCATGGGTATTATTGTTATTAATGCGTTTTCCTTTAAACCATTGATATTTTTCTTCTTTATAAAGTAAATCATTGGCATCATTGATTTGATGCCCACCTTTAAGCAATACAGCACAATGATAATGATCTCCAATATATTTAGCTGCTTCTAACATTTCTTTTTCGTTATTGATTTTTAAACCTGATAATACTTCTGCTTCTGGAATATTTGGTGTTAAGACGGTTGCTAGTGGGAAAAGATTTTCTTTTAAAGTATCAATAGCTTCATCACTAATAAGTTTGGCACCACTTGTTGCCACCATCACAGGATCAACAACAATGTTTCGTGCATGATATTGTTTTAATTTTTCACTAATCGCTAAGATAACCTCTTTTTGTGAAACCATACCAATTTTAACGGCCATCGGATAAATATCTGTAAATACACTATCCATTTGACTTGCGACAAAAGAAGCATCCACATCATAAATCGCATCGACTCCTGTTGTATTTTGAGCCGTTAATGCAGCAATAACAGACATAGCATAAACACGATTTGCAAGCATTGTTTTTAAATCTGCTTGAATTCCTGCGCCACCACTACTATCACTTCCAGCAATAGTAAGACATGTTGGCATTTTATTAGAAACAATTCTTTGAATTTTATCTTTTAATAGGCTGCTTGCTTTTTGAATGTCTTCACTTCCAAAGATACTTGAAACAATCGCTACACCATCAAGATCAATTCCCATAAATTCTAAAACATTAACTTGATTGATTCCACCTATGGCAACTACAGGAATATCAACTTTTTGACAAATTTCATTTAATGTTTTCATCGAAACATCTTGTGCATCATTTTTTGTTTGTGTTGAAAAAATAGCACCTACACCTAAATAATCTGCACCATCTTCATAAGCTTTCTTTGCTTCTTTCATATTATGGGCAGAAACACCAATGATTTTATCTTCACCTAAAAGTTTTCTTGTTTCTTTTAAATCTAAATCATCTTGTCCAATATGAACACCATCTGCATCAATTTCTTTACATAACTTTACATCATCATTAATTAATAAAGGTACATGATATTTTTGACATACTTCTTGTACTTCTAAAGCTTCTTGCTTAAATTCTTCATGTGACATTTCTTTTTCTCTTATTTGTATCATCGTCACACCACCAAGAATCGCTTCTTCTACTAATTCACAAAGTTTTCTTCCATTTAAATAATGTGAATCAGTTACACCATATAACAATAAATCTTTTTTATCTAACTTCATTATTCATCCTTCTTTCTTTGTATTCCTCTTTTATTTCCAAGGAAATAAAAAGAGAGTCCTGATGAACTCTGTTAACGTTTATTTTCCTACGTTGGCATTATCCAAATCAGGTTATGGGTCTAAGTCTATCCTTACTCTCAGCAAAAGCTCCCCGTTTCTTCTATTATAATTTTTATTTTAAAAATTGTCTATTTCTAATCATATTATTCTTCGTTTTGTTCAAACTATAAAAGGAGGTGTTTTCATGAAATTATGTATTACCGCAGGTAATTATCATATTTTTAAATTAATGATTAAAAATCATAAAGATTCTCGTATTCAATTAAAAAATATTCATCCTTTAGATTTTGATCTTGTTTTTGATGTTTATACATCTCTAGACCAAAAAACGGTTATTTCCATACTTAGCCATGAATTACGTTATTCCCCTTTTATGTATCTTTGTCCTGGTTTTAAGGTCATTCCTTTTAAAAAGAGAATTCCCCATGGTACCAAAGAACCAACTAAACCATTGAAACTTTCTTTTAATTGAATAATTTATATTAAAAAACAGTTTGAGATAAGTATCTATTTCAAACTGTTTCTTTTTTAATTAATAATTCTTAAAACATCGTCCTCATTTGTTACATTAAATATATTTAATGTAAGTTCATTTAGTTTTTCTAGCGATGTATTTGTAAGTTGTTTTTCTAAAGGTCTTGATAAGGTCCCTAGTTTTACTTTAAGTAGGTCTTTTAAAGTGTCTGATTTTCCTTTTTCTATCCCTTGATTTTCAAATCTTTGGCTTCGTAGGATTATAATGTCTGTTTAATAGATTTTTTAATTTGTCAGAGAAATCATGACTAACTGTTGTTTGAATATATGGCTTAATATATTTTGCTTTGATATTGTTTTCCTTCATGATCGAATAAACATATTTTTGACTTACCTTTTTACCCTTTTTGTTCAGTAGTTCTGTTATTTTTTGTAATCCATATATTTCATACGATTCCTTATGGATTTTCCTTAAAAATACGATCAATCCAATATTTTTGATTATCTAAGCGTTGTGCTTTACCACTATAACGAATCATTTGATAATTCTTTGTCATCGCACAAAGAGCAACATGATTATTTATTTTTAATTGTTTATAAAAATCTTTACCTCTTGCACTGCAAAAATAAAGTTTATTATTTTCTATAAGCATGACATCTATAATACGTACTTGAGGAAATCCTTTTTCATCTACTGTCGCAAATGAAACATCTTTGATTTCTCTCAATATATGTAAACATTCTTGTGCATTCATTTTCATACCTCCAATTCGTTTTTTATTATAATTTTATTTTGTAATATGAAAAGTACGCACAATATTGTGGTATAGTTACCAAAAGGAAACCATTAAAAAAAGACATGTTGCCATGTCTTATAAAAAATGAGTATTTAAAATAATCTGATATTTTAGTTTTAAACAAAAATAGTATTGGTAGTAACATTACCCATATATAAAATCCATGTGGTTTATGTGTTTAAAATAAATTTCATTATTTTCATCATTTTTTGATGTCATTAATGAATTTTTTTATTATGATTTACTTATAATCCTATAGAAAGAAAAAGGATAATAAACCATCCCGACCAAAGTTTGATTCATTATCCTGTCCATAAGAACACTATGATAATAATAGAATTTCACAAAAAAATCAATACAATTAATCAGAATATTTATTCTTCTGTCATTAGTTCCCTGGATTTTTCTTCTGTTCATTGTCCAAAGTGCAATGAATCCGGTCTAAAGGTTCATGCTTATTATTATAGAGCTTTTAAAAATAGTTCAATTAGAATCACCAGATTAATATGTCCTCACTGCGGTTCAACTCATGCAGTTCTTCTTTCTCCTATGATTCCTTTTATATCTTCTGTTTCATATGATGATATGATTAGTATTATTGTGCACAAAAATACCGATGCTGAAATTGATAATTCTCTCATTTCCTATTTCCACACCAGATTTGTAAACTGCTTTGGAGATTACTATCATATCTGTCTGTTCAATTCCAGAAATCTCTTTTTATCTTTCGTTACCACACATGATTTGTTTATTATTCCTCCCTTTTCATCTATTCTTGAATCATAAGGAGGACTTTCACTATGGAAAGCATTAATAACGACTATATTCTTAAACTATTTAACCTGGACAATAGAAAAATCAGCTCTATTGAAGTCCATCATCAGTTTGATGGCGTACATGTTCATGTGCTTTTGGCTGTCGAACCCTACAGGTGCCCTGTGTGTGGTACTGAAACATCAAAAACTCATTCATATACACACAAGAAGATTACGCATTCAATTCTTAGCGGGATACCTTGCTTCATCAATTATAAGGCCAGACGATATATCTGCCCCGAATGCTCAAAGACATTCTATGAGCACAATCCATTTACCACTGAAGGCATGAAGATTTCACTAACGACCGTATATAATGTCCTTAATGATCTAAAAAAGCCTAATGAAACATTTACTGCAGTCGCTCATAGATATCATATATCTCCAACTGCAGCCGCCTATATATTTGACAGACACGTCAATATATCAAGAAGAAAACTTCCTGAATGTATATGTATAGATGAAGTCTATGCATTTTCATCATCAAAAGGTGATTACGTATGCGTTCTTCTTGATTTTAATTCTCAGAATGTCATCGACCTGCTTCCTTCAAGAAGAAAGTATGATCTAATGAATTATCTTTCTCTTATTCCTCGTGAAGAAAGACTTAATGTTAAAGTCGTCTCTACTGACATGTGGGAAACATATAGAATAGTAACGAAACTCATGTTTCCTAATGCAGTCAATTCATTAGATAAATTCCACCTTGTCCAGGAATTCAACAGAAGACTTGAAAGAATCAGAATCGATGCAATGAACAGAGTCAAGCCTAATCCGAATTTCAAAGAAATAAACCACTCCTCCTGTGAAGTTACGAAGCACAGAGAAATGCAGAAGCAGTACTATGTATTGAAGAAATTCAACTGGCTTCTTCTCAAGAATGACGATAAGATATCTGATCCAGACATGGAGAAGAAATACAATCGTGTTCTTGAAGGATATTACAATTACTATGACCTTGTCGAGTATATGATCAAAACAGACAGTCAGCTCGAGGAGGCCCTATATCTTAAGGATGAACTTAAAAGATTCTTTGATAAATCCGATACAGATACCGCAAAGGACAATCTTAATGAACTTATTAGAGAATTCAAATCGAGCAGTATTCCAATCATGAATGAATTTGGGAATACAATGGTGAGATGGAAAAATGAGATTATAAACTCATTTATAAAAGTCAATCCTGAGAAGACAAAACGAGTTAATAATGGAATCATTGAAAACAGAAATAAAACCATCAAGAATATAAAGCATAATTCTAATGGCTATAGAAACTGGGAACGATTTAGAAATAGGGTTATGTATGTGTTAAATGATGACGCAACATATTATATGTATCCAAAAAAGAAGGACTAGATTTGCATCTAGTCCCTAATTGGTATTATAAACACCTTGTGATTAAGTTTTAAATTGTATGTGGTCATCTGAACCACAAATTGTCTTATTGGCCGAAACAATCTCAACCACAAGTTATTTTAAATTACCTAAAAAATTATTTATTTTGCGATATGTTTATTATTTGATAAGTCTATTTTTTGATCGTATTCTGATTGAACAATACCTTTTTTCTTTTGATACTTTGTCATAATTGTATATAAGACACAATAAAGAATAAGAGCAGCTATTACACCAAAGATAGCGCCTGAAGTATCAATCAAGCAATCCGTGAAAGCACCCGACCTTCCCGCTACAAAAGTTTGATGAAATTCATCAGTAAGAGCATAACCAAAGCTTGCTATAACAGCAATAGCCATTCTTAAAATCATCTTCATATTAAAAGTAAATAATACAATCATAATATTAACTGCGAGCACAAAATAAATAGACATATGTGCACACTTTCTTAAAAAAAGTTCAATCATTGAATAATGTTCGGGAGCAATAGTCATCATTAAATTTTTTCCCGTAAACTGATAAATTAAATGATTGATTAATTTGACACATGAATCTGATAATTCATGTGAAGAATTTCCATCATCCATAGAGAATCTAAAGATAACAATCATCCAAACAATTGTCATAAAAATCGCAATATAACGTAATATTCTTTTTAATTTAGGATTCATAATTTTCTCCTATAACGATCCTTTCCCATAAACTACACTTTTTATTGTCTTATATAAAATCGTAAAATCTAACCACACAGACCAATTATGATAATAGTAATCATCTAGCTTACAACGATAATCAAAGCCTACGTCACTTCTACCATTGGCTTGCCACATTCCTGTTACCCCCGGTTTACATTTAATAATTGAACTATAATATTGTCCCATATCTTCTTTTTCTCTTGGTAAATAAGGACGTGGGCCAATAAGCGACATTTCTCCTTTTAAAACATTGATAAACTGTGGCCATTCATCTAAAGATGTTTTTCTTAAAAATTTTCCAACCGGGGTAATTCTTGGGTCATTAACAAGTTTTTTATTTGTAAGATATTCTTCTTTAATTTTTGGATCTTTTTTCATTAAATCCTCAAGAATCTTTTCAGCATTTGGTACCATTGATCTAAATTTATAAATTTTAATCATTTTTCCATTTTTACCAATACGATTTTGACTAAACATAATATTATCAAAATCACCACTTTTTACATATTTATACTTTACAAAAGCCATGAGAGGTAATAAAGTCAAGCACCCCGCAACACCTGCACAAATATCAATTAACCTTTTTAGAATATTTGCGAGTGCCGACATTTCACTATTGGCTGTCGCAATAAGTAACTGTCCATCAAAATCTTGTACTTCCGATGAAAAAGTCATCGTTCCATTAACATCTGGTAGGTATTTTATTGTTTCTACTTTTCCATAAATATCTGACATAACCTTATCAATTACTTGTTCATTGGCTTCAGGTAGCGCTACAATAATTTGTTCAATTTTTAATTTTTCTATTGCCTCATCCAATTCCTCGTAACTATAAAGAAAACTATTTTTTATAATATTCTCTTGTTTAAAATCATAAAGTTGATTTGTCCAATTCGCATCAACATACCCTTCTACTTTCGTAAGTGCAAAACGATTATTATTAGAAATCTTACCAAGACGGGCTGCTTCATATCCTGTGCCAATAACCAACGTTCTTCTTGCAAATTGGTCTCTAAAAGCAATTCTTATATAACGATCTGCAAGCAAACAAATAAAAAACATAGCACCAACCATAATCGTTAAATGCATTCTCCGATCATATCCTGTGGAACGAGGTACAAGTACAAGTAAAGCTATATAAAAACAAAAACTTGATTTAACAAGTGCTCTAATTTCATCCCATATTAAACAAGTACTTAGTGAATAATGTCCATATATAAACAAAAATAAAAAATAAAGAATACCTGATCCTACAATTAAATCTATATCCATATGAAAATATAAACATATAAAATAATACATAATTACTTCGATAATAAATAACATAAACGGCATAATTTTTCTATTCATATAAACACCCCTTATATAAATTGATTATACAGTATTCTTTTTATTATTTCTATCTTTTATCATTTATAGTATAATGTCCATATATAAATAATAGGAGGGCATACGATGAAACATTTCTATGTGGGAATTAATAATTTTATTTATAAGCATCCTTTTATAAAATCTTGCGTTCATTTTTCATCGCTCTTTTGTCCATGGATGGTTGCTATTTTTTATTCATTATTTTTATTAAAGATTGTTATAGAATCCCCTAACGGTTTCTTTTACTTATTTAGTAAACCTATGATGGTTTTAATATGCACGGCTTTATTAAGAATTTTTATTAATAGGCCTCGCCCTTATGAAAAATATTCAATTAAACCTATCGGTGATAAAAGACAAAGCGGACATTCTTTTCCAAGCATTCATGCCAGTCTCACTCTCTCTATTGCACTTACCGTTATTAAAACTGGACCAAATATGGGATTATTATTATTTGCTTTAGCCTTTACCATTACAATTACCCGTTTACTTACAGGTGAACATTATTTAACCGATATAATTGCAAGTATTCTTATTGCTTTAGGTATTTATTTTATATCATAACCGCACCTAAAAGACGTGGTATGCACTCGCCCTAGAAGAGCACGTTGTTGACAAAGTCTTCACTTGCTGAAGCCTAACAGCTGTAGTGCCTTTACTGGCTAGCCCTTAAAGGGCTTTTATTTTTTTGTCTTTTTCCCAAGCCCACTCATAAACAGGTCTATAAATTCTTTCATACTCATTTGATCATATCCTGCAATTGAGTTTACATATATTCCATCTGTTTATTATTTTATTTTGCGGTATTATATTTTTTAATGTGTTTAATTAGCAGATTACACTAGTAGCCTTTTCTTTCCGTTTGATTTTGGTATATAAACTCTTTTGCCCGGTTGAGGTCTATATTTCTTTTCCAATATTTCCTTTTTGATTCTTTCTTTATTGTTTTGGAAATATATATCAATTTCATAAACGGTCATTTTATCAACTCCAGCTACACCCTTATTGCTCTTGACCCTCTTGACTGCTTCATTTAGACTTTCGTCATCTAATATCACTTCAATTAATCTCATGTTGTTGCTCCCTTCACTCGTAAATATATTTGAATTCATTCCCTCTATCTTCATCTTCATGGAATTACGATTTTCAATTATGAGACTATCCTCGATTTCGAACTGTTCAAACATTGCTTATGATAAGTAAACATCATATAAACATTAGGTCCTTCAGTATTGTGTGTCCTACCTACTATGACCTCAGCTGACTTCTTGTGACAAACCTTTTCCGACCAACGGTACCATTACTGTTTTTAAAGTTTACTGGAATTCGTTGTTCACAAGACCTCCCAGGGTAATTCACTAATCTTTTTTCTTTCACAAGGTCTTGATTTACTGTATTGGTTTTACGTTTACCTTTTGGACTTCGATTTGTAGTGCAATCTCATCCACCATTTAGCCTTATATCAAGTTTCTGTTCGTACGCTCAAAAGAATCACTACACCACTTCCTCCATCCTTGCCATCACTGACAACGACTTGTGGTTCATTACACTTGGCGGTAACTACCTGTGGTTGGTCTATCTCCAACTGAATAAGCACCATGCCCGGCACACATAAAAAAACTGTTACGAATTAAACTTCGTAACAGTTTTTTAGTGAAAGACCATTTTTATCATAGTTGTAACTAACCGAAAAATTTTTTTGATTCTCTTGAAATTACTAATGTTATCTACTCAACATAAATTTTAATTTATGTGAATAGTTGTCTTTTATTTTTTTATTCTCCACCATCTAATCCTTTAACATCTTTTTTAGATAGCTTGTCTCCTTCTTCTACACGATCAATTAATTTTTTAATTCTATTTACCTTACTTTGATATGGTTTCATAACATAACATGCAGCACCATGCATAGAATATGTATCTTCTGTGGTATACCCATCACCATCTATTTGAACGTTAAATAATTCCCATTCAGCATTATCATCTAATTGCATATTAATTAATGATTTAATTTCTTTTGATGACATATTTGTTTCAAAACATCCTTCAATTGCTGAAAGAATATTTTGGAAATTAGTAATGATTTTTGGTGACATTGCTTTTTCTAACATTGCTTTTAATAAAGCTTGTTGATGTTGTCCTCTGACAAAATCTCCAGCCGCAAATGATTTTCTTTCACGAACGAAGCATAATGCCTTGTCTCCATCCATTTCCTGTTTTCCTTTTACGATATGGTAGTTACCATGTAATGTTGTAAATTCACGATCAGAGTCAACTGTTACACCACCAAGAGCATCGATAATATTTGTAATTCCTGCAAAATTTGTTCTTGCATAATAGTTTATTTTTAAATCCAAGAAGTCTTCGATTGTAGAAATTGTTTCTTCAACACCATAAATTCCCGTATGTGTTAATTTATCCATTTTTCCATTTTTATGAAGATTGATTTGACAATCTCTTGGAATACTTGTCATTAAAATTTGTTTTGTTTTTGGATTGACTGTAACTAACAAGTTAACATCTGTTCTCGATACAGTTGAAACACTTCCATAAGTATCAATTCCTGTAATATAAATAGTAAATGGTTTTTCTGTTACATCTGTAACTGCTGTGGTAACAGCTTTTGCTTTCTTTTCAAATTCATAAGTTTTAACAATACGTGTTTCATCATCAAAACCTTCATGATTAACTTCTAACATCGATTTATATTGTTCACCTACAACAATAACATCGACTTTACCTGTATATAAAGCATCTGATAATTGTGAATACGTATCAAAATTTGTATATTTTTGTGTATCGATCGTATCTTCCATTTGTGCTAATGCTTTATTTAAAGTTGATTTTTCTTTTTCATAAGATCTACCAAATCTTTTCCCTTTAAGATCTTTTAAAGCGGCACTTCCATATTTACCATCTTTTAAAACAATAACATTGATTGCGTATTTTTGCGTTGTTGTTTGAACATTATTTAAAAACGTATTCCCTCTTGCCGCAAATGTAGAACCAATGATTAATACAATAGAAACAAGTAAACTTAATACCTTAGAAATAATAATTCTTTTACTATGTTTATTTTCTTGTTCTTTTTTCTTACCTGATTGAATAATTCCCCAAAAAATAGCAATTAAAACAACTAAAACAGCCATCAAAAGTGCAAAGTATTTAACAGGTAATAATTGTGTTAAATAGACAAAATATAAAAATACACCTGATGCAACAACTTGTAATGTCAAAATAAGTGCTCGAGATGTCATGAACTTCATAAATTTATTTTGTTTCATAATTATCCTCCATATACTCGGTTAATTCTTGATTATCATAGCACAATCGACATTTTATAGCAAATCTTCATCATATTGTAAATAGCAACCTTGGATATATTTTTGGGGTTCTTTTTTCAAGAAAAGTTTACCATCATATTTTTGACAAATTCTCTTGATAATCTCAAGCCTTTTTAAACATTCACTATCCCATTTAAAATTATTTGTGCAGTTATTTTCAATCTTTATAATAATATGATATTCCTCATTTTCTATTTTGTAATGGATCGATTTTTGATTTGTTTTAAAACTAATATAAAAAGCATTTTCTAATAAGCTTTCTAAAATAATTAACAGGTCATAAGATGTTATTCCTATCTTCATATTTTGAGGATATGTCCCATAGAAATCTACTTGTTTTTCTTTAGAGAGTTCCATATATTGATTCATTGCATAATTTACCGCTATATGATTTGTATGAATGACTTCCTTAGGAAGTTCATCTGGTATTGACTCTATTATCTTTCCTAATTCTTCATTGCTCTTATGCTCTTTAACAGCATTGATTAATTTTCTATAATCATGAACGATTTTATTATACTCTTGCATTTTTTGACAAATAACATCCACTAAAGTTTCTTCATATTGTAATGCTTGAATATGAATTTTTTCATTCATCAAATTTTGATAAAAATGTGTCATTTCTATACATACAACATAAATTAATATAATAACCAGAAACGATATAAAAAAAACATATGTAACAAGTATCGCATTCAATTCATTTTTCACATAATCATTAAAGATGAAGATATCTAAAAAAATAATTCCAACCAATACCGTCGCAATAAAATGCCACATATAGCTGCTCAATTGAAACTCTTTATCTAAATACTTTTTCAAATATAAATATTCAATTAATAATATGACAAATACCATAAACCCTATTAAATAACCAAAATAATGATTATTACAATATTCACTATACTTCAAGGGTTCATGATTCATTAAAAAGATACAAAGTTCATTAATAAAAAACAAATTAAAATTTATCCATAAAACCTTAACAAATAAACTACGAAATCTTCCCTTATAAAAATGTCTTGCATAAATACTACTTACTATAATTGTAAAAAGAATTTTAAAATACAAAAAAGAATGATTAAAAACAAATGCACTCACAAATAATATGAGAACAAGTAAGCTATTTCTTATTCTCATATCTTGATTATTCTTTAAAAAAATATTTAAATACATCACATAAATAACACTTTCAAAAAAAGCATATAAAGTATCCAATAAAAGAATCATTGTATTTTATACTCCTGATAAGCATTTTTTACCTTTGTTTTATATTTATAACTTAAAGATAACTGTGTATTATCAGCTAATATAATATACATTTCTTTAAGATTTATGTGTTTAATATAGTGCATGTTAACTAATATTCCATAAGAAATAGTAATAAATGTATTATTCTTTATCTTCTTTTCAATATCCTTAAATGTTGAACGAACCTTATATTCCTTATTACTATGAATAATAACGTAGTTTTTCTCTGTATGTATATATTGAATGGTTTCATAAGGAAGCGTCAAAATTTGATTAAAACTACTGACAATCAAGCAACGATGATCTTCTTCTAGCCTTTTTAATAAACGTCCTACCTTATTAGACATATCTTCTTTTAAATTATTCTTTCTTACAAAATCAAAAATATTATAATCAAAACTTTTATAAACAACATGATCGTATTTAGTAATAATAATTTTCAAATATTTCATTTGTTTAGTCTGTTCAAAAAAATCAAATGCTGTCATTTGATCCATTTCATAATCAACATAAACACAATCATATTTTCTAATCTGTTTAATTAATTCATTTGGATCTATAAAATAATCCGTTTCTATTTGTGGGTAATCTTGAAAACATGAACTCAATTTCTTTAAAAAATCAATTTCATCATCTAGTAAAGCTATTTTATATGTCATTTCATGCTATGTACTAATTTCACATACTCTACAATCGTCTTATAAGCCTTTCTTGTTTCTTTGTTTTTCATAAACTCTTTTGGCATGTAAGTATGATCTTTAGTAGCTGCCTCTCTTTCATCTAATGGTATAGGTGTATTGATAAGACCTAAAATATAATCACTTGAAACATTAAAATATTTAGCTAGTGCAACAATCATGTAAGTTTCTGGGGTATTTCTGTTTTGTTCATAAAATTGGATTGTTTTTAATGATACTTTTAACTCCTTTGCCAGCTCCTTTTGTGTCATTTCTTTTTCCAATCTTAAATACTGTATTCTTTCTCCTATCATATTTAATCCTCCTTGAGAGGATTATAATTTGTGAATGACCGATTTCTTTATTAGTGTTATTCTACATAGTATTATATATTTTTTTATCCCAAAAAATGCAACGATTTTCCCACTATTTCTTCAATTTTCCCAGAAATATTTTTACATATTTCCTACTATCATCTTTTCTTTTTATCTTTTATAATAGAAATATGGAAAAATATTATACAACTGGACAATTTGCGAAAATGGCAGGTGTCACTTTAAGAACAATTCGATATTATGATAAAATAGGTCTTTTAAAGCCATCCTATATTTTAGAAAACGGCTATCGTCAATATTGTAATAAAGATTTAATCACACTACAAAAGATTCTTGCTTTAAAAGAACTCGGTTTTTCATTAGAAGAAATCTATCCTCTTATTATTGATAATGATAAAGAGAGCTTTAAAGAATCTTTAAAGCTCCAAACATCGTTGATCAATCAAAAAATGAATCATCTTAATAATCTAAAAACAACGATTAAAAGCACTGAAAAGATTTTAGAGCATGAGCAGATATCTTGGGAAAAAATCATTGAACTTATTAATTTAACCAATAATGATGAAAACATCATTCAACAATATTTTAATAGTCAAAATTTATCATCCCGCATTTATCTGCATGATCATTTTTCTATCAATAAGGAAAGTTGGTTCGAATGGTTATTTCACCAAATAGACTTTTCTCATGTTTATCAACTTTTAGAAATTGGCTGTGGTAATGGAAAGCTATGGGAGTATAACTCTTATAATTTAAGAAATCGTGAAATCTTTTTATCCGATATAAGTGAAGGTATGTTAGAAGATACAAGAAAGAAACTTGGTAATGAGTATAATTATATTGTTTTAGATGGACAAAATATTCCTTTTAAAAATTGTTTTTTTGATACGGTTATTGCAAATCATGTTTTATTTTATCTTCAAGATTTGAATCTTGGTCTATCAGAAATTTCTCGTGTTCTTAAGGATTATGGGACTTTCTATTGTACGACTTATGGTAAAAATCATATGAAAGAAATTATAATGCTTGTTAAAGAGTTTGATTCACGAATCCAATTATCTAAAAATAATCTTGTAGATCGTTTTGGTTTAGAAAGCGGAAAAAATCTTCTAAGTCCCTATTTTAAACATATTGAATTAAAAAGATATGATGATTATTTAATTGTGGATGATGCCAAAGCCTTGATGAATTATATAATGAGTTGTCATGGGAATCAAAAAGAATATTTGGGTTATCGTTTAAAAGAATTTCAAGCTTATCTTGAAAAAATTATTGATGAAAATAATGGCATTAAAATTACCAAAGATTGTGGTTTATTTATTTGTAAAAAGTAGTCATACTTTAGATGTGATTACTTTTTTTATTGATAAAATGTATAAATTTTGTATTTTTTATTGACACTTACGTTACGTCATGGTTTATTGTTTAAGAGTAAACAAAAGGAGGTACTTCTATGAAAGGTATCGTATTAGCCGGAGGATCAGGTACAAGACTTTATCCTCTTACACAAGTAACAAGTAAACAATTATTACCAATTTATGACAAACCAATGATTTATTATCCTTTGAGTATTTTAATGGATGCAGGAATTAAAGATATTTTAATTATTTCTACACCTGATGATACTCCTCGTTTTAAAGAATTATTAGGTGATGGACATCAATTTGGTATTTCACTTCAATATAAAGTGCAACCATCTCCTGATGGATTAGCTCAAGCCTTTATTTTAGGTGAAGAATTTATTGATGGTGAAGCCTGTGCCATGATTTTAGGAGATAATATCTTCCATGGTCATGGTTTATCAAAACGTTTAAGAAGAGCTGCAAATAAAGAAGATGGTGCTACTGTTTTTGGATATTATGTTGATGATCCTGAAAGGTTTGGTGTCGTTGAATTTGATGAAGAAGGGAAAGCTGTTTCTATCGAAGAAAAACCAGCAAATCCTAAATCAAATTATGCAGTTACTGGTCTTTATTTCTATGATAAACACGTTGTAGAATATGCTAAACAAATTAAACCATCAGCTCGTGGTGAATTAGAAATCACAGACTTAAATAAAATCTATCTTGATAAAGGTACTTTAGATGTTGAGTTATTAGGTCAAGGATTTACTTGGTTAGATACAGGAACTCATGAAAGTTTAGTTGATGCTACAAACTTTGTGAAAACTGTAGAAACACATCAAAATAGAAAGATTGCTTGTCTTGAAGAAATCGCTTATAACAATGGATGGATTTCTAAAGATGAATTAAGTACTGCTTATGAACTTTATAAAAAGAATCAATATGGTAAGTATTTAAAAGATGTCATGGATGGAAAATTTATAGATCAATAAAAAGGAAGTATAGAAAATGAAAGTTATTGAAACAAAAATTCCAGGTGTTTTAATTGTAGAAACAGATGTTTTTGGAGATCACCGTGGATATTTTACAGAAACTTATTCAAAACCTAAATATGAAAAGTTAGGTATTACCGTTGATTTTGTACAAGACAATATGTCATTTAGTGCACAAAAAGGAACTTTACGTGGTTTACATTGGCAAAACCCACCTTATGCACAATCTAAATTAGTATCTTGTACTAAAGGAAAAGTTATCGATGTTGCAGTAGATATTAGAAAAGGAAGTCCAACATTTGGTGAGTGGGTTTCTGTTGAATTAAGTGCTGAAAATCATCGTCAATTCTTTATCCCTCAAGGTTTTGCCCATGGGTTCTTAACTTTAACTGATGATGTTGAGTTTAGATATAAAGTGGATAATGTGTATAATAAAGAATCTGAAGGTGGTATGCGTTATGATGATCCAACAGCCAATGTTGATTGGGGATCATTATTAAATGGTATTGAACCCGTTTTAAGTGAAAAAGATCAAATAGGTCCCACTTTAGAAAATTCAAATAATCAATTTGTATATGAAGGAGATAAATAAATGAAAATTTTAGTAACAGGTGGTGCAGGTTTCATTGGTGGAAACTTTGTACATTATATGGTTAATAAATATCCAGAAGATATGATCGTTAACTTAGATAAATTAACTTATGCAGGTAACTTAGAAACTTGTAAACCAGTTGAAGGTAAACCAAATTATAAATTCGTTAAAGGTGATATCGCTGATAGAGAATTTATCTTTGATTTATTCAAAAAAGAAAAATTTGATGTTGTTGTTAACTTTGCAGCTGAATCACATGTAGATAGAAGTATTGAAGATCCTGAAATCTTTGTTAAAACAAATGTTATGGGAACAACTACTTTATTAGACGCATGTAATGAATTTGGTATTAAAAGATATCATCAAGTATCTACTGATGAAGTTTATGGTGATTTACCATTAGATAGACCAGACTTATTCTTTACTGAAGAAACACCATTACACACATCTAGTCCATATAGTTCATCTAAAGCTTCTGCAGACTTATTTGTATTAGCTTATCATAGAACTTTTGGATTACCAGTAACTATTTCTAGATGTTCAAATAACTATGGTCCTTACCATTTCCCAGAAAAATTAATTCCATTAATTATTTCTAGAGCATTAAATGATGAAGAATTACCAGTATACGGTACAGGTGAAAACGTACGTGATTGGTTACATGTCTATGATCACTGTGTAGCTATCGACTTAATCATTAGAAAAGGTCGTGTTGGTGAAGTTTATAATGTTGGTGGACATAACGAAAGAACTAACTTAGAAGTTGTAAAAACAATCTTAAAAGCTTTAGGTAAACCTGAATCATTAATTAAATTTGTTTCTGATAGAAAAGGTCATGATATGAGATATGCAATCGATCCAACTAAATTAGAAACTGAATTAGGATGGAAACCAAAATATACTTTTGATACAGGTATTCCTCAAACAATTGATTGGTATTTAAATAACAAAGAATGGTGGGAAAACATCATTTCTGGTGAATACAAAAATTATTTCCAAAACATGTATGTAGATAAAGGACGCGTTGAAGAATAATTATTAGAATCGACTTATTCATTGAATAGGTCGATTTTTTATATTAATTTATGTATTCCATCTGATTTCATACTTTCATCCCTTCATATTTCTTGATTTTACTCCTTCACATTTTAAGAAATCATTCCATCATATTTTATATTTACATTCCTACATATTTTAAATATCTATTCCATTATTTTTGTAAATTTAATTATGCAAAAAAAGAAACAGTATCAACTGTTTCTACAAATTTTCAGCTTTGAAAGTAATATAGCCTTCATAATAATAACTATGATCTATTCCTTTCATATAAACTTCTCTACTATTGATTTCATCTGTCAAAGCATTCTTTAAAAGATATTTAATTTCTAGATCTTTTATAGGACTTCTTTACATAGCTAATAAATAATCTTCTTTATCTACCTTGCTCCAATCAATTACTTTTCCTATTTCATTTTTTAGAATATGATCTAACCAAATACGGGTACTTCTTCCATTACCTTCTCTAAAAGGATGAGCAACATTCATTTCAACATACTTTTCTATAATTTCATCAAAGGTTGATTGCGGCATTTTATCTATATTTTTTAACGCTTCTTCTATATAAATAATCGGTGCAAAGCGAAAATTTCCTTTCGCAATATTTACATTTCTTAACTTTCCTGCAAAATCATAGATATCTTCAAATAGATATTTATGAATTGTTTGTAGAGTAGAAAACTCTCCACACTTTATATTTTGAAGAATATGTTTATCAAATAACATAACTGCTTTTTTTCTTGCTTATTCTTTCTTCTTCACGTACAAGATTTGTTATATTATTTATGTTTAATTTATTATCTATCATAATGCTAACTCATTTCTTTAGTTACCCTATTATACCATAAATCAGTACAAAAAAAGGTAAGATTTTCGCTTACCTTGCATTTTATAAATTTTTAATATCTAGTACGACACGTTGTAAATCTTCTCTGATTTTAATAGATTGTGGACAAAGTTTTTCACATTTACCACATTTCTTACAGAATTCAGCTTGTGCGTCTCCTAGATTTGTATAACGTCTTTTAGCTGTATCTTTAAGACCTAACATACCATATTCATTCCATAACTTGAAGTTACCTGGAATATCAATACCAAATGGACAAGGCATACAATATCGACATCCTGTACATCCATTTTTAGTTTTCGCTTTAATCATATTAGCTACTTTTTCTACAAGTTTTTCTTCATCTTGATCTAATGGTTTAAAATCTTTAAAAGTAGCTAAGTTATCTTCTACTTGAGCATAAGTTGACATACCACTTAAAACAACTTTAACATTTGGAAGTGAAGCTACAAAACGTAAAGCCCAACTTGAAATACTAACATTTGGATTATAGTCAGTAAAGACTTGTTCAATATCATCTGAAAGGCTAGCAAGAGCTCCGCCTTTAATAGGTTCCATAATAACTAATGGTACATTCTTTTCTTCTGTAAGTTTGTATCCTTTCATTCCTGCTTGGATATCGGTATCAATGTAATTTAATTGAATTTGACAGAAATCCCAATCACGATAATTAATGATTTCTTCAAAGACTTCATAATCATCATGGAATGAAAAACCAAAGTTTTTAATTCTTCCTTGTTTCTTTAATTCTTCACAATAAGGAATGATATTTAAATCAATGACTTTTTTCCATGTATCTTTATTTAAAGCATGTAATAAATAGAAATCAACATAATCGATATCAAGTCTTTTCATTTGTTCTTCAAAGATTTCTTTTGCTTGTTCCAATGAATCAATTTTAAACATTGGTAACTTTGTCGCAAGATAAAAATCTTCTCTTTTATATTTCTTTAAAACTCTACCTACAAATGGTTCGCTTTCGCCATCATGATAAGGATAAGCTGTATCAATATAAGTCACACCACTTTCAATAGCATGATCTAACATTCTTTCTGCTTCTACCTCATCAATGGTGCCATCTTCCTTTTTAGGGAAACGCATGCAGCCAAATCCTAATAATGAAGGATCGACATTAAGTTTATCAATTTTACTATATTCCATCCTTTTATCCTCCCTAAATTAACCTACATTTATTGTAAACACTAAAGCTTGGTTTATGTCAAGATAGATTTGTACTTTATAAACTTGCTAATATGACAGACGACATTAGCAAGTTTGTAAAGTAATCAATAAATCAAAAAAATCCCTAATTATAAGTTTATAAAATACTATTTTTATCCAGTTATTCTACTGTTCAACCATACTTTTTCGACACAATTTGATATAATTATTTTGTTATCGTCCTCCCTGAAAGGAGGTGATGTTAATTGTTTTCCGACTTAGTAGTATCTGTCGTGGCAGGTGTGTTAGTTTATTACATATGCAAATGGTTAGACAAAAGATTTAAGCGATAACTAGCCTAGTGTTAGACCACTCTAAAAGTTAGAAAAGGTAAGGATCCACCAATCCTTACCTTTTCGTTTGATGCAATTGTTCTCCGACTTGCAAGTAAAGTATAGCACATTAGTCCTCTAATGTACAAGTTCATATTCTTTTACACATATTTTCCAAAAACTATCAGACTCTATTTTTATGATTTTCAAGCCAATGAATTGCACAATATACAAAGCATGCCGCACCAATTACACATACGTTTTCATCAAACTGTACTTTAGGATGGTATAAAGGATAATCGCTACGTTCATCCATAAATCCAACTGTTAAAAGCATATAAGTTATTGGTATTTTTTTCAGCAATAATAGCAAAATCTTCTGTTGCTGTACTATTAGGTATTCCTTTTAATTCTTCAATTCCTATTTGTGACATATATTCTGCCATTTCTAAGGTTAACTGTGGATCACACATAAGTGGCGGTACTGTTGATTTCAACTGTTCCACGATAAGTTTCTGCAATTTTATGACATACTTCCTTCATACGATTTAATAAATTTTCTCTTGTAGAAACATTATTTGTTCGAAGTGTTCCTTGTAAAATAGCACTTTCAGGTATGATATTAACTGCACTACCCGCATTAAACTGACCTATTGTAATTGTGCATATATCTTGAGGATTTGCTTCTCTTGCAACAAGTTCTTGTAGGGCGAGATGAATATGTACACCAATATTTATAGGATCTATTTCTTGATGAGGATAAGCTCCATGCGTTCCTTTTCCATGAATAGTTATTTTAAATTCATCCACAGAGTTCATCATAATGCCCTCTGCATTATACATATAAGTTCAAACTTGATTTTTCCCTATCATCATGTGCTAAGCCATGGCTGCATCTGGTCTTGGATTATCTAAGATTACATGTTCAATCATATCATTGGCACCTTTAAATATTTCTTCTGCATTTTGAAACATTAATTTTACTATTCCATGTAAATGATTTTCATCTTCTTTTAACATTCTTGCTGCAATTAATAACATAGCTGTATGGATATCATGTCCACAAGCATGCATGTTTCCTGAAGTACAAGCAAACTCTTCTCCACTTAACTCAGTAATCGGTAAAGCATCCATATCTGCCCTCAATAAAATAACAGGTTTTCCTTTACCAATCGTTGCAGTTACTCCATGTCCACATAATTGGGGTTGAATTCCATATTCTTTCAATTGTTTCATAACATATTCAACCGTATTTGGTAAATCTAATCCTACTTCTGCATTTTTATGAAGATATCTTCGTATTTCAATAGTATCTTCTTTTAATTCATTTGCTCGTTTATAATAATCCATTTACATCCCCCCACTATATACAAAAATAATTATATATCGCTTATTACCACCGTCAACTTCTTTTATATCCCCTTATCAAAAGTTAAAAAATTCATTTTCACTAATAAATCATCAAATTAAAAGGCACCAACAATTCCTATTTATCTAGGTTTATTAGTGCTCTTCTTAATTTTTTCATGTCCAACTTATTTATTGGTTTTGCTTTCAGCTTTTATATAATCACAATCGCTTTATTTTTTCTTCTTTTATATTATTGATAAATGAGTTCAAAATAACATAAGGTATATAAATTTTTATAAGGAAGGAAATATACCTTAGTCTAATTCTTCACCATTTGTTGTAATAACTTTTTTATACCAATAAAAAGAATCTTTTTTTATTCTTTTTAAGCTACCTTTACCTAAATCGTCTAAATCAACATATACAAAACCATATCTTTTTTTCATTTCTCCTGTTCCAGCAGAAACAATATCAATACATCCCCATGGAGTATAGCCAAGTACATCAACTCTATCGATTTCTATTGCTTTTTTTAATTCTTTTATATGATTTCTAATGTAAGAAATACGATAGTCATCGTGAATTTCATTATTTTTTAATATATCATCATTTCCCATTCCATTTTCTACTATAAATAATGGTTTTTGATAACGATCATATAATTCATTTAAAACAAATCTTAATCCTTCTGGATCAATTGGCCATCCCCAAGGTGTTTTTTCTAAATATGGGTTTGGTGATGCTTGTTGTCCACCAGTAGTTGTCGTATTAGGAGAAAAACGATCAAATGCAGTTGTTCGATAATACGAAAATGCAAGATAATCAGATGTATTTTCTTTTAACCATTTTTCATCCTCAGGTTCCATCTTTAATTTAAAATTATATTCATCAAAAATAGCTTGTGCATAATTAGGATAATATCCTCGACAAGTAACATCACTAAACATCAATGCTTTTCTTCTGAATTCATATGCTCCAAATACATCATCTGGATGACAAGTCGCAGGATAAATTCCAGAAAGTGCACACATTGTACCTAACATAAAATGTGGATTAATCTCTCTTGCCATTTTATTTGCCATTGCGCTGGCAACTAACATATGATGAATTGATTGAAACTTAATTCCCGCATCTTCTAATGGTATTTCTCCTTGATTAGAATGAGCTCCAGTTTTACGATGATTCGAAGCTAATCCAAGTGTCCAATAACCACCCAATACATTTATTTCATTAACGGTAATCCAATAAGTAACTTTATCTTTCCATCTTTCAAAAAGAACTTTTGCAAATTTTAAATAAAAATCAATTAATTTACGATTGATCCATCCACCATATTTAGTAGCTAAATTTAAAGGCATATCAAAATGTAAAATTGTTACTAATGGTTCTATATTATGCTTTTTTAATTCATCAATAACATTATCATAAAAATGTAGTCCTTCCTTATTAGGTGTTTCATCATCACCGTTAGGAAATATTCTTGTCCACGATATCGAAAGACGATACGTTTTAAATCCCATTTCTGCCATTAAAGCAATGTCTTCCTTGTAGTGATGATAAAAATCTGTAGCTTGATGGCTTGGGTAATAATACCCTTCTTTTAAGAAACCAACATATCCATAAGGAATGCATTCTCCCATTTGGATTGTCACTTCATCACCTTGATCATTCTTACAAAAAATACGTCTAGGTTCATCCTTAGTTCCATTAGTTATTAAGTCGTGAACAGCAATTCCTCTGTCACCTTCCTGCCATCCACCTTCATATTGATTAGCGGCAGTAGCACCACCCCATAAAAAATTCTTTGGAAAACTCATATTTCATTTACTCCTTCTTCGTTTTACATTAATTAAACAATTTTTAAAGAACAAACTATTTTATTTTTGTTCAAGTTTGACTTGTTTATTAGACATCAAAACAAATGGAACCCAAATAATAAATGTAACAATTAAAATAATAGCTTGAACAATAATTCCATGAATTCCATAGCTAATAAATCCTGTTACAAATACTGGTAACCCTGGTGGACAATCAAGTACTCCACAAGTTAAAAACCCTATATTTGTAGCAACTACAGCAATAAATGCTGCAATAACTGAATTAAGTATAAATGGAATTGCAAAGATTGGATTTAATACTAAAGGTAAACCGAAAACTACTGGTTCATTAATACCACAAATACCAGGAATTAATGAAAATTTTGCAATAGATTTATGATCTTCACGTTTTGAAAAAATGAAAATTGCTATTAATAATGATAGAGTAATTCCTCCTCCACCAACAACAACGAAACTAGTCCAAAAACCTCTTGTTAAAATATTTGTTGCAACTCCTCCAGCTTGTACAGCAGAAATGTTTTCTGCAAGTCCAGCAGCAGATAAAGGACCTCTAACTCCTTCAATCACCATACCACCATGAATACCTAAAAACCAGAATAATTGATTTACTAATGCAAGAACAAGAATACCACCTGTTGTATTTGCTAACGCTTGTAACGGAAGTTGAATAATATTGTAAATCCAAACATTTAAATAATTACCAGTGAATGTATTAAATAAACATCCCCCAACTGAAAATGCAGTAATAATAATGAAAATAGGGATTAAAATATTAAATGAACGAGCAATTCCTGTTGGAACCGAATCTGGCATTTTAATTTTAATAGCATCAATGTTAGTCAATAATCCAAAAAATTTTACAGCAACCATTGACATAATCATTGAAACAAATAGTCCTTGTGCTCCAATAACACCTGCACCTAATCCATTGACCACAACTGGATCTTTTAAACCTTCGACCACTGTACTTATTGTATTTGGACATACAGCTAAATAACTTAATAATCCAATTAACCCACTTTCTAATTGTGGTAAGTTTTCTTTTTCAGCAAGTTTATAACCAATTAAAAATGCAATTGGTAATGACATACAAGAAATAGTCACAAAATTTATCGCTGTAAATGCTGGAGATAAATTTGATAACCATGGAACCCATTGTGCCAAGCCATTAGCTCCAGATACTAATATATTTAACATACTACCAAATGAACCAACAATAATAAACGGTACAAACATCGTAAATGCTTCTTTAATCGAACCAAGATATTTATTTTTTTCGACTTTTGAGCTTATTGATAACAAAACATTTTGTAATTTATCTTTCATTTTTATTTCCTCTCTCTCTCTAAAAAATATAAGAATTTA
>ULYD01048816.1_pt1 | contig 30558 bp, 19 predicted proteins | sample 1961831 | NCBI WGS metagenome assembly ULYD01 (sample SAMEA4835854, study PRJEB28245) | human gut metagenome | biome: gut microbiome; material: fecal sample | place: Denmark | collected 2008 | reverse complement strand
CATGGCCTCGAACGGCAGGCAGAAAATAATGACCAGCCCCGCACGCGCCAGCCTGCTGACGCCCCACCCGGGTAGGTGTCGGCGAAACGGTACGCCAACGCCGGGAAGCATGGTACGCCTCGGGCGGTGGAAACTCACGGCTTCCTGCCACAACGGACAGCCATGCCCAGGGTACAGCCAACGGGAAAAGGAGAAAACCACGGACGAAGCCCAGCATGCCGGACTTCGGTGCCTTCAGCGACGCCCTTCCCCATCGCGGTACGACCTTTGCAGCACTCTTCCCAAAAAAGAACCGATGAAAAACACCGTCCAACACCATCCGTCCCGCAGACAAGAGGCCACTCAGGCTGCCGTAAAGCAACCGCAAGGCATGCAGGGAATCCCCGTCACCCAGATCACCCCCGACGACATACTCGCCGAAGGCGGCCCCATCACCCCCGCCACCGAAGACGGGTCGCCCACGCAGCGGCAGATAGAGCAGGACGTGGTGACCGTCAACCCCTCGGCAGACAGCATGGAAAGCCGGGGTTGAATTTCCCGCCGGGGCTTCCCCGGTCGTTTTTACAGGTTTCCGGCGGTGCTTTCCGGACGGGAACCGGATCGAAACATCTATCCCCGAGGCCGAAAAATTTGAGAAAACGGGCGTAATTTTTTATATTTGTGATGACAACCCACGTACCCAACACATTCAGTCGCAAATATACAATATTCAGTCCGCAAGTGCGGCATCGGGAATATGACAATCGAAAAACTGGACGGAACCTCCCCGCGCCTTTACACACTCGTCGCACCTCTGGTCATGCGGCGCAGCGTATTGCGCCAGAACAACAACTATCCGTTCTGGACTTCGCGTTCGCATACGTGGTTCGTCGCCTGGGAAGGTGAAAATGTCTACGGATTCGTGCCGGTGGAGATTACCGACAACGGGATCGCAAGGATCAACAACTACTATGTCTCGGGCGACGACCCGCAGCTGCTCGCGCGGTTCCTGCGGGAGGTCGTCCGGTATTATGGCCGCGACTATACGATACGTTCCGTCACGCTGATCCGCCATGCGGAGATATTCCGCACCGAGGGGTTCGCCGCAATCCGGGAGTGGAAGCAGTACGTCGCGATGCAGTACGACAATAAACGTCCGCAGCCATGAACGTCTACGAGCGGACACAGCAACGGCTGAAAACCGTATTCGATCTCTTCGACAACGTCTACGTCTCCTTCTCGGGTGGCAAGGACAGCGGCGTGCTGCTCAACCTGTGCATCGACTACATACGGCGGCACCATCTGAAACGCCGCATCGGGGTATTCCACATGGACTACGAGATACAGTACCGCGACACGGTCGACTATGTCAACCGGACGCTGGCCGCAAACGCCGACATACTAGACGTCTACCGGGTCTGCGTGCCGTTCAAGGTGCTGACCTGTACCTCGATGTTCCAGCAGTACTGGAGGCCGTGGGAAGAGTCCAAGCGGGAACTGTGGGTGCGAGAGATGCCTGCGGGCTGCCTCACGCACCGCGACTTCCCGTTCTTCAGGGACGACATGTGGGACTACGAATTCCAGAATTGCTTTGCCGAGTGGCTCCACGCCCGCAACCGGGCGGCACGCACGTGCTGCCTGATCGGCATCCGCACGCAGGAGAGTTTCAACCGCTGGCGCACCATATACAGCGACCGCAACCACCACCGATTTTCGGGCAAGCGGTGGATACGCCAATGGGTCGGCGGCGGAATCTGCAACGCCTACCCGCTCTACGACTGGCTCACGACCGACATCTGGACGGCGAACGGCCGGTTCGGCTGGCCCTACAACCGTATTTACGACCTCTTCTACATGGCCGGCGTACCGCTGGAGAGCCAACGCGTAGCCAGCCCTTTCATCTCGCAGGCGATTTCGAGCCTGCATCTCTACAAGGCCATCGACCCGGACACGTGGGGCCGCATGATCGGCCGGGTCAACGGCGCCAACTTCGCGGCGCTGTACGGCCGGACGGCCGCCGCCGGCTGGCAATCGGTCAAGCTGCCGAAAGGGATGACCTGGGAAGGTTACATGCACTTCCTGCTCTCGACGCTCCCGGAGCGGACACGGAGCAACTACCTCGAAAAGCTCTCCGTAAGCATCCGTTTCTGGCGCGAGAAGGGCGGGTGCCTCCCCGACGAAACCATCGCAAAGCTGCAAAGGGCGGGAATCCGGATTGAAATCGGCGGCAAGAGCGCCTACCGGACGGACAAACGTCCGGTGCGCATGGAATACCTCGACGACATAGACCTGCCCGAATTCAGCCGGCTGCCGACGTTCAAGCGGATCTGCATTTGCATCCTGAAGAACGACCATGCCTGCAAATACATGGGATTCTCGCCGAACAAAAGCGAGACGCAGCGCCGAAATAAAATCATGGAAAAATATGAATCGTTACTGCAACCCTCCGACAAAAGCAACGTACCGGAGCCCTGTCTATGACGTCAGGGCCGTGCCGGTGGAGAAAGTCGTGGCGAACAGCTACAACCCCAACGTCGTAGCCCCGCCCGAAATGAAACTGCTGGAGCTGTCGATCTGGGAGGACGGCTACACGATGCCGTGCGTTTGTTATTACGATGCCGAAAAGGATCTCTACGAACTGGTGGACGGCTACCACCGCTACCTGGTGCTCAAGCGGTCGAAACGCATCTACGAACGGGAGAGGGGCCTGCTGCCCGTGGCGGTGATCGAAAAGGACATCTCGAACCGCATGGCCTCGACCATCCGCCACAACCGGGCGCGCGGCACACACAACGTAGAGCTGATGAGCGAAATCGTCGCCGAGCTGACGCGGGCACAGATGTCCGACCAGTGGATCATGCGCCACATCGGCATGGATCGCGACGAACTGCTGCGCCTGAAACAGATCACGGGGCTCGCCGAACTCTTCGCAGACAAGGAGTTCAGCCCCGGCGATACCGAGGACGAGGCCGTGGAGCCCGCCAGGATCATGCGCTGAGCACCACGTCACAACGTGTTCGGGACGGATGCGGAGAACCGGCACGGGATACAGTCCCTAACGATCACCCCGGGGAAAACGACGTCGCACGGCCCGTTGATTTGTACCCCGGGCATATTATGCGGACAAGCCGGAGGTTTGGAATAGTTATTGATAATTTTCGCACCACAATACGAAATTCCGAACCCCAAGATGTTAAAGGAAGGATTTCTTTTCACGTTCATATCCGCCTTCATGGCGCTGTTTCCGGTGGCGAACCCCGTCGGTGCGGGCTTCCTGGTCAACGGGCTTCTGTCGGGGCTGGACGATGAAGACCGCAAGTCGATCATCCGGAGGATCATCACCGACTATCTGCTCGTCGGGCTGGGCAGCCTGGCCGTCGGGCATTTCGTGCTGACGCTCTTCGGGCTCTCGCTGCCGGTAATCCAGCTGGGCGGCGGGCTGCTGATCTGCCGCACCGCCCTGCAATGGCTCAGCGACTCGGACTCCTCGGTGGGGCACGCGCAGGGCAAGGATGTCAATCCGCTCCACAAAATAGCCCTCGAATCGCAGGTCTTCTACCCGATCACCTTCCCGATCAGCATCGGCCCGGGCAGCGTCTCGGTCATCCTGACGCTGATGGCCTCGGTGAGCATGAAGGACGGCTGGGCCAAAGGGCTGCTCTCCTATGCGATCATCGCGCTGGTAGTCGTGCTGATGTGCCTGATCCTCTACCTGTTCCTGTCGCAGGGCGAGCGCATCATACGGAAAATCGGCACCAGCGGCAGCATCGTCATCAACAAGATGGTCGCCTTCTTCACCTTCTGCGTCGGCGTGCAGATCGTCGTGACGGGCATCGCCAAATTATTCCACCTGCACATATAACCGAAAACCGAGCCGGCAATTGACGCGCCCGCACGAAGTTGTCCGGCAGGCAACCCGTAAAAACGATTTATTTTTCTTATTTTGCGGGCCGAAATAAACTATGTAACTATGTCATTCTGGTCTCGACTCTTCGGCCCGGATCACAAGCCCCGGATGGGCGGGTTGGAGATTTTCAAATACATCGGCCCGGGACTGCTCGTCACCGTGGGGTTCATCGACCCCGGCAACTGGGCTTCAAACCTGGCCGCAGGCGCACAATACGGATACACGCTGCTATGGATGGTGACGCTCTCGACCGTGATGCTGATCGTATTGCAGCACAACGTCGCACACCTGGGCATCGCCACGGGCCTCTGCCTGTCGGAAGCGGCATCTGCATACCTCAAACCCGCATGGTCGCGCCCGTTGCTGGGTTCGGCCGTGCTGGCGTCGATCTCCACCTCGCTGGCCGAAATCCTGGGCGGGGCGATCGCATTGCAAATGCTGTTCGGCGTACCGGTGCGCATCGGCGCGCTGCTGGTGCTCGTGTTCGTGGTCGTCATGCTCTTCACCAATAGCTACCGGCTGATCGAAAAATGGATCATTGCCTTCGTCTCGATCATCGGGCTGTCGTTCATCTACGAACTGTCGCTGGTGACGATCGACTGGCCGCAAGCCGCCCGGGCATGGGTGACGCCCTCGTTCCCCGAAGGTTCGATGGTCATCATCATGAGCGTATTGGGCGCAGTGGTAATGCCCCACAACCTGTTCCTTCATTCGGAGGTGATCCAGAGCCGCCAGTGGAACCTGAGCGACGACGCGGTCATCCGCAGGCAACTGCGCTACGAGTACGCAGACACGATCTTCTCGATGCTGGTGGGCTGGGCGATCAACAGCGCGATGATCCTGCTGGCCGCAGCGACCTTCTTCGTGACAAAAACACCCGTGGAGGAGTTGCAGCAGGCCGATTCGCTCCTGCAACCGCTCCTGGGGCGAAGCGCGACGCATATCTTTGCCGTCGCCCTGCTCTTCGCGGGGATCTCCTCGACGATCACCTCGGGGATGGCCGCGGGCTCGATCTTCGCCGGGATATTCAAAGAGCCCTACGACATCAGGGACAACCACTCCCGGACGGGCGTGATGGTTTCGCTGGTCGCCGCATTCCTGATCATCCTGCTGATCGGCGACCCGTTCAAAGGGCTTATCTACTCCCAGATGATACTCAGCATCCAGCTGCCCTTCACGGTCTTCCTGCAGGTACACCTGACCTCTTCGGAGCGTGTGATGGGCAAATACCGGAACTCGCGGTTCACCAAATACCTGCTCTACGGGATCGGGGCCGTAGTGACCGTCCTGAATGTGATGCTGCTCGTCAGCTTCTTCCGGTAGGCGCGGCACGGCGTCCGGCGAGGATATGCGATATATGCCCTCCGGCAACGGCTGTGGCAGCCGCGAAGGTGCCGCCCGGGCAGCAGGGTGAAATCAAAAAAGACGATTGAGACCTCGAATAAGCCCGTTTATCGGGGGAATTGCCGTTGTGCAATCATCGGATTTTTAGTAACTTGCCCCGATTTTACGGGCAGCCCGTAAAACCAAGGATGCCATCATATGCCAACGTCTTGCATTACAAGATATTACGACATACGACACTATTTTAATGCTAAAAAAGGTCATCAAATATACGCTCCGTGCACTGCTCGTTGTCCTCGTCGTCCTGATACTGGTTCCCGCCCTGCTCTACATACCGGCCGTACAGGATTTCGTTCGGAAGCGCGCGGTCGGCTATGCCTCGCGGGCGCTCGGGATGGATTTGTCCGTCGAACGTCTCCGGCTCTCCTTTCCGCTCCGGTTATCGGTGGACAACACGCTGCTGGTCGACAAGGCCGATACGCTCCTTAGCTGCGGCAGGCTCTCGCTGGATGTCGCCCTGTGGCCCTTGGTTCGGAAAGAGGTCGTCATCCGGAGCTTCGGGCTGGAGCGGGTCGCCGCCCGCTACAAGGATTCGCTGGCGGGCATGGACATGCGCCTTTCGGCGGGCCTGTTGTCCCTGGATGCGGCCAAGGCCGACCTCTCGGCAAATACGGCAGGCATCGCCAGCCTCGTCCTGTCGGATGCCGATGTCCGGCTGGACATAACGCAAGCGGCTCCGAAAGAGGAAGCGGACAGCACGGCCGCACTGCCGTGGACGATCGGCATCGGGAAACTCTCGGTGGGCAACCTGGCTTTCGGGATGCGGACGGCACCTGCCGTATCGGAACTCTCCGTCCGCCTGGCCGAAGGCACGGTGGATGAATGCCGGGTGCGGCTCGACAGCCAGCAGGTATCCGTGAAAAGCGTACTGCTGAACCGGGGCGGCTACTCCTACCTGACAGGGCCGGCAGTGCCCGGAAAAGAGAAACAGGAGGCAGCTCCCGCCCCCGGCGGCAGCACGCCGTCGCTCCCCTGGACGGTTCGGGTCGGCAGCGTCGTGCTGACCGGCAACCGGGCGGAATACGGGCTGCTGAACCATCGTCCCGCAGCGGGATTCGACCCATCGTTCATCGTCCTCTCGACGCTCGACCTGGTGGTCGATTCGATCTACAACCGGGGTGCGGACATAGCCCTGCAAATCCGCCGCATGGCGTTCACCGAGCGCAGCGGGCTCACGGTGAGCGACATGACCGGGGACATCGGCATGGACGCCTCGGGCATATCCCTTGCCGGCGTCACCCTGAAAACGCCCTTTTCCCGGATCGAGGCCAACATCTCCGCCGGGGAGGGGATTCTGGCACTGGCTCCGGATTCGCCGCTCAAGGCAGTCCTCACGGCCGACGTGAACACCAAAGACCTAAAATATCTCTATCCGGCGCTGATACCGCCCGTGCTCGACGGACGTATCGTCAGCCTGGCGCTCACCGCAGCGGGGACGCTGGGCGACATCGGAAAAGCCGGGCTGGACATCTCCTCGCCCGGACACGTCGCATTCACGGCGGACGGGGCGGCGAGAAACGTGCTCGATCCCGGCCGCATGGAGGCTTCCGCACGGTTCGAAGGCGATTTCAGGGATATGGCGTTCCTCGAAGCGCTGTTGCCCGACTCCGCCCTGCGGCGGCGCATAGCGATTCCCGACCGCATCTGGCTCCACGGAACGGCCGGCGCAGACAAAGGGGCGTTCTCGGCCGCCTCGACGCTCTCGGCCGACGGCGGGGAGATAGCCCTGCAAGGCCGGCTGGATACCCGCAGCGAGGCCTATGGCATCGAATTACGGTGCGACAGCTTCCCGTTGAACAGGTTTTTGCCGGCCGATTCGCTGGGCCTTTTAGACCTGGCGCTGCAGGCCGGGGGTAGCGGATTCGATCCGCTCCGGGCGCAGACCCGGGGGAACATCCGCCTGCAGGTTAACCGGGCGGAGTTCCGCGGCAGGGATTTCGGAGGCGTGGAGCTGAACGCAAACCTCGAAGAAGGACAGCTTTCCGGCCGCCTGTCCGACCGTGACGAGGCGCTGCGGCTGTTGCTGCTGGTCTCGGGCACGCTGACCGAACGGAAACAGGAAGTCTGGCTCACGGGCAACGTCTTCGATTTCGACCTGGCAGAGCTGGGAATCTCCCCGCAGAAAATCGGCGGGTCGTTCGCGCTGGAGGCCGGGGCGTCCGCCTCGGACGCCGGCAGCTATACGGCCCGGATAGCCCTGGACAGCATCGAGGTCAGAACCCGGCACCGCACAGACCGCATCCGTCCGACGAGCCTGTCATTGAGCTCCGACACGACGGCGACGCGGGCCAAACTGGCATCCGGCGACCTGTCGCTGGCATTCGTCTCCCCCGGGCCCGTGGACTCGCTGGTTCCGGCCCTGACGCGGAGCGCCGACATACTCGCACGGCAGATACGGGCACAAAGCGTCGACATGGAGGCCCTGAAACCCGCATTGCCCGATTTCAGCCTGAGTGTCACGGCCGGACGCGAAAATATCCTGAATAATTTTCTGAAAACAAAAAAGGTGTCGTTCGGCGCGCTGGACATCGAAGGCGTGAATTGCGACTCCCTGCCGGTATCCCTCCGGATAAAGGCTGAGAGGCTGGCCTGGGGAGGCGTCGTCCTCGACACGCTGACGGCAGGCATCGCGCAGGACGGCCGCCGGCTGGATTATTTCCTCCGCACGGCGAACGTCCCGGGGAACCTGGACAACGTAGCCCTTGCAGGGCTGTACGGCCATGTGGCCGGAAATAGGGGCCAGGTAAACCTCTGCCAGAAAAACCGGGCGGGACGCGAGGGGTTCCGCTTCGGGCTGGATGTCGAATGGAACGACAGCCTGGTCAGGGCGGGCGTAACGCCGCCCGACCCGGTATTCGGGTACGAACCCTGGACGGTAAACCCCGGCAATTACCTCGTTTACAGGTATGGCAAAAGCATCGACGCCGACCTCGACATGAGGCACGGCGACCAGCGGTTCGCAATCCGGACGGTTCCCGGAGAGGGGGCGTCCGACGACATCCGGCTGGATATCGCCGGCCTGAACATCGGTTCCGCACTGGGGCTGCTGCCCTCCGCCCCGCCCGTCGACGGGATATTGGGTACGGACATGACGCTGGGCATGACGCCCGACAGCCTGACCCTGCGCGGCGACCTATCCATCGCGGAGCTGTCGTACGACAAACGGCGGTTCGGCAACGTCGACTTCGGACTCTATTACAAGCAGGATCAGGGACATATGGCCGATGCGCGGCTGACGCTCGACGGCGCCGAGGTACTGACCGTCCGGGGAGATTACCGCGCAGAGTGCGAAAGCCTGCTCGACCTCACGGCGACGATCCCCGGATTCCCGTTGCAGCAGGCCAACGTATTCCTGCCCGACGACCTGATCCGCCTCCGGGGCCGGTTGCAGGCGAAAATCCACGCAGGAGGCACCGCTGACCGGCCGAGGCTGGACGGGGGCGTGCACTTCGCACAGACCGAAATCCGCGTGCCGATGATCGGCACGTCGTTCCGGTTGTCGTCCGACACGATCCGCATCGACGACAGCCGCGTCATATTCGACGATTACACGCTCCTCGCCCCGAACAGCAAGCCGCTGACGATCGGCGGCGAGGTCGACCTGGCCGATTTCAGCCGCATGACGGCCGACCTCGCGCTCCGGGCGTCGGATTTCCAGGCGGTCGACGTAGCCCGGAAAGAGGGGACGTCGGTCTACGGAAAGGCCTACCTCGACCTGGACGCGACGGCCAAAGGCCTCCTGGACGAACTCGTCGTCCGCGGGAACGTAGCCCTGCTGGGCGGCACGGACATCAATTACGTCATGCAGGACTCCCCGATGGACGTGAAGGAGCGTCCGCAAAACATCGTGACGTTCGTCTCGTTCCGGGAACTGGACTCCCAGGGACAGGAAGAGACATCGCAGGCAATACGCATCGGAGGCATGGACGTACTGGTGAATGTCGACATCAACAACGACGTACAGGCGGCCGTAGACCTTTCGGCGGACGGCAACAACCGGATCGACCTGAAGGGAGGCGGCAACCTGACCTATACCATGAATCCGCTGGGCGACGTCCGCCTGTCGGGAAAATATGTGCTTTCGGGCGGAAGCGTACGCTACAATCCGCCCATCATCTCCCAAAAAATCTTCAAGATCACGCCGGACAGCTATGTCGAATGGATAGGGAACATCGCCGACCCGGCTTTCAACATCACGGCCGTGGAGACCGTACGTGCCAATGTCTCCTCGGACGGGCAGGACAACCGTGCGGTGAATTTCGACATCTCCATCAACATCCGCAATTCGCTCGACGACCTGGAGGTCAGCTTCGGACTTTCGGCCCCCGAAGACCTCACCATGCAGAACCAGTTGAATTCGCTCACGGCCGAGCAACGCGCCAATCAGGCTATGAACCTGCTGATATACAACACCTACACGGGCCCCGGAACCACGGCGAAGGTCAGCTCCGAGAACCCGCTCAACTCGTTTATCCAGAAGGAGCTGAACCAGTGGGCGCAGAACAACCTGAAGGGCGTAGACCTGAGCTTCGGCATCAACTCCTATGGCGAGGACGACCCCAACGGCCAGCGCACCGACTACTCCTACCGGTTGTCCAAAAACCTGTTCAGCAACCGCGTGCGCGCCGTCATCGGAGGCAAGTTCAGCACGGACGCCGACCCGTCGCAGAACCTCAAGGAGAACCTGATCGACGACATTTCGCTGGAATACATGCTGACCAAGCGCGACAACATGTACCTGAAAGTATTCCGCCATACCGGGTACGAAAGCATCCTCGAAGGCGAAATCACCGAAACGGGCGTGGGCTTCGTGATCCGGAAAAAACTGCTGAGGCTGGGCGACCTGTTCAAGTCGACGAAACCCAAAGCGAAAAAACAGAAGCGAGATGAGGCCGGCACACATTAGAAATACCTGCATCCTGGTTTGCGCCGTGTTGTCGGTAGCGGCCTGCTCCACCACCCGCCGGCTGGGGTCGGACGAGGTGTTGTATACGGGCGTGAAGAAAATCCGGATCGAACCCGACTCGGGCGTCGTGCTCTCCGCCGCAGCCGAATCGGCCGTGAAGGAACCGCTGTCGGTCGCCCCGAACAACCCGCTTTACAGCCCCTATATCCGCACCCCGCTGCCGATCGGGCTGTGGGCTTACAACTATCTCTACACGCCCAGGGAAAAGGGATTCAAATACTGGTTATTCAAACGGCTGGCCAAACAGCCCGTGCTGATCTCGAAGGTGCAGCCCCGGCTCCGGACGAAGGTCGCGGAACAGGTGCTCGAAAATTACGGTTATTTCGGCTCGCACGCCGCAGACTCCCTGCTCTACCGCAAACACGGGCGGAAGGCAAAGGTGTACTATACGCTCGGCATAGCGCCGCCCTGGCACTATTCGAAGATCGCCTACCCGGAGGTGGACAGCGGCATGGAACATCTCATGGACAGTCTCCGGGCCACGTCCCTGCTCCGCGTGGGGGCGCAGTACAACATGGACAGCCTCACGCTCGAACGCAAACGGATCTCCCAGCTGCTGCGCAACAGGGGATACTACTATTTCCGTCCCGAATACCTGGAATACCTGGCCGATACGACCTCCGGTCTGCGGCAGGTCGACCTGCGCCTGAACCTCAAGCCCAACCTGCCGGAGGTGGCGCTCAAGCCCTACCGGGTGGGCGGCATCACGGTGCGGCTGACGAACATCAAACCCGGCCCGACGGACACGCTCCGCCTGCGCAATGCGACGGTCATCGCCCAGCGGCCGGTGAAAATCCGCCCCAGGATCCTGTCCAGGGCCCTCACGCTCCGAAGCGGGCAGCTCTTCACGGTAGATGCCCAGAACCGCACGCAGACCGACCTCAACAAGCTGGGCATTTTCCGTTCCGTCAACCTGAGCGTCACGCCGCTCGACTCGCTGCGGGGCTCCGACACGCTGGACGTCGCCATCGACGCGCAGTTCGACTATCCGCTGGAAGCCGCCCTGGAAACGGACGTAACCTCGAAGTCGAACAGCTTCATCGGCCCCGGCATCACCTTCAAGGTCAGCAACAACAACCTGTTCCGGGGCGGCGAAGTCCTCGCCCTGAAACTGAACGGCTCGTACGAATGGCAGACGGGCAACAAAAACTCCGGCGGCCGTTCCTCACGGCTCAACTCCTATGAACTGGGACTGAATGCGAACCTCAGCATTCCGCGGCTGTTGCTGCCGTCGTTCATCACGCGCAGGCTGAAATACCCCGGGAGCACGACGTTCCAGCTCGGGGTCGACCTGATGAACCGCCCCAGCTTCTTCCGGCTGATCGCGTTCAGCGGCTCGGCGGGATACAATTTCCAGACCTCGCCTTACAGCCGCCATTCGCTGACCGTATTCAAACTCACCTACAACAAGCTGCTGCACACGACCGAAGCCTTCGACAAGACGATGGACGAGAACCCGGCCATCGCCATGAGTTTCCGCAACCAGTTCGTACCGTCGATCAACTATACCTATACGTTCGACAAGACCTACGGCAGCACCGGCAACCGCCGCTTCTACTGGCAGAACAGCGTCACCTCGGCCGGCAACATCCTCTCGGGCGTGCTGAGCCTGTTCGGCGAAAAACAGCCCCAGCACCTGTTCGGAAACCGCTTTTCGCAGTTCGTCAAGGAGGTAAGCGAAGTGAAGTTCTACCACCGCATCGGGCGCCGGAACAACTGGCTGGCGACGCGGCTGCTCGTCGGCGTGGGATATGCCTACGGGAATTCCGAGGTGATGCCCTACAGCGAGCAGTTCTACATCGGAGGCGCCAACAGCATCCGCGCCTTCACGATCCGGTCGCTCGGGCCGGGCAGCTACCGTCCCCCGGCCAACGACCGCAACGGCTATCTCGACCAGACGGGCGATTTCAAGCTGGAGGCCAACGTCGAATACCGCTTCGGCATCATGGGACGCCTGAACGGCGCCGTTTTCCTCGACGCCGGGAATATCTGGCTGCTGAAAAAAGACCCCAAACGCCCCGGTGCGGAACTGAAATGGAAAGGGCTGCTCAATGAAATCGCGCTGGGCACCGGATTCGGGTTGCGTTACGACATCAGCTACCTGGTCATCCGTGCCGACCTCGGAATCGGCATCCACACCCCCTACCCCAATCCCGACAAGACGGGGTATTACAACATCTCCAGCTTCAAGGACGGGCTCGGGTTCCACCTGGCGATCGGCTATCCGTTCTGAGGGGAGGGGCATACGGATACGGCGAGGGCGGCTGGGTATTCTCAGCCGCCCTCGCCCACACCAGTCTTCCGTCCTATCGGGAACGGATTTCCCGCCGCATGAATATCGAGTAGGAAACGGCAAAGCAGACGACGGTCGCGGCAACCAGTCCGGTCAACTGCGCCCACACGACCTTGATACTTTCGCCCAGAGGCAGCGGACTGGGAATAGCCCCGTCCAATTGCTCCATCGTCAGGGGGCCGAGGCTCCGCACCGAAGGCATGAGCAGCGTCGAAGTGGCATCGTTGAACAGTTCGCTCGGCGCCAGCCGCATCAGCCCCAGGATAAACCGCTGGTAGCTGAGCTGGTGGTAGACCGGAGCCATCTCGGAGGGGCTCAGCGCCCGGGCGACCACGCTGACGATCATCGCATAGAACACACTGAAAAAAAGCCACACGGCGATGGATGCCAGCGCAGAGGTAGCCGCCTGGCGGAAACAGAGCGAGAACAGGATCGCCACCGTAAGCCAGAATGCCACGTAGAAGATCCCGGTAACGATGTACAGGATGATCCTCCAGAACTCCCCGGGGGTCGGAGGAATGCCGATGGCGATCAAGCCGCACCCCATCACCAGAAAGCCCAGTGCGAAGAGCAATACCCCGATGACGATCAGCGCAGCCACGAACTTGGCATTGATGATACAGTCGCGGTGGATGGGCTGCGACAGCATACGGCTGAGCGTTCCTTTGTTCTGCTCTGAATTGACGGCATCGAAGCCCAATGCGATACCGAGCAAAGGCCCCAGGAAATTGATGAAAAATACGAACGAAGGGAGCGTCCCGTCCGACACCGTGAAGAGTTTCAGGAAGAGGAAGGAGCTGTCCGGATCGTCGGGCTTTATCGCGGCCGCGATATTCGTAAGCGCCGTATACAACGACCCCGCACAGGTGAGCACGATGATGCTCACCAGAATAATGAACCGCAGGCTGCGCACATGGTCGGCGATCTCCTTCCGGACGATCGTCCAGAACGGGGAATGCACTTTCTGGTCAGTCATGCTGCCCACCCCCTTCCGTAAAATAGCGGTTGTAGACATCGGCCAGATCGCGGTTTTCGCGCCGCAGTTCCTCCAGGCCGATCTGTGCCACGAGCCGCCCCCGGTTGAAAAGCCCGACGCGGTCGCAAACCTTCTGCACCTGCTCCAGGTTGTGCGAAGAGAACAACACGGTCAGTTGCCCTTCGCTGCTGAGCTGTTTTATGAGGGCGATGAACTCCTGCACCCCGGCGGGGTCGATCCCCGAGGTAGGTTCGTCCAGGATGACGATCTGCGGTTGCTTGATAAGCACGTCCGCCAGCCCGAGCCGCTGGCGCATGCCCCGGGAGTATTTCCCGGCCTTCTTCTCCATCTGTTCGCCCAATCCGACGCGCTCCATCAGCCGCACGGCCCTGCTGTGCGCCTCGCCGCGCGCGATCCCGTTCAGCGCGGCCGTATACATCAGGTTCTCCACACCGGTCATGTCGTCGTAGAAGCCGACATCCTCGGGCAGGTAGCCGATACGCCTCTTCACCTCGATCGGGTTGTGCGTAGCGTCAATCCCGCAGATGCTGACATTGCCCGACGTCGGTTCGGTCAGTCCGAGCATCATGAGGATGGTAGTCGACTTGCCCGCCCCGTTGGGCCCGAGCAAACCGAAGACCTCCCCCTTCGCCACCGACAGGCAAATACGGTCTACAGCCGTGAAAGCACCGTATTTTTTCGTCAGGTCGGTCAATACGATTACCTCTTCAGCCATGGCCTACCTCCTTCCGTATTTGCGGAAAAGACAATAGACCCCTCCCACGGCAGCCAGGATGACAAGCACGCCGACCCATCCCCAGAACAGGGGCGTCTTCACCGAAATCCGGAACTGCGCATCGGCAGTCACCTCGGGGGTCTTGGCATCCATCACGACCACGTAATCGCCCGGGAGGGCTTTCGGCGAAGCCTTGAGCTCGGCCGTGACGTTGGCCGCAGCCCCGGCCTTCAGCGACGCGATCTTCGACGGCTCGAACGAGAGTTCCCACCCGGCGGGTTTGCGCGAGGAGAGCTGGATGTCCTTCAGCTCCGACGATCCGGTATTGACGACCTCCAGATCGATACGGCGGGTATCGCCCGCCGTGATGTCGGCGCTCAACAACCCCTTGGGTGTAGTCACCTCCATCTGGAACGTCCCCGTGATGGCGATTTCGAGTGTCAGTTCCGCGGAGGTGGAATTGGTGACGGCACGCACGGGGATTTTATAGGTTCCGGCCTCGGCATTGGCCGCGGGCGTAACTTCGACGGAGATATTCTGGCTGGCATTCGCATCGACCTGCGCCGAGGTCGCCTGCTTATAGTTGGGCTTGAACACCACGTTCCAGCCCCGCGGGGCATCGGCCATCAGCGCATAGAGCTGCCGGTCGGCGGTCTGGTTGCGGAGTGTGGTGCTGAAGGTGAAATTCGATTTGGAATTGCCCTGCATGTTGGGCTGATCGGTCGTGAATTCGCTCTGGTAAGTCCCCTGTTTGGAGACCACGATGGTGAGCGGCAACCGGGCTTCGCCCGCCGAGAGATGGAACTTATAGCTTCCCTTGTTGATCTTCAGCGGGACGTTGACGGTAAGGGTGAAATTCTTTTTTTCGTCGGGCAGGACGGCCATCTGCTCGATATTCCAGCCTCCGGACTTGATGTCGTATTTCCAGGAGGAAGGAAGGCCGCCGAGCGCAATGTTCTCGGTTCGGATTTCATGGCCGTTGTTGATCAGGTCGACGCTGTAATTGATGGAAGCTCCCGGCGATACGACGATCTTCGTATAGGGCGAATAAAGCACCACGCCGGTCGAGAGGGAATCGGCTGCGGCATGTGCCCCGGCCGCGGGAAAGGCTCCCAGAAGAACTGCAAAGAACAACAAATAATTAGTTCGCATAGTCATATAAAATTTGGTTAGTATAAAAAAATTAAATATGAGAGTCGAATCTGAGCTGAAAAGCGCGGGTTAATTATTTGTTTTGATGGGGTTAGATGTGTTTTGGTTATCGTTTGGTATCCGGGGATCAGGCTGCGGGACGGCGGTTACGACAGGGTTTCGCCGCAGTCAAAGGCAAAAAAAGCCCCTGTATCGAAACAGAGGCTTTTATGTGTTCCCGTACAAGGCATCAGAAAACGAACTTTTCGAGTTTCATCTCGCTGAGCTGGTGCAGGCGCGGTACGAGGGTCGTGAAATGCGACGCCTGCTCGTGCGCAGCCAGCGCCTTAGCGTCGCTCCACGTCTCGCAGATCATCAGCACGTCATTGCGCGTAGTGCTTTCGAACAGGTCATAGGCAACGCAGCCCTCGTCCTTGAGCGAAGCCGCCACCAGTTCCCTGGCCGTATTTACCACTTCCTCGCGGTTGGAATCCGTCGTACGGATAAAAACATTCAATCGTATCATTTCTTTACTATTTAAGTTTATAAGGCTTTCACGGCCTCGACGGCCGCATCGTAATCGGGTTCCTCGGTAATTTCGGGCACGAGCTGGGTGTAAACCACCTTCCCCGCCTTATCGATCACCACCACGGCACGGGCGAGCAACCCGGCCAGCGGGCCGTCGGCCATCAGCACGCCATAGGCGCCGGCAAAACCCGCAGCACGGAAATCCGACGCGGGAACCACGTTGGCGATGCCCTCGGTCGTACAGAACCGGGACTGCGCGAAAGGCAGGTCTTTCGACACGGCCACGACGACCGTGTCGGGCAGCGAAGATGCCAGCTTATTGAATTTTCGCACCGAAGTCGCACAGACGCCCGTATCGAGGCTGGGAAATATGTTCAGCACGACGCGCTTGCCTTTCAGGTCGCTGAGTTTCAGCGGGGAAAGGTCGCCCCTTACCAATTCGAAATCGGGAGCCTGGACGCCGGCCCGGATGAATTCGCCGTCGATATGCACGGGCGTGCCCTTGAATTTTGTCGTTGTCATGGTCTTTAATTTTTCTGTCGTTTCATAAAACGTAAAACCGGCAGGTTTATTGTCCGTCCGGCAACATGCCGCCAACGGAAACCGTGCACGGATGCCGCACCACAAATTTAATTCCTTTTCGGGAAGATTCCAACGGCTATTTCATATTCTTTTCAGGTTTACCGCCCAACTTTGCAGCGACTTAACCGGGTAAGAGCATATTTTTTGTATTTTTGCCCGAACCCGGCCGAAACGAAACAAAACAAAACGAAACAAACAGACAGACAGACAGACAGACAAGACCGACATGAAAAAGACACTCCTTCTGCTCCTGCTGACGTGCAGCTGCGCAATCGCTGCAGCACAGGAACGCTCGCCGCTGAGGCAAACCGAATTCATCTCCGCCGATTCGCTCGAAGACGAACACGAACTGTTGGAGCGCGTACGCAACATGCCCAACCTCGAAGTCGGCAAGGGCATCACGTTCCGCCCCAAAAGCAACTGGTTCTCGCTGACAATGCGCTTCCGGATGCAGAACATGGTGGGACTCTCGTTCGACAAGGATTTCACGCTCACGAAAACCGATGCGCAGGTCAAGCGCCTGCGCCTGCGCTTCGACGGGTACATCTATTCCCCGAAACTGGTCTATTCGGTTCAGCTGGGATTCACCTCCTACGACACGGAACCGCTGCCCAACGGCAATATGAACATCGTCCGCGACGCAATCGTCTACTACGTCCCGAGTCCCAAGTGGAACATCGGGTTCGGGCAGACCAAGATCAAGGCCAACCGGGCGCGCATTAACTCTTCGAGCGCCCTGCAATTTGTCGACCGCAGCATCGTCAACAGCGAGTTCAACCTCGACCGCGATTTCGGGTTCTTCGGCGAATACAACATGCGCGGGGGCGAGGGCTTCAACCTCTCGGCCAAAGGTTCGGTGACGCTGGGCGAAGGCCGCAACTGGGGCAGTTCGTCCAACGGCGGGCTCGCCTACACGGGACGGCTGGAGCTCTACCCGCTGGGGCGGTTCAAGTCGAAAGGCGACGTGATGGAGGGGGATTTCGAAGGCGAGGAGCAGGTCAAGATACTCGTGGCCGGAGCCTACTCCTACAACCACAAGGCATCGCGCCTGAAAGGCCAGCGCGGCGCCGTCATGCCGGACGACGCGACCCGCAACATCGGCTCCTATTTCGCAGATTTCATCCTCAAATACCGGGGCTTCGCATTCTATACCGATTTCATGGGACGCAGCTGCGACCGACCGCTGTTCGACCCCCAGAGCAATGCCTTCGTATACAGCGGGCAGGGGCTCAACATACAGACCAGCTACCTGTTCGACAAGAAATGGGAGGTCGCCCTGCGTAATTCGACGCTCTTCCCCGAGCACGAGGTACAACCCTTTGCGGGGTACAAGCGCTGGAACCAGACGACCGTAGGCATTACCCGTTACATCATCGGCCACAGCCTGAAAGTACAGGCCGACATGTCGTACAACCACCGCAGCGAATCGTTCGACCCCGACTACAACCGCTGGGAAATCCGCTTCCAGCTGGAGCTGGGGCTCTGACCCGGCAACAGGAAAATACGAAAACTCCCGGCTGTTGCCGGGAGTTTCTGTTTCGGGACAGGAACCCCGTTACAGGATTTTCAGCGCGATCCGCGCACACGCCTCGGCATCGGCCAGGGCATGGTGGTGGTTGGCAAGGTCGAAACCGCACGCCGCCGACACGGTATGGAGCTGGTGGTTGGGCAGGCGGCTGCCGAACGTCCTGCGCGAAGCGCGGCACGTACAATAGAACCGGTAGCCGGGGTAAGGCATCCCGTACAACTCGAACACGGCGCGCAGGCACCCCTCGTCGAAGGGCGAGTTGTGCGCCACGAGCGGCAGCCCCTCGATGCGGGGTGCAATCTCGCTCCATACGGCCGCGAAGTCGGGCGCCTGGGCCGTATCCTCGTAGCTGAGGCCGTGGATAGCCGTGGTAAAACGGCTGTAAAAATTAGGACGCGGGCGGATCAGGCTGTAAAGCGTGTCGACCACCTCGCCGCCACGCACCACGACGACGCCCACCGAGCAGACGCTCGTACGCCGGCCGTTGGCCGTCTCGAAATCTATGGCTGCAAAATCTTTCATCGGTCAGGAGTGAATATCCGGGGCAAAGATACGGATTTTAACGCTTCCCGGTATCGCCGGCAACGAAAAAACGGCCGCCTTTCCGAGGGCGGCCGTCGTTTCTGCCGGAGCGGGTTATTCGGTATACTCGTCGTCCGACGTGTCGGGCGTAACCCACGAGTCGGCCGGCGTCAGCTGCTCGACTTCCGCCTCCGTCAGGAAGGCGTCTTCATCGAACATGATGTCGTCGAAATAGTTGACCGTGCACTGGTAAGCGCCGTAGTTGTATGTCCAGTCCTTGGAGTAGATGCCGAAGATGGCCATGATATCGCCTTTCGCGCCGTCGCGGACGACGGGATACTGGGCGAAACGCGAATAACCGCTCGTGCGCACCGTATAGACACCCTTCTTGTTGGTCGTCGAAGGCAGGGTGCTGTCATAGGTGAAAAGCACCGAACCGTAGAGGTTCGTACCAGCGTTGCTGAACGCCCACCGATACCAGACCTTGTTCATCACCGGGCGGATGTCGGTATACATCCACGCGGGATAGATGTTCGACCCTACCGTCCCGTAACGGCACGTAACGCCGCGCAGGATCACCAGGCGCCCGAAATACTGCTGCCCGTTCTGGCCGAAGAAATCGTCGCAGTTGGCCTCGGTGATCTCGAGGATCTCCTTGCCCAGCTCCAGCTGCGTCTCCCCGCCGAGGAATACGCGCTTGCGGATCTCCGTCGGGTCTTCGATGTTCGAGTTGGCATAGAATTTATGTTCGCCCACCTTGTTGTAGGAATCGGTAGGCCCCTCGCCCAGCGACAGCATCATGCGGTAGTTGCCGATATAGAGACCCGAGACCTTGACATAGACCCAGTTCGAGGGGATCGTACCCGTGGCCTTGTCGAAACGCCCCATCGGATAGGTAAAATAGAGCCCCGTAGTGAGCTTCACCTCGATGGCACCCGAATCGTCCACCAGGTAGAGCGACTTGTAGACGTTACCCTCCTCGTCGCTCGACTGCACCTTGCCCTTGATGTAGTAATCCAGCCCGTCGGGCGACTGGCCGATCTGTACGTACTTCGTATCGCCCCAGCTCGAGTTGCTGCCCGTACCGCCGAGCGACTTGTGCTCATCGAGGAACATCTGTTTCACATCGGCGATGGAGATATGCTTCATCCCCGCGAAATCCTCGTCGGTATAGACTTTGGCAGGCTTCGGCGCATCGAAATCATTATAGCACCCCGTAACCGCAAACATCACGGCCAGCACGGCGCATAACTGAAATATCTTTTTCATAATCGTCATATCGTATTAGAAGCGGAAATATACATTCAGGTAATAGGTCGTCCCCAGCAGGTAAAAGTACTTCGAATCGAACGGCACGTAATACTGGATCGGCTGGGCGGCCGCACCCTCCTTGTTCACATAGGTACGGCGCGAAAGGCGCATCTGTTCGTAACCGCCCGTACGGATCGTCTGGTCGTTGAGGATATTCTTCACCTCGAGGCTGAAGCCCAGCTGGTAGATGCGGTGGATGTACCAGTTCTTGCCGACGCTCAGGTTGAGCGTATAGGCCGAGTCGAATTTCTCCTGCTCGCGCAGGTTCATCAGCGCCGTGTATTTCACGGCGCCGGGAAGCTGTGCCGCCTCGTCGGGGCGCAGTACCGTGGCATAAGCGGCACGGGTACGGCGCGCGGGGTTCATCGAGAGGTAGATACGGTCGTAATAGTTGAAATCGACCGAGGCGAACCAGTTGCGCGGGCCGCGGTAGCTCAGGCCGAGGTTGAGCGCCGTCTGGGGCGTGCTTTCGACGTAGAGGTCGTCCCAGAGCACCTTGTCGCCGCGGAGCACCTCCTCGCTGTTGTCGCGCGTCTGCGTGAAGTTAGCGTCCGACGTATAGCGGTAGTCGCCCAGGCTCAGGGCGCCGTTGAACGAGATGCCGCCCCAGATGGGAACCACGACGCCCACTTCGAGGCCGTAGTAACGCTTGTCGATGCCGCTCATGGCGAAGTTGGTGAACGACGACTGCGTATCGTCATAGTACGAGATGACCTTCGACTGGTCGGCGACCGAGGTATAGTAACCCGAAACGCGCGCCGTGATCCACGGCAGATTGAGGTTGTACGACAGGTCGACGCCGAGTACCTTCTCGGAATCGAGGCCCGGCGTAGTCGTATTGCGGGTACGCGCCGAAACGAAAGCGTCGCGGAACTGCGGGGGATTGACCATGTAGGCCACATTGGCGTCGATGGCATGCGCACCCGAGAAACGGTACGAGAACTCGCCCTTGAGCTTGTAGGTCAGGTAGTCGAGCGTCTTCGATTTACCGAGCGAGTTGTTCGCGAAGAGTCCCTTGCGCAGCCGGCCGTCGCGCCACATGGCCGTATAGCCGACCTCGCCGCCGAGGCTCATCGTGAAACCGCCGAACGAGGCGTAATACTGCGCCCAGACCTGTGCCTGGCGCAGGTTGGCGTAGTAATCGTAGCTGAACTTGTCGCCTTCCCCGACGCGGCGGGCCTCGCCGTGCTTGAGGTAATAATCCAGGTCGTTCTGCGAAAGCAGCGGGTTGTAGTTGCCGTTGTCGCGCAGGGCGAACTTATCCACGTCGAGCCAGTAGTCGGCGCCGAGCAGGTCTTTCACCTGGTCGTAGTACTCCGTGCGGTTGATACGCGCCGTCAGGCCTCCGCGCAGCACGGACTGGTTGCGGAACGTATGGGCGATGTTGGCCGCGAAGTTGAAATCGCGCTGGTCGGTATGGCGTTCTTCGATCATGTAGATGCCCGAAGCCCCGGACTTGTTGCGGTTGTAGTTCATGCGGAACATGTTGTCGTAATCCATCTGGCTCTTGCTGGGGTCGGTGATCCACTCACGCATCGAACGCAGCGCAAGGTCGTTGTACGTCCCCAGATCCGAACTCTCGATGCCCTCGGACAACTGGAGGATACGGTTCGTGTAGAAGCTGGGCAGGTAACGGTAGTAGTCGGGGCGCGGGTCGGGGCCGTCCGTCCACGTCAGGGCCGAATAACCGTTCTTGCCGAAGCGGAACGAAGCCGCGGCGGCAAGTTTGGTATTCGACGAAATGTCGAACCCGTAGTTGAGCATCACAATCGGCTCGTGGTAATCGCGCACGCGCGAGTTGCGCAGCTTGCCGTCCTGCTTGCCCACATTGGGGTTGTAATAGTTGTTACTCAACAGGTCGTAGGCTTCCTGCGTCGACGCCTGCTGCGCTCCGCGCTCGGTCGGTGCGCCCAGGATGGTCAGCGCCAGGTTGTGGCGGTCGCCGCCGAAACGCTTTTCGACCGATGCGAAGTAACCGTAGGCATTGTAGTACACCCCGTCGACATAGGAGTTGCCGCCCTGGCGGGTCGAGAACGAGAAGGCGTACGACCATCCGTTGTCGAGCAGGCCCGAAGCGTAGGAAACCATCGCGCGGAAGCGGTACATCGAGTTGCCGTTCACGACGCTGGCACGGAAGCCCTTGCGCATCTGCGAAGCGCGCGCATTGACATTGGTCGTACCGCCGATGCCGTCGATGCCGTAGCCCGACGAGCGCAGCCCGGCGGTATTCTCCTGGTTACGCGTGGCATCGTTCAGGCCGCTCCACAACGACCAGGGGCCATAGCCCGTCATGGCGTCGTTGAACCGGATGCCGTTCAGGTAGATGCTCGAATACTGCGAATCGTAACCGCGCACGTTGAAACGCATCTCGCTGAATTTATACGAGGCAATGTTGTTGAAGACATCCTTCGACGACGAAAGCGACGAAGGCAGCGACTGCCCGTCGGCCGCCGTATCGGAGTCGAACTCCGCGAACACGGCGTCGTCGATGACATACTGCACATCGGGGGCCATCACCACCGAATTGAGGTTCTTGACCATCTTGTCGACACGAACCGCCAGGTCGAGGTTCTCGAACTCGGGGGCTTCGAATTTCAACTGGTATTCCCCTTTGGGCAGCTGGTCGATATTGAAATTACCGTGGTTGTCGGTCATGACGGTGACGCCGAGCGGTTCGACGACCACCTTGACATTGCTCAGTGCGACACGGCCGTCACGCGAGACGACCTTGCCTTTGACGCCCCCGTCCTGGGCATACGCCCCGGCACAGGCCAGCGTGAGCAGGATAACAAGTAAAGCTCTGATCTTCATAATTACTTTGTTGGGTTATTTACCGATGTAAATGAATACGGGAAGGTGGTCGCTGTATCCCCCCTGGAAATTGTTGCCCACGAACGTACGCAGCGGGTAGCCCTTGTACTGGCCTTCCTGCTGGAACAGATAGGGGGCACGGAAAATATTGCCGTAATATTTCCCCTTGGGGGCACGCTCCAGCTTGAGCGAACCCGTCGAGCCGGTAGCGAGGTTCTCCGACACGACGATATTGTCGAACAGGTTCCACTGGTCGCGGTAGGCAAGCGAACCGATACCCGCCTTCAGCATGTCGATAAAAGGATTGTAGTATCCGCCCGGTTGGAGCTTGCGGATGTTGCCTTCGGCGCCGAGCACCTCGGTGATGCTCTTGTCGGTGGCGTCGTCGTTGAAGTCACCCATCATCACGACCTTGGTCGCGGGGTTGATCGCCAGCACCGAATCGGCGGCATGGCGCATGATCTCGGCGGCGCGCTCGCGCTTGGGTGCCGAAGCCTCCTTGCCGCCCAGGCGCGAAGGCCAGTGGGCCACCATGAAATAGAACGGTTCCCCGTCGATCGTCCCCCACATCGTCACCACGTCGCGCGTGCGGAAATTCGGCAGGCTCTCCATCGTAAACGGGATCGGGGCGCTGCCCTCGAGCTTGAACACGTCGGGACGGTAGTAGAACGCCACGTCCACGCCGCGGGCATCGGGCGAATCGTAGTGCACGATGCGGTAATTGGCCGGGGCGAGTTTGGGCGTAGCGATCACGTCTTCCATGACATTGCGGTTCTCGATCTCCGAAACGCCGATCACCACCGGGTAGTCCTTGTTGATGGCGGCGATGTCGAACAACACGCGCGAAAGGTTATTGATCTTTTTGGTGTACTTGGGCGTATTCCACTTCTTGGGCCCTTCGGGCGTAAACTCCTCGTCGTAAATCTCCGGGTTGCGGATCGTATCGAAGAGGTTTTCGAAGTTGTAGAAAACGACCTTGTAGGGTTTCTGGGCGAAGCAGGCGACGATCAGCGCTGCGAAAAGCCCGGTAAAAAGCAGTTTCTTCATATAATTCAGATTAATTTATACCCCAGTCGGAGGGATTGTTCTGTGCCTTCACGTCGGCGGCAATGTCCTCGTCGAGCATCGTAAAGAATTTATAGCCCGTTTTCTCTTCGATGTCGGCGACGCTCGTGAGATATTCCTTCAACCCGTTTTTGCTCGACGAAGCGTTTTTCGCCCAGAACCCGATGGCCATCAGCTGCGACGCATCCGTAATCTGGTCGACCCGTTTCCCCGTCCGGCCGCTCCGGGTACGCAGCAGCACCTTCCAGCAATACTCCGGAACGGCGACCGACGTACCCGCCTTGTCCGAACCGGAACCCTGCACGCCGTAGGTACCCGTCACGATATAAAGCGTATCGGCACACCGTTTCGACGATGCGGTATTCTCCATACTGAGCCAGGAGCCACCGTTAAACGCAGAATTCTGCGGCATGATGTTGGTCGAATAGAAGGTCTGTTCATTCAGCAGCGGGGAATAGGGAACATAGCGGTGGTTGGACATACACTGGTGACCGCGAATACCGCCGCTGCGATAGGAACCGAGCGAGAGGTCGGCTTGATACTGGGACGGTATGTCGGGATCATATGCCCATGTGTCCGCACGGTTGTATGAGCCCTGCATATAACAATCGTGGATCGGATAGGCGACCCAGTTGGCGATGCGTTTCTTCGTGTCGTAGCAGATCGTAAAGTTACGTGCCGTCACAGTCGAAGAGAGCGGCGCGTAATGTGTTACGTAACGGTAATCAGGGTCTTCGACATAGGCGGGCAATTCCGCCCACGCGTGATCCATCGACGCCGGAACCGAGTAGTCCGCCTGGTCGATCGTCAACGTGAATTCGTGCCCGCCGTCGAAAACGACATCGACCGCGGCACGGCGCGAAGCGCCCGTTTCATTATCGTCCAGGTAGAGGTACACGACATCGTTCGCCGAAACGAGTTTCGCCGATTTGGTCGTGGTATGCGTCCTGCGCGACGTCCAGCACCAACTGCCGCCTTCGGTCACGGTGACGGTGTAAACCGTACCTACGGGCCCCGTCAGTACAAGCCGGGGATCGGTCGCATAACCTTTGGCGTCGAGCGTGGTCGTCTCGGTTTCCATGAACACCGCGGAAATATTCGCCGGGGTGCCGTCGTCGGAGGAACCGCACCGCCCGAAAACCAGCAGGAGCGCCCCGAGCACCATAGCCCGCCCGAAAAGTTTCAATAACCCGTTTGTCAAAATCATGTGGGAATTTGCAGATAAAAATGTCAGGTAGAAAAACCGACAATCATCCCCGGCGGAAGCCAATCCGCCGGGGATGGATTATCGGGAAACACCTACTTTCTTATTTTGAATAAGTAACCGTGATCGCAGTAATACTTACCGCTCCAAGAGTCGGGAATATCGAAAACTGCGTAAGGTTCTTAGCACTGAGGTTGTCAATTACAAACGTAAACGGTTCTTTATTATTTACATCAGACGGGGTCTCGTTGCTGATTGCTATAGCATCCTTCGCAAGTTGCTCTTTCATCTTAGCAAGTGTGTCTTTTGTATATGTGTACCCAACCGGAAAAATACCGATAGCACGTTCTTTATAAGGGTCACGAATGGTCACCTCAATCTTCTCAATCGTCCCATCAACGGCAGGAATCTGCACGAACGACCCAAAAGCCGAATTGTCTTTTACATTAATCTGTAAACATTCCTTTCCGCTGCTACCACCAGCTGCTTTACCCGACCATTCGCCGAAAGTATTCGTATATGTAAATTCGGCATAGGTTCCACTTTTCCCGCCGATAGCGATAATATCGTCCAACGTAAGGGTAATCTGCTGTCCGTCCCCGCCCGATCCGGATTTGCCGGCCTGCGAAATCGCAACGGTTTTGGTATCCACAGCAGCACCGGCCTTCATCAGTTTGATGGTCAGCGTGGCGGTGATAGCCTGCTCCGTCGTGTTTTCCTTGGGCGTCACGGTTACAACCATCCCGTTTACGGAGGCCGTGAACTGCTCCGATTTATCCGTAGCGGCTTCGATCGTGCAGTCGTCGGCATTGGCAGCCGTGACCGTCACGGTCTTGGCATTGTCCGTCGCAGCGAAAGAAAGCGACATCGGGTCGAGCTTGGTAATCGCCGGGTCGGTCGAAGGCTCGCCCATGAAAGCTGCCACATCCTCGGGACGCTGCGGACAAACCTGCGCGGCATTGCTGTTCACCGAAGCGTAACCGGTAATATCCCCGGTGGAACCTGCCACGAACTGCGTCCCTACGAGCCCGGGCATGGCCTTCTGCACGAATACCGTCATGTTACCGGCCGAGGTCGTAAACGTATGCTTTCCGAAAGCTTCGTTCGTAGTCCAGTCGGCAGGCGTAGCAGGGGCGGTCACACCCTTGACCGTCACGACCATACCCTGGTATTCGGCCAGCTTAGCGGGATCGACTACGACAGGCGTGATGGTCTCTGTACCGATCTTTTCGATCTCGACCCAGTCGGCACCCTTGCTGCCGGTAACCTCGTACAGGCCGTTGTAACTTACGATACGCGCTTCGCCCTTTTTCAGCGTCACCTTCACCTTGTCACCCTTGACAAACGTAAAGCCATCGTCATAGGGATCGGTATACTTACCGCTGCCGTAGAGCGTGATACCGTTCTTGGCGGTAGTCGCCCCCGGGGTCATCACCTGAAGGTTCTGGCCGTTGAAATTCCCGCCTTCCTTGTCGGTTACGACGACAGCTTCGAAACAATAATCTTTCGTTTCGTTAATCACCTTTTGCGTTGAACCCGCAGCTTCACACAAGGCAATTAGTTCTGGGATAGTAGTCGTAACGGTTTCGCCCGGAGTCGGAGTGTCACCATCGAATGAAATCTGCTGTCCACCAACACCTTCAGCCAAAGTCACATCATCCAGTCGATGAGCACTGTCAACATTGGAGGTGAAGCGGATATAAAGCGTCGTTGTATTCTCAGGCAAAGTGAAATCTGCTGTAGCCAAGTCCCAACGCCCACTGGGATCTACCCCCTTGGCAAATGAATATATGATAGGCGACGACCATGCCGAACCGTCATTACTCAACTGCACACGAAAATCGTCATGAATAAAATCACTGCCGGCATCTTGCGAATAACGTTCTGCACCAAACGAAAGTTTGAGATTCCGTGCGCCAATGGAAATTTTCTCGATCGTAAATACAGCACTAGCCCCAAAGAATAGATTGTTTGCACCGGAGCCCTCATAATCCGAATAGTCACTATTAGATGTCGAATTAGCACGAGCGGACATCCCATTGTAGGAATATGTCACAGCATCAGCACCGGTTCCCGAATGGTTTTCCCATCCGTTGAACTGGTCTAGATAAGGCCACGATTCTCCCTTGCTGCCATAGGTTTTGGTAGCCTGCTCCTTATCGAAATCGTTAGCATAGATAGCATCGCCCGTGGGGGGGGGTGTAACCCCGCTGCCGTACTGTTTTACGGCTACGGACGACTCGGCCTGACCCCATTTGCCGAATTCGGGGTGGATAAGCGTGAAGGAGATTTTGCCTTCGCGCAGGTTCGTACCGGCGGGCAGCTCGGAAACCGTAACGGAGATCGTTCCGTTGCCTTTGCCGCTCATCGGGGAAATGGTAGCCCAATCCAGGTTACTTGCAGTAACCGTCCATTCGCAGTTCGCCGTGATGGCAACGGTCTGCGTCGTCGCCGTCTCATCGGTGAAATCAAGCGCCGTCGGATCCGCCGTCAACTTCGGCGTCAGCGACTTGTCATCATCATCGGAGCATCCCGTAAATGCCGTGGCAGCCACGAGGAAGAATGCGCCGAACAACAACCTAAAAAGATGTTTACTCATAAAAAATAGTTTTAATTAGGTGATTATAAACTAATATCTGTACACAATAAATGACTTACGATTCTTCCGTTTTTTCAAGGGGAAACTATTACAAAGATAGTTTTTATTTCAAAAATACAAAAGGATTTCGGCATATATTTACTGTTAATATTCCGTTACATAGCAAAAAAAACGTTCCATGCTGCTTCGAAAGGGACAACCCGTCCGGCAGACAGCCTCATCCGCTCCCAAATTAAGGCTCCGGCGGAGGGGGGGGGCTCCCGCCCCGAACCGTAAAATCCCCGGGGTACCTTCGGCCAGACAAAAAAACCGCCCCGGAAACCGGGACGGGCGAAGTTTCAAGGCTGGTTGGCGGATTGCATCGGCAGGGGTCATAAATCGACATCGTTTCTGACGCTGCAAAATTACCCAGCGGTTATTTCATAGTTGCGACAATCCCATAACAATCCCGGGAATATGGCATTGCACGCATGTTGCATCAGCCGGCAAAGCCCGTCGGCAACACCATCCGGCCGCAAAAGCAGCCAGCCCGGACTGTAAACGTCCGGGCTGGCCGTGCCGAATAACGGGTTCGGCAACGATTGCAATACGACAGCGGCCGATCCCACACAGCGGCCGCGCAGGGATCACGCCCTATTCCCACTCGATCGTTGCGGGCGGTTTCGAGGAGATGTCGTAGACGACGCGGTTGACCCCTTTGACTTTATTGATGATGTCGTTCGACACATTGGCAAGGAACTCGTAGGGCAGGTGCACCCAGTCGGCGGTCATGCCGTCGGTCGAGGTCACGGCACGCAGTGCGACGCAACTCTCGTAGGTTCGCTCGTCGCCCATCACGCCGACGCTCTTCACGGGGAGCAGGATAGCCCCCGCCTGCCACACCTTGTCGTAAAGCCCGGCATCGCGCAGGGCGTCGATGTAGATTTTGTCCACGTCCTGCAGGATCCCGACCTTTTCGGGCGTGATGTCGCCCAGGATGCGGATCGCAAGGCCGGGCCCCGGGAAGGGATGGCGCCCGATCAGCTGCTCGGAGATCCCGAGCGAACGGCCTACGCGGCGCACCTCGTCCTTGAAGAGCAGGCGCAGCGGTTCGACGATCCCGAGGTGCATCTTCTCGGGCAGCCCGCCGACGTTGTGGTGCGACTTGATCGTCGCCGAGGGGCCGTTGACCGACACCGACTCGATCACGTCGGGATAGATCGTCCCCTGCGCCAGCCAGCGCACGTCCTCGATCCGGATCGCCTCGTCGTTGAATACCTCGACGAAATCGCGGCCGATGATCTTGCGCTTGGTCTCGGGATCGCTCACGCCGGCCAGGTCACCCAGGAACTTGTCGCCGGCCTTCACGCCCTTGACGTTCAAGCCCATGTTCTTATACGACTCGAGCACGTCCTCGAATTCGTGCTTGCGCAGCAGGCCCGAATCCACGAAGATGCAGTAGAGGTTCTTGCCGATGGCCCTGTGCAGCAGCACGGCGGCCACCGACGAGTCGACGCCACCCGAAAGTCCGAGCACGACCTTGTCGTCGCCCAGTTTCTCCTGCAACTCGCGCACGGTGGCCTCTACGAAACTCTCCGAGGTCCACTCCTGCCTGCAGCCGCAGATACCCACGACGAAATTCTTCAGCAGGTGCGTGCCGTCGGTCGAATGGTAAACCTCGGGGTGGAACTGGATGCCCCAGGTCTGCTCGCCCTCGATGCGGAACGCAGCCACGCGCACCTCCTCGGTGCTGGCCACGACCTTGTAGTCAGCCGGCACGGACGTGATCGTATCGCCGTGCGACATCCACACCTGCGTGGTCGCAGGCAGGCCGCGCATCAGCGGGTCACCGGCATCGCCCACCGTAAGCATCGCACGGCCGTACTCGCGGCTGGGCGCAGGCTGCACCTCGCCGCCGAAGGCCGATGCGAGGAACTGTGCGCCGTAGCAGACCCCCAGCAGGGGCAGTTTGCCCTTGATGGCCGAAAGGTCGGGGGCAGGGGCATGCTCGTCCCTCACGGAGAAGGGACTGCCCGAGAGGATCACGCCCCGCACCGAAGCATCCGGCACCGGAATCTTGTTGAAGGGGTGGATCTCGCAATAGACATTCAGTTCGCGTACGCGCCGTGCGATGAGCTGCGTATACTGCGACCCAAAGTCGAGAATCAGGATTTTTTCCATAATATAACGTAAGTCCGACGAATCTGGGTTCATCAATTTCGGAAGGTTTACAAGCCATGAAACTCGCCGGACTCACTCTACGGCGTCTCCGACGCCGGTTCCAGGCTTAATATCCCTCTGAATCTCCCTTTGCCAAGGAAGACCTCGAATCCTTATTATTTTCTTTTTACCGGACGGTTGTAGCTTCCCGAAAGGCGCATCTCCGCGGCGAAAGCCTCGTTCCCGACTTCGCGGATGCGTGCTATGCAACCGCGACGGTCTGAGCGAAAAACGACCTGGAAAACCCCGGCGATGAAATTATTGAACTTTCCGCAGGCATCCAGCGGCATCAGCGTGCATTCGGCGCAACTCTGCCAGCCGTTCTCCCGGCAGCAGGAACGAACCTTGCACCACACGGCCTTTTCGTTATCGCGGCACCCCGGACAACTCCCTTTCCGGAATTTCCGGCATGAACCGCAAAAAAGCCCGCAGGCCGCGATCCCGGGATCGGAACTATTCACCGCGGGAATAATTGGGCGTTTCACTCGTGATAGTCACGTCGTGCGGATGGTTCTCCGTAACGCCGTTCGAGGTGATGCGGATGAACTGCGCGCGCTGCAAAGCCGCGATGTCCCTGGCACCGCAATAACCCATGCCCGAACGGATGCCGCCGATAAGCTGGAAGACAGCCTCGCTCAACGTGCCCTTGAAGGGTACGCGCGCCACGATCCCTTCGGGAACGAGCTTGTTGATATTGCCCTCGCAGCCCTTCTGGAAATAGCGGTCGGCGGAACCCGCCTTCATGGCGTCGATCGAGCCCATGCCGCGGTAGGTCTTGAACTTACGGCCGTTGTAGATGATCGTCTCGCCGGGGGAT
>ULYD01039663.1_pt1 | contig 30621 bp, 43 predicted proteins | sample 1961831 | NCBI WGS metagenome assembly ULYD01 (sample SAMEA4835854, study PRJEB28245) | human gut metagenome | biome: gut microbiome; material: fecal sample | place: Denmark | collected 2008 | reverse complement strand
AGCAACTGAAAGATATGATTTACCTAAAACGCAGCATGAATGAGTAAAAAGAACGCCCGCCCATCGCGCATCGCCCAAGAGCAACGCACCGTAGAGCAGATGATCCGTCTCTACTGCCGCAAGAAAGAGGGCAACAAAGAACTTTGCCCGCAATGCCTCGAATTACTGGAGTATGCCCGCGTACGCCTGTCCCGCTGCCCGTTTGGCGAGAAGAAGAACACTTGCAGGCTCTGCCCCATTCATTGCTACAAGCCTGCCATGAAAGAACGGATGCGTGAGGTGATGCGGTATGCCGGGCCGCGAATGCTGCTCTATCACCCTGCGGCGGCACTCCGGCATTTATGGAAGGAGTATATACATCAATATTTCAGCAAACGCTTCGGACTGCCATGCCAGGAACAGCACAAACAGTAGACTTCCGTCAAATCATACCCTTCCAAAGAAGCTTCGGGATCTTTGGGCACAATCTCTCCCTCACGGGAAACATATACGGGCAGACGCTCTCCGCTGCCGTTCAGGACAAAAAAAGCCCCCACTTTACATTGGGGGCATATCATTTTACGCATCATCAGTTGAAGTAATATAAGAAGATGGCGATACCTTCGAGCGCTTTCTTCTTTTCGCCCTCTATTTCGATAGCAAACTTGATTTCCGCCTTTGCCACACCGCGCAGGTTTGCCAGCGAGTGCAGGGAAGCCACCAAACGGATGCTCTGCCCGGACAGTACAGCCTGGCCGAACTTCATCTTATCCATACCATAGTTAATCATCATCTTCAGGTTGTTCACCTCAATAATCTGGTTCCACAGATGCGGCAGCATGGAGAGGGTAAGATAACCGTGCGCAATAGTACTCTTAAAAGGACTTTCGGTCTTGGCACGCTCGGTATCAACGTGAATCCACTGGTGGTCCAGCGTTGCGTCGGCAAAGAGGTTGATACGTTCCTGCGTAAGCTCCACATATTCCGAAACACCGATTTGCTGACCTATCAGCTTTTCAAAATCCTCATACGAGTTGATAATAACTTTTTCCATATATTCTTTGTTTTGTTGGGTAAATAGCGTTGTAAACGGTAACAAAGATACCGCTTATCTCCGAATAAATTACAAACAGACTGCTAAAAAGCCATATATTCCGGCTGTTTTTACCATAGTCTACCTTATTATGAGCCGCACATTCCACAAAGAACGCGTAAGTTTATACTTGTCTGCAAACAGATAATGTCATAGCTCCGCATAACAAAACAAACATACGGTTGGTAATAACTGTTATTGTATTGTATTTTTATTATATCTCTTCCCCATTTCTTTTCATTTCTGCGAATTATATCTATTTTTGTAAGCATATACAAGTATATAATAAGAATATCAATCACTCTAAATATTCCTGTATGGACGCTAAAAAGGATTATAACCTGTTATCAGACATAATGCGCAATGCCAACATGGGCTGGTGGGAAGCCGACGTGCAGGATGCGAGTTATATCTGTTCCGAATACATCGCCAGCCTGCTGGGTTTGAAAGAAGACGGTTACATCAGCTTTGAAGACTTCAACAAACGCATCTTGAAAGAGGAGCAACCGCATACCACCGCACATTCCTTTTACAATATGCAGCAGATGAATGAAGCCGTCTATCTGCTCGATAGCGTAAAAGGCCCCGTATGGGTACGCAGTAAAGCCTGCATGCAGAAAACCGATGAAAAAGGACATACCAAGATTTACGGCATAGCCGAAATACAGGACGGCCCTTATATGTCATCCGCCTCGCAGGTGCTGCAACAACGCGAACGGCTTTTGCACAACATCTACAAGAACCTTCCGGTGGGCATCGAACTCTACAACATAGACGGAGTTCTGATAGACCTCAACGACAAGGAACTGGAAATGTTCCACTTGCGACGGAAAGAAGACCTGCTGGGTGTCAATATCTTCGACAATCCCGTATTTCCGCAAGAGATGAAAGAGAAACTGAGAAAATATGAAAACGCCGATTTCACGTTCCGCTACGACTTCGCGCAAGTAGGCTCTTACTACGATCCGCAGACCAAAACGGGTACGATAGACCTCGTGACCAAAGTAACCACGCTGTACGACGAAAATCACGTCCCTACCAACTATCTGCTGATAAATGCCGATAAGACCGAGACTACCGTAGCCTACAACAAAATACAGGAATTCGAGAGTTTCTTCGAACTGATAGGTAACTATGCCAAAGTAGGGTATGCCCATTACAATCTGCTCACCCGGCAGGGATATGCCCAACACAGCTGGTATATCAATGTCGGTGAACAGGAGGACACACCGTTGTCCGAAATCATCGGAGTGTACAACCACATCCATCCCGACGACCGTCACGATATGCTCCGCTTTCTGGATAACGCCCTAAAAGGTACAGAGAACAAGTTCAACAAGGAAATACGCATTCTCAGACAAGACGGCAACTGTTCTTGGACGCACGTCAACCTGATAGTGAAAGTGTACGCTCCCGAACGGAACTGTATCGAACTCATCTGTATCAACTACGATATCACCCGGCTCAAAGATACGGAAGCCATGCTGATACTGGCCAAAGAGAAAGCCGAAGAATCAGACCGCCTGAAATCCGCTTTCCTCGCCAACATGAGTCACGAAATACGCACGCCGCTGAATGCCATTATCGGTTTCTCCGGTCTTTTGCCCTACATAGAGGATGCCGAGGAGCGCGACCGCTATATAGCCCTGATAAACCACAACAATGAGTTATTGCTGAATATCATCAATGATGTATTGGACTTGTCGAAAATAGAAGCCGGGCACATAGAGCTGTCTCCCGTCTGGCTCAATCTCTCGGACCTGATAGACGAGAGCTGCACCGAATGTCAACGTAATGTTCCCGAAGGCGTAACGCTCAAAACCCGCTATCCGGCAATTCCCCGCCTGATAGAGCAGGACCCGATGCGCATCAAGCAGGTATTAAGCAACCTCGTATCGAACGCGTTGAAGAATACAACGCAGGGATATGTCGAGATTTCATACGAAACGGGACAGTCCGAAGCGAGGATAAGCGTTTCCGATACCGGGCGCGGCATACCTCAAGAAAAGCTCGGCGTGATATTCGAGCGGTTCGAAAAAACGGATTCTTTCGTACAAGGAGCCGGACTGGGCTTATCCATCTGCAAGTCCATCGTGGAACACATGAACGGGAGAATCGAGGTGATATCCGCCGTAGACGAAGGCAGTACGTTTACCGTAACGTTTCCCTGCCAAGTACAGCCGGCGACATAACGGAATAGAAATAAAGAACAGGAAAGAAATATGATAATACAAAAAGAGTTTACCCTCACCCCTCACAAGCGTGGCTTTCATCTGGTTACGGAAGAAATATCCCGCAACCTGCCGCCGTTGCCGCCAACCGGATTATTACATTTGTTCATCAAGCACACAAGTGCCGCACTCACCATCAACATTAACAACACTATTTCGCAGATGTAAAAGTAAACTTATTACCTTTGTAGCACAATAAAATAACAAAAGACCATGAACGCTGCAATTTATTTAAGAGTTTCAACACGCCAGCAAGATGAAGAAACACAATTACCTGACCTTTTAGAGAAAATAAAAGAAGATAAAACCACACTAATAGAAAATTATATCTTCTCTGACAAGATTTCTGGAACAAAAAATGAAACAGAAAGAGAAGGATTAGCCAAATTGCTTCAATTAACTAAAGCAGATATTGATATTATCTATATATGGGAAGTCTCTAGACTTTCAAGAGACCCAGAGTATTTTGACGAATTAATAATACATTTCAAAAGAAAAGGCATAAATTTATGCTTTCTCAAACCAATAGCATTATACTTATTCGACCTTAAAACAGGTGAAGAAATACTTGCTAACACAATAGCTTTAAAACTATTTTCAACTTTTGCATTATGGGAAATCAAACAAAAAGCACAAAGAACACAAAGGGGAAAAAGAGAGCGCATTAAAAATGGCATATGCAATAAAGATACAAAACCTTTATACGGATATTACAACAAAGACGGGAAAACCTATATCAAAGACGAAAAGAACTTATCTAACATAGAAGGTTTTAGAAGTGAAAAAGAAGTAGTAGAAAGTATCTTCCAATTATACAATGAAGGGAAAACCCCTATGTACATAAAAAATTTACTTGATGAACTACATATTCCTCCTAGAAATGCAACCTACGGTAATAAAAAAGAAATTTCTTACAAAGGAGCTATTTTTCAAAAAAAAGAATTAAAATGGTCTAAAACAACCATAAGACAAATGCTATGTAATCCTAAATACTATGGCAAAGGTTCTTATACCATAAAATTTGATACTGGAAAAAAAGAAATCATCAATGGGAAATCACACCCCATTTACAGAGAAGAAGTCTATGAAGTATCTAGACCTGCAATTATTTCAGAAACAACATTTTTGCAAGCACAACAGAAAATGAAAAGTGGCAAGCCTACAGCTAAAGTCACTTACAACAAAGAATACTTACTAAGAGGACTTATCAAGTGTGGCTATTGTGGAGATAATTATACAACGTCCAATACAAGAGGAGAAGGTATTTATAAATGTGCAGACAGAGATAAGAAACGAGCATCTTCTAGTATATGGAAACAATGTAAAAATGGTAGTATCTATAGAGAAAAAGCAGACTCCATTATCTGGAATTTTATAAAGAAGTTCTATATACAATATAAACAAAAGGAATTAAAAACAACAGGTATAGAATCATTTAAAAAGGAAATCAATAATAAAGAGCAAATAATACTAGTAAAGGAAAAAGAAATATCACAAATAAATAAACAAGAATATGAAATAGGTCAAAAGATTGCCCAAATACCTAGTAACTTGATGGAAGGTTTTTTAGCACAAGCTGAAAACATTGCAAATAAAAAAAGCAGACTTACACATGAAATTGATATTATAAAAAAGGAAATAGTAACTATTAAAACTCAAATACAGAATATAGAATCCGTAGCAAATGGAGAAATACAAATTGCAGATATTGATAACAATTTTCATTTAAAAGAAGAAGCCATTAAAAAACTTATTAAAGAGGTATTATTCTTTAGCATTAATAGTAAAACGACTTTACTGCAAGTAACCCTTAATACAATAAACCCCACAACTAATGATTATGATAAAGTCAATTTAGTATATCTAATTTGGCAGAGAACAGTAGCTTATTTACCTGATAATCTTTATCATTTTAATAAACAAGAAAAACTATTTTCTATAAAACTAATGCCTCAAAATCAGCTCAACAATATTTCTCTAGCAATACAAACTAAAAAAATACCAATAACAGAATTAATAGAACTTATACCCAAAGAAAACTGGGTGAAAGTTAATAGAATTCCTCAAAAAATAGAATATGATTACAATAAACAAAAAAGAATGAAAAAACAAAAATCCAACTATCAGAAATGACGGTTGGATTTTTTGTATTACACAAATACCCTTTATCATATTGTTTAAATCCCCCCATTTTTTAGCAAATAGTCCTACTATTAACTGTTTAATTCCTTAATTCTATATGGTTATACTAATTCTTGTAGTAGTTCATATAGTACTGAACTTACATAGATAACTTACTAGTTTATCATATAGATTTTTAATGTACTTAGCATAATAACACATCCAGCTTTTATTCGTAAAACCCAATCCCTATTTTTCTTCTAGTTTTAATAGGTTTTACTACTATAGGGCTTACAGGATGCCTATGCTTATACGGTTCTACTAGTTCTTTCAATAATTTATATAGTATCTGATTTACTAGCAACATATCTTTATATATATGTTTCAATTCTTCTTTATCTTCACTGTATTCTTTACCTTTATATCCTGTATATGATACATCATCAGGAAGTGCTAGAAGAATAACATATCTATATAGAACGGTATTGGGGTGTATCCATTTACAGCCTTCTTTATAAATTTCCGCTATACCTGGATGCTTTCTATCTAATTCTCCACATAGGTAACTACTAGTAAGCTGTTGTTTACCTATAGTAAGTTTATTAATAGGCTTACCATCCTTAAAGAATTTAAAGAATTTATCTTTATCTCTATATAGTAAACATGCGTAAACTTCTAAACAACAATCTACCTGCATCCTTATAAAATGTATAACAGCTAGTTTATTCTTATTCTTAAAAAGAGAGTTAAAGGCAGTATTATTCTCTAAAGCAAATGTTATAATAGCATATATGAAGTGGAATGCAGAACTAAATCGCTCCATATCTATACGACCTAATATCCTACAAAATCTTCTTACAAATTTAATCGGTCTACTCATAGTATTTAAAATAAATAAAAATAAAAAGGGACACCAGAAGATGTCCCTCAACAGAATTTAGGCAGTTGTTTTGTCGCTTTGTTCAGCAAGAGCAGCAAGAGCAGCTTCCAGAACCTCTTTTGACATGCCTTTTACTAACTCTACTTGATTTTTGGATTTAAGTTCTTTGCAGTTCTTAATCCATGTCTCGTACATAGAAATTCGCTTTGTGCACCAAGATACTATCGCATCAGGTGTAGCTCCTTCACTATACCAAGACCCATACATTTTTACTGAATCTTCACGAGTTAATACAACATTTGCCTGTTCTGTTACGTTCATTAAATTTTCCATAATAAATAATATTTATTTAGTTAATAAATTACAACCAGTACTCTTCGCTGGATATTCAGAGTAAGAGCATAGAATTGTTCTTTATTAAAAATTGATGAACGCTTTGTAAAGATAGAAATAGTAATAATAATATGCAATAAAAATATGATAAAAATTTATATTACTATAATGGAATTATAATACACAAATATCTAAATAGCTACAAACCATCCTGTTACTCCACATATTCTCTTACTACTAATGCCAGAATGAGATATAAATACTTGCTTTAAAAATGTTGCGAATTTCATTCTATTTATTTAAGTAGTTCATTTATTTATAATCACTCCATGTTTCAACATCTGGTATTTCTGATTTGATAAAAGATAATAGCTTTATAGGTTCATCAGTCTTTATACATACAGCAATAGTATAAGTATTAATAAGATTGCCGTATTCTTCAATTAAAGCATTTATCTTATTTAGAAATACTTCTTTGTCTAGACTGTTGTATATATCTTTAAAGTCTTTAGTTGTAACTTTACCTTTAATCTGCCTACTACATAAGCCACACACATCTTTTTCTAACTCTTTTGAAGAACTATACTTTTCTATGTAAGGTTTATCATTGTTTGTTCTATTTTCAAATAATTGCCAATAATATATTAGCATATCATCATTCGATAAACCAAATTCATAAGTACCTACAACTGGCATAAAAGCCATTATTCCGTCCCATTCTGGTGCTGGGGGATTACTTAATTTTATCATTGCCATTAATCATTTTGTTTATTAGTCCCATTCCACCCAAAAAGAGCCTTCATGGCTAACTCCTAAAACCATTTTTTCACTACATTTTGGGCAATATGGTTCGTTCCATTCTTCTAGGTCTCTGTTACCACATAAAGCACATTTGTTTGTCAAATTATCTTCAAACACATCAATTTCTATCTCTCTATTACAATCATTGCATCTAACGAAATACCTGCGCCCAATACTATTAACCAACGCTATATCCTTTGCAGGATAATAGAATTTGAAATGTGGTACAGAATCATCAAACAGACTTAGGTCAGTTTTTTTATTATAGGGTATTGAGTACAATTCTTGGCAAGAATTATGGCTGCAAAAGCCTGTTTTTATCTCAACTTTATTTGAAATGTGAGGAATTAAAACCTGTTCTCCTTGATACTCCTTTTCCTCATTTTTTCTGTAGCTACAATGTATATGACATACAGAACTCTGCACCACCTTACATACCCTACAGGTATAGACTTTATAAAATAGATGAAAGCCACAGCCTAAATATAATATAGGTGGCTTGTATCCACATTTAGGGCATTCATATTGTTTTATTTCTCCCATATATAATTTAAAATGGATTCTAAATATTCTGGATACATCTTTTTATAAGCATCTATTACATAAAGTAATGCCATTTCTTCATTACTATTAATATCATCAGAGAAATCATAACTGTTTCCTATGAAATCTTTTATACTACACTTAATTATCCCATACTCTAGGAATTTTCTATATAGGTAAATGATGCGTATATAGTCCTTAGTACAACAATCCAAATTGGTAAAAAGAGACCTTACAGACCTGCTTATAGAGTAATATTGCCTTGTAGTATCTTTTAGTTCATCAATAGACCTCAACCTAAAATACATTTCTAGAGTTTTAGTATCTCCTATCTCCTTATTCCCGTTTAAATCTTTGACATAATAAAATGGTTTCATGCAGGGCTTTAGTTCAGCTACTAATCCCATTTCAAATATTTTATCTAACGTTTCAAATCCCAATGGTTCTGTGTGGGGGCACAAACTTGTGATAAAGGAATATGGTCTTATATCTTCATCTGTTTTAATACACAAAGCACGATTACCAATGACAATGGCATTACCGTACTGCCCTATCAAGGTATTCATTTTATGGAGAAATTCATACTTGTCAAGAGTGCTGTATATTTCCTTGAAATCCTTATAAAGTCCCATATCAATAAAACAGTCGTAATAGCACTTCCCATATATATCCTCTTCCAGTTCTTCTAAAGATTTATATTTTTCAATGTACGTTTTATCTTTGGTAGTTCTATTTCTAAACAGTTCAAGATAGTAAGTAAGCATATCATCACTAGATAGGCTGAACTGTTTATTTGCCATAGTCCAAGATAATAGTTCTGTTTCCATTGGTATTTCTGGCACTCTCTTTTGATAATCTTTTTGAGGTATTCCAATATAATAAGTGGAGTATGGCATTTGGGATATTTCTATCATTTTGTTTCAATATTATAATCATCATACAGTCAACTATTCCATTCTAACTCCATATCATGTAGTTCTTCATCTGTGACAATAGGATAGCCATACTTTTCTATCAATTCTTGTTCACATAAAGAACGATTGAAATCATCTCCTAATAAAAGTATGAGGATTTTATCAATAATACTATTTGCACTACATATCTTTTCATTATACAGTTGCTTAGTTACATCTATAGCAAGTGCATAACCTTTTGTGGCTTCAAAAACTTTTCCCCAATAATGTACTTGCTTTTCTATCGTAATACGATACTTCATTAACTCTTTAAATAGTATTCCTCGTTCAAATGTGTCATTTAGCAATAATGGGATATTGCGGTATATATAAACAGGTAAAGGGATAATTTCTTTTAATTTTGCTTCGAGTTCTATCTGTTTATCTTTTGATAAAGTTTCGCTGACTAAGCATTCTAAAGCAAATGGACTGTGTAAAGGGATATATTCACTTCCTTTATATGCAGATATGACAGACATTATTCGTTGAAATCTTATTTGATTTGGAGTAACCTCTGTATTTACCATATACTCGCGAACATTATTACAATCTTTAGCTAACTGTATGTACTCATATAAAAACCTTTCCACATCCCATTGGTGATTAAACAAATCCAGCTTAGTTGTGTCTGACTTGCTTTTTGAATGTGCAGAGTAAAGGGCTGTGTTGGAAATTTTCTTCGTTTGTTCAATCATATCATTATCTAATAATAGTTTCCTTTTTTTTCGACCGTTATTGTAATAATAGACTATAACAATTACCATTATAACTAAAGTTATCCATCCACCCATATTATATCTGTTTATTGTAAAATAATATATTATCAACTACCTTTCTAAACACATCACCTGCCATTAATCCACCGCTGACAGGCAATCCCTTCTTATTAATGGAAACAATCATGCTGTATTGTGGATTAACTGTAGGGAAGTAACCGCAAAACTCTGCCACATATTCCGTATTTGATTTATCCTCTGTAGTATCATCTTCCACAGATATTTGGCACGTTCCCTGTATGCCAGCTACAGATACCTTTTCTGATTTGGCGGCTCTGCCCAAACCGTATATAACATTACTTGCCAATGCCTGTCTTAAACTGTCTATATTGTTCTTACTGGCTATCTGTGGATTGATAGTCTCTATCTCCCCTTTATAAAGAATCGGCTTTATCATCCTGCCATTATTGGCAATCGCATTGTAGAAAGCCAGTATTTGAATCGGTGCAATACACTGATAACAGCCTGTTGCGGAATAACCTAAAATATCCCTTTCCCACTGGGTACTGTCCGGACTTAAAAACATGGCTTGTTCCAGATTATCAATACCCCTTATCTGTGAAGGCTCTCCGTAAGACATTCTTCGGAGCTGTCTATAAAACTCTTTCGGTACTTTTCCGTATGCCTTTTCAACTTCTATAATGGTGCTGATATTGGAGTTTGACATGATACCCTGTGCTACGGTCAATTTACCCCAACCTCCACGTTGCCAATTCGCATCCTTCACAATATTGCCTTTATAAAGTCTTTGCCCTATCTTGGTATCTAAGGTATCGGCGTATTTCACTTTGCCACTTTCCAATGCCGCCAACAGGGACACACAGTGCATTAGTCCTGTCTCTTGGGAAGGGGCTAAATCTGCTGTCTGTTGGAATGTACTGTCAATAGCCACTATTGCCTTCACTTCACCTGTTTGTACTTCCATTACAATAGCTTGTCCGTAAAGGGCACCAATCTCTTTCATTTTATCTTTTAGTATTTCCGCAACCTTTGCCTGTAAAACAGTATCAACGGTTGATACCTCTTTCTGTGCCACTGTCTGTTTTCTGTTCTGGCATGATAAAACAGTCATGGCAACCAACAGCATATAAACCAATTTCATTTTCATATCCCTTGTCTTTAATGTATTAGTAATCTTATAGTTCGATTTAACGTATCGTCCTCGATTTCCTTGAATAAGATTGTTCTACTTGCAGAATCATATCGTAAATCAAACTGGGCGATATTGTCTATCGTTATCATGTTGGTACTGTCCCTGTATTCTTTAGGGAAAAACTCATTGTGATACTTCATCATGCCATTTTCAAAACTGCCTATCTGTATGTTTCTTGCCAGTCCGTTACTGCTATATCTTAGGCAACTGAACAGAAGGTAATACTCTTTTCCTTTTATTTCAACAGGCTTTACATCATAGAAATACTGGTATTCATTCCCCAATGAATTGTGTCTTATCCGTTCTGATGAATCCCTATACTGTATATAGCTTTTATAAGAGCGCATCGTACCGCCCATGCAATCATCATAGCTGTATATTCTAAAGGCATTATCTGGTGCTTGCAGGATACTTATCCGCTGCTTTAATTCCATGAATGTATTCTTATATGTAAGGGTATCATCCAGACACTTTTGCAATACCGAATCAAACCTGTCAAGGTACAACTCATTTGCAAAATGATATGCAAGGCTGTCATACAGACAACTCAAAGTACTGTCTATTCCAGAAAAGGAGTTGTGATACTCCACGACATCCTGTTCTGCCCGTTTTGCTTGAACTGCACTTTCATGCTGCCTATTCTCACTACAGGCTAGAAGACCTAATAGAAAAATCACAACTATGTAAGGGCGTATCTTATTCATTTTTTATTGTAAAAGTAAATGGTAAAAGGATATGGGGAAGTTTTTCGAGACGGCTTGTATGAAATGCCGCCAGTATTGTATGAAACGGTATAAGGCTGTGCTTATTTCTTTCTGAAAACAATATAGTTCATTGCAGGTAAAGGCTTGCGTTCTCCATATTCATACACTTGTCCGTTACTACTGTTCCTATAAAACCTATAGGCATCCCCACCTACGAGATACAGGGCATCTGTGATACCTATATCCGCAAGTGCTTCTGAAAAGTCATACAACGATTCACGGTTGATGCTTTCAATGATATATAAATCATCATCCTGTCTGGCTAAAGCCCTGCGTATGGATTTGCCTTTCAGCCTGTTTTCCTGCTGTTCTCCGTCTGTAACCAACACATATTGCCTAAAGAAATGCCCTTTACTGTTTATGCAGTAGTCTTTTACTTCATCACCTGTGGAATTTCCTAATGATATGTTTCCGTTGATAATGGCACAATACCCCGTTTTCTTCTTTCCTGTAGCCAGTTGTTTCCCTTGCAAAATAAAGTCTCCAACTATCCCTTTATTGTCCTTTCTAATATCCGCTGCCTGTGCGACAAGAAGTACTGCCGTATCTTTCTTGCTTGGCAATTCCATAGACAACTCCGCTTGCAGGTTTACCAATGAATAAATTCTTAGAGGAACATCATTTATTGAATCCTCATTGATTTCTATCATACTAATTTTGGAAGGGAAACGGCTTTCCTGTATTGTTTCCTTTTTCAATCTGGCTATATCCGTTTCACCTTTATTTACTACTGTTTTGGATATAAACAGATACATTACTGCTATAGTAGTGATAATAGTACATACAGCTAGTAGTATTACCCACTTCCTGCATACCTTCTTAGGCTTAGTACCCAGTACTTGTATTTCATCTTCTTCGTTCCGTTTCATCATCATTTAGTAATTTCGGTTTCCAACAACAATTTCAGTTGCCTTAATGCTTCTTTGGATGCGGAAAGCGTAAAGGCTTGGTTGAGTACCATATCTGACAACACAAGCAACTGCTTGCCCATGTTTATTTTATATATATACTCTTTATTGATAATAAGGCTTTTGCCTATACGTATGAATGTACGGGCATCCTCTTTCAGTTGCGTTTCAATGATTTTCTGGAAGTGGGAAAGGTTGAAGGTGAACAGATGTTCTGTCTTGTCATGTAAGACCATAGTGGAATAATTCCCGTCAGAAGAGATATAAACGATACGTTGGGGAAGCACCCTGACCAGTTCGTTCGTGGATGATATGATTATCTGTCTCTTCATCAGATGTTTTTATGCTGTGAGTAGTTCATTTTCAATACTATTTTAAATTTACTAGTTCTTTATAAAAATATCCTGCTATTTTTTTTTCTTTGTTAGCACCGTAGCTTGCTAAAAGGTTAATAAACTCGTCATTCTTAGTTATATAAGCCAACGACATAAATGTAAAAACAATGCCTTTGTGTAAAACATATTTTTTATCCATTCCCATCTCATTATAATAGAAAAAATCCTTTTCTAAATCTTGTTCAGATATTTCTATGATTCTATCAATGCCTTTATATCCGTCCTCTTCAATAGTAGGATGCGTCAGTTTATCATTATGATAATAAATACTATCTATTCTTTTTATTTTAGGAACTAACAATGAAGTTAAATATAAATCATTGGCTATTATAGCCCTACGCAGGCAAGATATAGCTAGTCTTGAATCATTTTTTATTATATTTTCTGATAGTGTTCTTTTTAATTCTTGGTCTTGAGAATAAATTACTTTATATACAAATGAATAGTTCTCACATTTTGTAGCTCCTTTGAACAACAGTATCTTTATTAGTTCTATAGAATTTTTGTTATATGCAAAATCTAGTGGAAAAAGCCCGTCGAAAAAAGAAGTTTTTTGATTTAAATTGAAATAAAATTCGGGACTATTTAACAATTTTATATAATACAGAGCATCTAATTCTAATCGAATTGCTTGCTGCTGTAAAATAAAAGATGTATATACATCTTTATACATTACTTCAACATTTATATAATGAGGATTGTGTAAATCAATACAGTTTCCAGAAACAAATAGTTCTCGAAAATATTGCATACAGAAATCTAATGGCAAATTATATCCTGTATTTTTATGTATTTCCTTATTTATTACAGTAAGCAGCTCTTCTGTCCACTTCTTTGAATACCTGCATTCATCCTTATCACTTACAAAATCAGAATAATCTTCATATTCCTGTTCTTTTTCTTCCAAAAAAGGGAATATGAGTAGGAGTAAGTCAATTGATACTTGATTGGAATCTATCAATACTATTGCTTTTGTTTGATTATAATATCGGTATTGGTATCCGTCACTGTATCGATACCCACCTCCAAGCCTCTTTATAATCTCATGTTCGAATACAGCTATATTCATGTGCTATCACATTTTTTTAATCTTGTTTGATAGAATATTTAGGCTATATCTTATTTTTTAAATAAGCGTGAAATTCCTTCACCTATTTCATAAAGTAAACAGCCCGCTAATAAAATTAATGCAAATGGTAACATACTTTTTAATTATCATCATTATGAAATAATCCACCTAAAAACATAACAAAAAAGAATATTCCTATGGTAGTACCAATTATTTCCATATTTTTCTTTCCATAATACAAAAACTCTTAGGCTTTAAGCAAGTCAAAGAAACATACTGTTTTTATTTATCTTTCCGTTCAAAAAACTTACATAATAACCAGAAAGGAATGAATACCATAGCCATTCCACCAAGCCCTTTCAATATAAAAATAATGAAATCCATACTTATTTTCCTCTCTTACATTTTCCTATGTGGTCTATTATCTTAACGACAATCCACAGTGCTAATATACTATAAATAAATTCCATAGATGTATAATTTGATAATATGCAAATGTATAATAAGCTAATCAGCTATGACAATAAATACTTTCCCTTTGTATGAAATGCTATCTGTGTTGTACGAAATGGCATTTGTAAGAGATTTCTTTATTTGTCTCAAATATAATTATTATAAATTACATCTCTGCAAACTTTTTACCATAAAAATGCCTAATGTGTCGCTTTTTATAACCATAGGCTACATTAGAGTAGGTGAAGTGGAAGTTTCTCATAGTCCGATACCGTTTCTGCAATCTGTTCCCTGCGGTTGCCGTTACAAAATAAAAAAGGTGTGAGAACTATTCGCATATCTGTCTCTAGGTATCGCCAAACACCCCAATCACAAATACGCAACAGTTGCCCACACCAAACGATATACAGGCTATCAGCAAGATAGGTATATAACATTGATGCGGGCGTTGTTGCATATATCCCTGTGATTGTAAAATTTTGGCGAATTTCAGAGACAAGGATAATGCAAAACGCCTTTCGTTAATAAATATGTCATTCCATTGCTGGAACGGCACAAATATACGAAAAGCGTTTGTATTGGCAATCGTTTATTTTACAAATTGGTTTCTTACCCTTTGAACAGTAGAAACACCTATACCCTGCAATTTGGCAATGTTCCTCACTGAATAGCCTTTCTTCAGTAAAGCTATCGTTTCCCTGTATTCTTCCCTTTTCTTCTCCTCTGTCTTGACGCTCCCCCGTTTTCTTCCCAATCTGCCGCCTTTGGCAATGTAGTTTGCCCTGCCGCTATTCAAACGGTATTGTATATTTGTCCGTTCTATGTTAGCCATTTCAGCAAGCACAGTAACCATAATCGAAGCAATCGGGTTTACCTCTCCGTTTGGCTGCAATGTGTATAAGCCCAAGTTCTGTATGTAAACGGATACCTTTGCTTCATGCAGTATCTCCAAAGAGCGGAGCACTTGTAGCGTACTTCTCCCCAGCCTTGAAAGTTCGGATAACAACAGATAGTTAACACTCTCTTTCGTGCAATATTCCAAACATTCCGCAAGTACCTGCCTTTCCTCAATCTTCTTTGCTCCGCTTATGTGCTCTTGGAATATCCGTACTATCTCTATATCCTGCAATACGGCATACCTCTTTAAATCCTCTATCTGCCTTGTTGTGTCCTGTCTATCACTCACAGACGAAACACGTGCGTATATTACCGCCTTTTTCTTTTTTGTTTCCATATTATTCTTTGAATTGGTTGATAACAGAAAGAAGCGTGTTCAAACCACCTTTGCAGATTTATTTGAACACAACTTCCTTTTGATTACATTTCTATGCGTTACGCTCTTTGTTCCTGCGTATTCCGCTATAATGCCTATGCTGTCTCCTCATTTCTTTTTCCGCTGCACGTTCGTCTTTCTCAATACTCCAATGTCTTGTAGAAAAATAGAACAATACAAACAATATGATAGGCACACAGCCTGTGAAAAGTGAAACAATCAACCAAAACAGCCAAACAAACAATCTTTTATAAAACATGATTTTCAATTTTTAAACAGTCAGACAAAAGGAGAATACCCCTTTAAAAGAATATTCTCCCGTTCACTCAATCAATAAACCACCTGTAACGTTCGTCACCATGCAAGGCGGCATTTATCCCCGTTGCAAGTTCCGTAGCGTTATAAGCCCTGTCTAAAAAGCTGTCTATATAACTGCTCTTGTTGCTTCCTGTCAACAGATTATAGAATTTCCACATGGATAGTTCACCACCCAATCCGCCAAAGTTCGCATCACTGGTATATGCTTTGGCAACCGCATTGACCTGTGTATCGGTAAGTAGCATACGTGGCAGCCGCTTTTGATAGCCTTGTGGCAAACATTGATACAAACGCATCTTACCCAATAATGTGGCAAATTGATGCTCATTCATGCAGGTATCTCCAAAACTCCGCATCAGATGTATGTGCTTTGCGGGATTGTAGCCATGAAGCATTTCCAATACACCCCTATACAGGTCTTTAGTATTGGTTACTTCCAAATTGCTTAAATAGCCGTCAGTGGAAACACACAGGTTGGTGCATACCATGCAGGTAAAGCCTACAAACACCTTAAACCGTTCCATGCCTTTTTTGCTGTACAGGTTGGTATGATTATAGGCACGAACACCGCCAACGGTCAAAGTAAGTTTGTTACCGTTTACCGTCTCATAAACGGTTGGTATTTCTATCGCAAAGGCGCATCTTTCGTAATAAATGGTCTTGTCACTTTCCAACAACTGGTTGGCTGGCTTGTGTATGGCTTCGGGTATTCTTCCCTTGATAACATGGGACACCCTTATATCGGGTAGTCCAATCTTTTCACCTTGAAAGAATGTGCTTGCGGCATCCTGTACAGTTTCTATAAATGCAGGGTGTGACAAGGTGGCTTCATTGTCCTTTGCAAATACGGGGATGATGCAATCGTTCTTTAAATGTTCCATAGTAACGTCAACCGTATTTGCTTCAATGAATAACGGTCTTTTCTGTTTTGCAGGCTGTTCTTCCGTTATTAGAACGGCTTCTTCCGCATACTCACCCAAGTTTAACGTTCTTCTTTCCTGTGGCATACCGCCAATTACTAAATCGTTCATAATGAATTAATTTTAAATGGTTTATAAATTGATGGAATGAAGCGATAAACATTTCGTTTATCTTCAAGTACTCTAAGGGGGTGTTAGGGGGTACTGTTCATGCGTATGCGTACCTTTCAATCGGTAAACCTGTGGGTAATCAAGCTGATATATATTCCAGCTTCAAGAAAAGGGGGCAGGGGGGCTTCTATATAAGTACCCGTACTTTATTGTGCGTGTTTCCCTGTATTTTTACGGCTGTGGAAGAAGTGGAGATATTGTGCAAATCCCGTTTCTGCGTGTATGCGTATTTTAAAGGATAACCGCCATTCATTTTTTTACCTTATTAAAGATGACTATCTTTGTATACCCCCATGAAACGGACGATATATTTCTATTCATGGTATAATCTTCCTATTTATTATTGATAGTTTTATTTGTAGTTTGACCTGTCCGTTTCACCGTTGATAAAAAATCAGTCAACAGTGTAAAAATCAATGGTGCTATATACAACGTACTAATGGGCATCATGGACTTTACACGAAAAAAGCCGCATTTGAGTATGATTAGACGTGTACTCTCATGCGGCTTTTTATCATTTGTATATCCACAGTTACAGGCTTCTATTATAAAGTAGCCTGCCAGTTCGGAGACGGATATTGCTTGGATGCTATATTCATTATCGCTTTCTTGAAATATTCCCAATGCGGTTCTTCTGGAAGGGTAGGGAATCTTGTTGGCAGTAAAATATCTCTGATAAATTCGTTAAACAGCAAAGGTGTTTCTTGACGCCTTTTAGCTTCCTGTAGATATATACTCCATTTCCCTGCAATGGCGTGCGCAAGCATCCGAAGGTCGCCACATTCCACTGAAGTACCCTTATTAGTAAATCCATATCTATCTGGGGGTACTACCTCTTTTAGTATGCAGTACTTGTATATGGTATTATATACTATATCTTCATATCTTTTGCCAATGTTAAGTAGAAACGAATCTTCCAGTATTATATAGCCACGAGGTATAGCCTTTATAAGTCCCTGCTTCTCACATTTATCCAATAGGATTGCAGCCTTCTCCCTGCTTGTATTCAAGCTGCTGGCTATAGATGATATATTAACTTTACCTTTTCGACAATTTGCCGTATATATCTTGGTAGTGCAAGGCTCACACAGACAAGCCAGGCGAATGAGGAATCCCTTCATTTCATTTTCAATATCTGTCCTGTATATGAGATGAGGATTTAAAAAGTAGAAACGTTCCGCTTTACGGAAATAATATACGTTCTTCTTTCTTTTATCACCGTTGTAAGGCTTACCTAGAATCCCCTCTATTTCAGCCCTATCATTCTTGCTGTTAGGGATTAAAGTATTTATAGTCAGTATGTCTGTGTATCCTTTCAGCTTTTTAATATAACCTTCTACCGTACTCTGTGGTAGGTTTAATTCATTCTGTATTTTTTCTTCTCCAATGGCGGAAGCAAGTTCTTTGTTGCATTTGGTCTGTATATAACAGAGTAACAATGCTTCCATGTTGGCACTTTTGCTTTTAGGGGCAAGAAGCAAATCCTTGTTTACCTTTATATACTTCATCAGTAGCTATGAAATCATGGTTAGGTATTAAGATAATCTCTATTTTTTCCTTTTCAATCTTCCTGTATCGTGCAGTACCAAAGAATTTCTTGGCTTCCTTCCTGTTTCTGAACTGTTTTCCAGTTGGCTTGTGCAGTATCATATATTGAAATGGGATAAAACGGGTTATACCCTATGGGTATTCTTATATTTATATTCTTATATTATCCTTGAGAATCTGACACTTGAAAAACGAGAATCTGACACTTCATATAAATTTGGTTTAGTTTGTATCTGTAGTCGGGAATATACCGTATCTAAACTAAATGTCGGTAGTCAGTAAAGTAAATGTTCTCTTTTTCTTACCAATCTCTTATATTTTGTGGTTTTCAAAGTATATTATGACTTCTTTTTATATTTTAGAGTTTATCTTTATTGTCTGATAGACAATTGTCCGAAATCCAATCTTTTATGTTGCTTTTGATATGTACCTCTGTAAAACTCTGTAATTCATCAATAAGGCTTAACACTTTCTTCTTGGATGGCTCTGGCAACTGAATCATCTTATTGGTATTCTTACCTATATTGACCTGCTTTGGTTTGCACCGTTTTATGAAGTCAACCATTTTATTCAAATCGAAGTCCATGATTGGCTCAATTGTTACATAGGTGTCTACACTTAAATCTGCTATCTCTTCCATTGCCTTCACCCTATCCTCTATTTGGGGAGAAGATTGCATTACATCTTTATAGAATCTATTTGTTTCAATTGTAGTACAAACCGTTGAATAATTGAACACTGGATGCTTAATAAACTCCAGTATCCTTTTGGGGTTTTTAGATTGGAACAAATACCTATTACAAAAGAACAGCGTATTGCATGCGGCATTGCAATAATCCAATGTTTTGATTATCCACTCACTTGGAATATCATTAGCAAATAGGTCTATGCCACTTCCTACAAATATGAAGTTGTTACTTCCTAAGTCTGTTTTAAATTCGCTGTAGTCTAATCTTGGCTCATTGGTAAGTTCATCGTGTCTTGTCTCCTTTTTCATATAGCAATATCTACAGTTATGGAAACAATAGCCTTTTACTGTGTTCCATGTGTGTGTTACAAACTTATACATTTCTCCTTTAGCTTTATTTAAGCCCATAGTCATTATAATTTATAATTCATAGTTTAGAATCTGTGTATTCTGATAATCTGATATTTGTGGTGCATAATACATTGTGTAAACCCTCTTATTTATCTGTTTTCTGGTTTTAATATAGCCGTTCAGACTTGCCCACATGCCAATGCTGACCTTGTTGTCTGAAATGCCCTGTGATAATGCTTTTTCTCTGATTTCTTCATAGGTGGGTAGCTGCATGATGAATTTATGAATAAAAAGGTGCGAAAAAGGAGGTATCTTTAAAGTGGATGTATCTATTTAATCTCTTGTAAGATGTTGATACAAAGATACTAAATTTTCAACAGCCCACCAAAAGATGATACCACTTAGTGAAAAAATAGACTGGAAGTGTAGATTTTGTCTGTTTTTGGGGTTATCACTATATCAAAAGACAGGTTTTTGTAAGATTTTTATCATTTATCATATTTTATTTGTATATTACCCATTGTTTCTCTATGTTTGTTACTCAATTACTAATAAACATTTATGGTAGAACAAATAGAATTCATTTTAAAACCTTACAAAAGAGGTTTTCATCTTATTACTAACGACATTTTAGATAATCTTCCCTCACTCCCTAAACTTGGATTATTACACTTGTTTGTAAAACACACAAGTTGCGCTATTAGTATAAACGAAAATTTCGATAGTAATGTACGCAAAGATTTAGAACAAGTATATAACAGATTGATAAAAGAAAACGAGCCTTACTATACCCATATAGAAGAAGGTGATGATGACTTACCAAGCCATTGTAAAAGTACCCTTACTGGGGTATCTTTATCTATTCCTATCAAGAATGCAAGGTTGAATTTAGGTACATGGCAAGGTATTTATTTATGTGAATTTAGAAATCATGGTGGTGCAAGACACTTGGTCGCAACAATAATTTCATAATATCTGCGAAATGAATATTTTAGTCAACGAGAATGCCGACCCGGATGTACAGACAGATATGGAAGCCATCTTCAACCGCCTTGTCAGGGAACGTGAACCTTATTACGAACATACCTGCGAGGGAGACGACGATATGCCGGCGCATGCCAAGTCCACCATTGTGGGAGCGGAACTGACCATCCCCATTACCAACGGACGGATGAACATGGGCATTTGGCAAGGTATCTATCTGTGTGAATTCCGCAATCGTGGCGGCGGAAGAAAAATCGTCGCAACCGTTATTGGATAATCTCTGCCCATGAAAAAAGCCATTATCATAGGAGCCACCTCAGGCATCGGTCAGGAAGTAGCCCGTTTACTCGTGCGGCAAGGTTGGCGCATAGGTATTGCCGGCAGGCGCGAAGAAGCCCTGCGGAGCATGCAGCAAACCAACCCCGAACAGATAGAGATACAATGTCTTGATGTGACAGAGGATAATGCCATCCTGCATCTCAACCGATTGGTAGACCGCCTAGGCGGTATGGACTTGTTTTTCCTAAGTTCCGGTGTGGGTTATCAGAACAGAAACCTGGAACCGGAAATAGAATTGAACACCGCACGTACCAATGTCGAAGGATTTACCCGAATGGTAACCGCCGCTTTCGACTATTTCAAAAAAACGGGTGGCGGACATATCGCTGTAATCAGTTCCATAGCGGGCACCAAGGGGCTGGGTGTAGCACCCGCCTACTCCGCCACCAAGCGGTTTCAGAATACGTACATCGACGCTTTGGCGCAACTTTCGCGGATGCAGCGCCTCAACATCCGCTTCACCGATATCCGTCCGGGCTTCGTAGCAACGGACTTGCTGCGGAACGGCAAGTACCCGATGCTGATGCATGCCGACGAAGTAGCCCGACACATCGTCCGGGCATTAAAACATAAAAAACGGGTGGCGGTAATTGACGGACGTTACAGCCTATTGGTATTCTTTTGGCGAATGATTCCACGTTGGCTGTGGGAACGGTTGCCTATAAAGAATTGATTTCGTATCTTCACGCCAATAAACCAAAAACGACCAAGATGAAAAGAAAAGCCGGATATATGATACTTACAGCCACCGTTGCCCTGTGTACAGGCGCTTCGTTGCCTTTTCTCCTCGGCAACAGTGTGCTGAATCCTGAACAACAATCCGTTAAATCGGAAGTGCCCTACTGCGTCACCTCTCCTACCGTACCCGCCAAGATTACCTTTGCCGGACAGGAAGTGGACTTGCTGCGCTACGACCACCGGGAACGTATGGACCGTGAACTGATGTCGTTCACCTATATGCATTCCACCACGATGCTCACCGTAAAGCGTGCAAACCGCTATTTTCCTATTATAGAACCTATATTAAAAGCAAACGGCATACCGGATGATTTTAAATATCTGGCCGTAATAGAAAGCGCGCTTAACCCGCTTGCCAAATCACCCGCCGGTGCCGCCGGCATGTGGCAGTTCATGCCCGGTACAGGACGTGAGTTCGGTTTGGAAGTAAACAATAACATCGACGAACGCTATCACGTGGAAAAAGAAACGAAAGCCGCCTGCAAATATCTGAAAGAGGCCTATGCCAAATATGGTAACTGGCTCTGCGTAGCCGCTGCCTACAATGCCGGACAGGGACGCATCTCCGCACAGTTACAGAAACAAATGGCGAGCCGGGCGGCAGACCTTTGGCTGGTAGAGGAAACCTCACGCTATATGTTCCGTTTGCTGGCGGCAAAGGCTGTTATCAGCAACCCGCAGCAATACGGTTTCTTACTGAAACGTGAACATCTTTATCCGTCCATCCCATACACTGAAGTGAAAGTCACTACGGGAATAACCAATCTGGCGCAATTCGCCAAAAGCAAAGGTATCACCTATGCCCAGCTGAAAGATGCCAATCCCTGGCTGCGTGACATTTCTTTGATGAACAAAAGCGGACGTACATACATCCTAAAGATACCGACGCAAGCCGGAATGCACTACGATCCGCATAAGACCGTTCCTTATAACAAGCACTGGGTAATAAATTAAGAGTCAAGTCTGTTTCTCCGTCAAATACTTCCAATAACGCACAGGCATATCTTGTCTGTGCTTGCGGGGATTCAGCCTCTCTCTGATACAGATTGCCTTGAAATAGGTTTTCCAAAGTCGCTGAAAGAGTTTTTCATCTTTATCCATAAGGCTTTCGTCCAGCATACCCGTCACAAGATGCCCTTCACGACTATCTTCGCCGAAAGTAACTTCCCGTATTTCTTTTAAATCGTAATAATAGCCATAGGCGCGCTTAATGTCATATATCAACCAACGTTGGTCGGCAAAGCGGTCTTTAAAATGCCCGGTTATCAGGGGAAGTGCATTCTTCTCCGGCTCCACCGCTGCAAAATAAGTACCGTCCGCAGCCTTTTGAAAACGGATGAACTGCAACATCCGTATGCGTTCCCAATCTACCCGTTTCCACATACGTGAGAATTCCAAGACATCAGGGTCGGCAAAATTGGTTTCGATGGAACGGGGAGCATCTATTGCTTTACGGATATAACGAAACAGGAGCGATGCCGTTTCCGGCTCTTCCGCCAGCCAGCATTGGGTAAGACAGGACAAGGCGGATGCAGACAGTTTTTTCTGTAAGCCGCGCCAAACCCTACCCGCTTTCTCTTCATCGGAAACCACCGTAAAAGCCTCATCATGGAATAAGGGTAGCGGCTCTCCCTCTGCCAACAAAGCATCCGGAAAAGTACGGCGGGAATAGGCCTCGAAAACAGAAGTCAGCAATCCCTCGAAAGTATTATCGAATATAAACAGGTTCATTCTCTTTCTTCTCCAAAATCAAGTGTCAACTGCCTGTCATCGTATTTCTTTTTAGGCTTTCGCACCAACAGATTGCGCACCCCTTGCGGAGTCATTTCATTGACCGTACGCATAGGCAGTTCACTGCACGTAATAAAATACTGCGCTTTCTTCATTACCACGCCGATTTTTTTCAGCTGATAAAATCCCAATTTGGAAAAACGGCGGGAAGCGATTATCAGGCGCGCCGATTTCACGCCGATACCCGGTATGCGGAGTATCATCTCATAATCCGCTTTATTGATATCAACGGGAAACAGCTCGGGATGACGCAAGGCCCACGACAGTTTCGGATCTATCTCCAAATCCAAATCCGGATAAGCGTCATCTACGATTTCATCTACCTTGAACTGATAGAAACGCAGCAGCCAGTCAGCCTGATAGAGGCGGTTCTCGCGTACCAAAGGCGGCTGTTTCAAAGCAGGCAGGCGCTTGTCGTACGTATTCACCGAAACATATCCGGAATAATAGACGCGCCGCATCGTAGGACGCTGATAAAGAGCCGATGAAAGGAAAAGAATATCCTTGTCCGTTTCAGCGGTAGCCCCCACAATCATCTGTGTACTCTGTCCCGCCGGAGCAAAACGGGGCGCATAACGATACTTCTTACGTTCTTCCGCACTCTCCAAAACACCTTGCTGGATATATCGCATCGGAGCAAACACGCTCTTATGGTCTTTCTCCGGAGCAAGCAGCTTGAGGTTTTCTTCTTTGGGGATTTCCACATTGACACTGAGACGGTCGGCATATAACCCGGCTTCATTCACCAACTCCCGACTGGCTCCGGGAATACTCTTCAAATGGATATAGCCGTTGAAACGATGGATGGTACGAAGGTCTTTGGCCACACGCACCAACCGTTCCATTGTATAATCGGGGTTGCGCACCACACCGCTACTCAGAAAAAGCCCTTCGATGTAGTTGCGGCGATAAAATTCCATTGTCAAATCCACAAGTTCGCCGACGGAAAGGGTGGCGCGAGGCAAGTCGTTGCTACGACGGTTGATACAATAGGCGCAATCGTATATGCAGTAATTCGTCAGCATCACTTTCAACAACGAAATACAGCGTCCGTCCTCTGCAAAGCTATGACAGATACCCCACCCGCCCACAGTATTACCCACCATGCCCGCTTTATTGGAACGCACAGTACCGCTGGATGAGCAAGATACATCGTACTTTGCCGACTCCGCCAATATCTTCAACTTATTTAATACATTCTCGTCCATAACCCGTGCCAAAAGTAGCAATAAAACTTCGATTTCAAGGACGAAGGCCAAGCAATTAATATATTAAAAATCGTTGAGGGATAGGATAGAAAAACGACTTATCCGTACAAAGGAACTACTATATATAAAATAAAAAAGACCGCCGGACGGCAGTCTTTCACAGCATTAAATCTGCTTTTTTCTTACTTCTTAGAAGCTTCCAAAGATGCTTTGCGGAATTCTTTCATTGTCTTTTCGATTTCCAAAGAAGCCTTACGTGCACGAGTACCGGCTGCCTTGTTACCGTTTTCCAACTGAGCTTTTGCATCTTTTTCGAATGCTGCATACAATTCTGCAACTTTTTCAACTAATTCTTTCATAATCCTTTTTTAATTACTTCGTTAATAATGTCCGACAAAAATACATTCTTTCTTGAAATAAATGCAGAAAAACGATATTTTTTTTGAAATAATACGCAAAATCGGCATAAAAAAGGGCTCATACGTGTTTTTTATCTACTTTTGCAGGCATGAAAACGCTTACTGATGCCCAATATATACATGCTCTCATAGCCGAAGGAGAGCACCAGCAGCAAGATTTCAAGTTCGAAATATCCGATGCGCGAAAAATTGCCAAGACGCTTTCGGCCTTTTCAAATACGGACGGCGGACGTCTCCTTATCGGCGTAAAAGACAATGGAAAAATAGCCGGAGTACGCTCCGATGAGGAACAATATATGATAGAAGCGGCAGCCCGATTATACTGTCGCCCGGAAGTGAGTTACAGCACGCAGACTTATCAGGTGGAAGGCCGCAGCGTACTACTCGTACAAATTGATGAAAGCGACCGGAAGCCGGTATATGCCAAAGACGAAACCGGCAGGTATCTCGCCTACCTGCGCATTAAAGACGAAAACATTCTTGCCACCCCGGTACACCTGCGTATCTGGCAACAAAGCGAAAGTCCCAAAGGAGAACTGATGGAATACACCGAACGGGAACAACTGCTTCTTGATTTGCTGGAACAAAACGACCGATTGTCACTGAACCGTTATTGCCGTCTGGCACATCTGTCACGCCGTGCCGCGGAACATTTGCTGGCTAAACTCATTCGCTACGACATTGTGGAACCCATATTCGAAGGACATAAGTTTCACTTCAAGCTGAAATGAAGTAGAAAAAGAGTTGGAGTGCTGGTAAAAAGCAAGTTATTTACTACCTTTGCACCCGTAAATTTAGAAAAACTATCATCATGGGTATATTTGCCAAACTATTCAACAAGAATTCGGAAGAGGTTTCTTCCAAAAATGTGGAAGACTTTGTCTCACTGACACGTGTCTACTTCCAATCTGTGATAGCCGCAAACCTGGGTATCACCAACATCCGTTTTGTACCGGATGTAGCCAACTTCAAACGTTTATTCAAAATTCCTACACAGGGCGGTCGTCTGGGACAAGCGGAAAAAGCGGCTTCCCGCAAGATGCTGATGCAGGACTACGGAATAAGCGAGAACTTCTTTAAAGAGATCGACGCTTCCGTAAAAAAACACTGCCGTACGCAGAATGACGTACAAGGTTATCTTTTCATGTATCAGGGCTTCTCTAACGATCTGATGATGTTGATGGGTAACCTGATGCAATGGAAATTCCGTATGCCGTCTATTTTTAAAGGCGCATTACGCAGCATGACCGAAAAAACGGTACATGAGGTTTGTACCAAGGCCGTTTGGAAAAAGGATGACGTACACAAAACAGCCATGACAGTCCGTCAGTACAAAGAACGTTTGGGATACTCGGAACAATGGATGACCGAGTATGTGTACAATATCGTTATGCTGGCAAAGAAAGAGCCGAAAAAGAAAGCCGACGAACAAGAGAAAGCATAAGCCGAAGTCTCGGCCAATAAGCGCAAACGCTTTTTTCTATGGAAATAGAACAGCACCCCTTAGAACCTTTTCTCCCCGGCAATGCACGTTTACTGATGCTGGGGAGTTTCCCGCCGCAAAAGAAGCGGTGGTCAATGGAGTTTTATTATCCGAATTGGAATAACGACATGTGGCGCATTGCAGGTCTCTTATTCTTTAATGATAAAGACCATTTCGTAGATAAATCCCGAAAGGCCTTTTGTAAAGAGTGTATTATCAGTTTCCTGAACAAAAAGGGAATAGCTCTGTTCGATACGGCCACCGCCGTACGGCGATTACAGGATAATGCATCCGATAAGTTCCTTGAGGTAGTCCAACCTACTGATATAGCCGCATTGCTGCAACAACTGCCGCAATGCGAAGCGATTGTCACCACGGGGCAAAAGGCGACGGACACACTTTGCGCGCTGTTTTCATTGAAAGAGCCCAAGGTCGGGGATTTTACAGAGTTCATTTTCGAGGATCGCCCCATACGTCTCTATCGCATGCCTTCTTCATCAAGAGCTTATCCGCTGGCTTTAGAAAAAAAAGCGGCAGCCTATCGCGTTATGTATCAGGACTTACAAATGCTATAAGCGATTTTCCCTTTAAAATAAAGTGACAAAGGGCTTGCAGATTTGAAAGTTTCCATTACCTTTGCAGCCGCAAACACGGGAGTAGCTCAGTTGGTAGAGCACCGGTCTCCAAAACCGGGTGTCGGGAGTTCGAGCCTCTCCTCCCGTGCAGCCGCCTTATCAGGCAAAGTCACCGCTCAAGAAATATTAATCAACTTATGCGTCTGTAAACTCAGTCTCCATTTCGGATGCTGCATCACGCACGCCACAGTTTCTACCGTATTACTACAAGAACAAGGTTGCAGAAAAAAATGCTTGGCAGGCAGTTGTTCATACACGGTAATGTCCTGACTTTCATACACCACTTTCACCTCATCCATGCGGGAAATGCTCAGTTTTGCCCCTCGTTTGGGCGAACAAGTCACCCAATCTATATTATCCGGTAGCTCGTGTGTCCCGTTAGTTTCGATACACACATACTTTCCCATCTGGTGCAGACGGTCTACAAATTCCCGATCAATCCAAAGCGAAGGTTCTCCACCCGTCAGTATCACCATCATCGCAGGATATTTTCCCACCTCCGCCATGATTTCTTCATCTGTCATCAAAACACCCTCTTCATGCTGCGTATCACAAAACGGGCACTTCAGGTTACAACCGGAAAGACGGATAAAAACAGCAGGAGTACCCGTATGAAATCCCTCTCCCTGCAGACTGTAAAATATTTCGTTAATCTTTCTCATAAGCGGTCGTGTCAATCTTCTTCATATACGGCTATATTCGACTCGGATTCCTGTACCTCTACTTTAAAACAAGTAGGTATTTGGTCGCATATCCAACGCGCAATATTCTCGGCTGTAGGATTAAAAGGAAGAACTTCATTGATATTCCGGTGGTCCAACTGCTCTTTCACCACCTGTTTGATATGGCTGAAATCAACTACCATGCCATCGGCATTCAACTCTTTGGAACGGCAATAAACTGTGATTATCCAATTGTGACCATGCAGATTTTCACATTTACTCTGATAGGAAAGCTTCAGACTGTGGGCAGCCGAAACTTCCATTCGTTTAATGACTGTATACATACTGTTAATACGCTAATTAAAATATCATTTATAGTACTGTGCATCTAATGTCACCTCGATGCGACAGCAAAAGTACAAAAAACTTGGAATTTACACATCAGATTACCACTTATTCATACACACAGATAGAATTGGCAACCCGGCGTTCCACTCCACCCGAAGGCGTATTAATGATACCCGTATCGGAATATTCCCCGCTCCATAAAGTAGAAGAACCGCCGCCGTCAAGATTCAACGCGTCTTTTCCACCCAATACGCGGATCATGTGTGTCAGTTCAGGTATATTGACACCCTCCGCCTTTCCTTTCATACGTCCGTCCACAACAACAAACAAAATCTTTTTATCTTTCGTAAGCACTATGGCGCTACGCGGATGTTTGGTATTCACAAAACTTTGGTTACAAGCGGAAATATCACACTCTTTTCCATTCATCAGCATCAAAGGACCGGAAACAAGCACCGTCCCATGCTTCAAGCGACAAGCCTTTTCTTCTTGTTTGCTCCAGGGCAACAATTTCATCCGTCCTTTCTTTATGAATACAGCTCCATTGGAAACCGTACCCAATGCGCCGTTGGCAGTTGTATCCACCACCACTCCGTTTTTCCGCAAATAACAAACCGAATTACCTGCTTTCATATTAAAATAAGAACCATTAACGGCAGCTATTGCTCCCGAACGGTGTGCAGCCACACTGGTTTCCTCTTTAGGCTGATGAATCAGTACATCCAGATTGTAATACTTCGGAGTTATTTCGAGTACGGAAACTTCCTGTGGAACACCATATAAAGAATTGAAAAAAGCCTTTCGGCAAAGTACGCCTTTCTTTAAAGGCGTCACCTGCCAATGCGCGGCAACCAAAGCCAAAGAGTCCGCAACCGTCTGAGCCGTAGCAGTCCATGCGCAACAAACAATAAACAATAACAAAACGACTTTATTCTTCATATTTTTTCTATTTTTGCGGCATGAAAGCCCTTTATATCCTATTCGGTACACTTTCTTTAATACTCGGCATCATCGGAGTTTTTCTTCCATTGCTGCCTACAACTCCATTTCTGTTACTTACAGCAGCTCTTTACGTCCGCAGTTCTCCCCGCCTCTACCATTGGTTGTTGCACCAAAAATATTTGGGAAACTATATCCGTAATTTTCGTGAGAATAAGGCTATTCCGTTAAGAGCTAAAATCATTTCCATATCACTTATATGGATAACAATTCTCAACTGCATCTTTTTCATAGCCCCCTATTGGTGGCTGAAAATATTATTGTTACTGATTGCAATAGGAACAAGTTACCATATCCTCTCTTTCAAAACACTGAAATAAAGTAAAGCCTTGCTTCTCAATTACGAATTACCCTGCTCCTCCAAGCGCCTCAAAGAATTCTCCCAATCCCTTACGGGCATCCGCAAGTTTATCCTCCCAATGCTTCACCGAATTCTGCCCGATGATATCGGTTACATACTTCACCGCGATGAACGGTGTATTTTTGGTACGGCACACCCATGCCTGGGCATAAGCTTCCATATCCACAACATCTCCTTTTACATCCGACAGTTCCGTCAGAAAAGTATCCCCCGTATTACATATTCCTTCGCCCTGCCAATGCAGGCAATAGCCTTTCCGAGCCAACAGTTCCGCCGAGTTTATCTCACATTCCATATCAAAATCAGTCAACTTCTGCATATCGCGGTCTACGAAATGACGGCATACGAAAATATCCCCCACCTGATGACGGACAGTACCTGCCGTACCCATATTGACAACTAAATCGGGCTGTGCGCGATTGATAGCTTCCGTAAGATAAAAAGCCGATTTCACCTTTCCTATTCCGGTGCGAAGATAGCCCACCTGCACTTCTTCTTCCCCTGTCAAACCGGGAAACTTCAATTCCGTAAATTCACCCTGAACGGCGTAAGTAACTAAAATTCTCATATTCTTTGATTCCTGTTTTATAATATACAAATTCAACACCTCCACATACTCCTTCTTACCCGGTTTATCCAACTGCACAGATATGGTACACAAAGGTATACAATTAGTTCAGTATATAAATTAAATTATCCCACAAATTATTTTATGAAGATTTCAATACACACACAGAAAACCAATCTAAAGTTATTAAGGCAGTAATCTCCGATATTGCTACGGATTAATATCGGCCATACTATCACTTAAATAGTCCAAAGTTCCCTTTATCCCACATGACATAACCTCTTTTTTCCCTTATTTCAGTACATACGGAACATTTTTCTTTGAAAAGCTTTTGTAATCTCCAAGTTAATTGTATTTTTGTGTAC
>ULYD01012218.1_pt1 | contig 30699 bp, 20 predicted proteins | sample 1961831 | NCBI WGS metagenome assembly ULYD01 (sample SAMEA4835854, study PRJEB28245) | human gut metagenome | biome: gut microbiome; material: fecal sample | place: Denmark | collected 2008 | reverse complement strand
GCAACACCTAATACAAATAATACTGTGTACATAATCTTTTCTCTCCTCTTTAAATCTTCTCAAACCAATCCACACATTTCCAGAATAGCCAGAAAGCGAGAAACCCGCTTAACAGGCAGAAAATAAATGAAATCGTTACTCCCATGTTTTTACTTTGTTAAATTAATATTCATGTTTTACCGCCCTCATAATCGCCAAATGCGTGCCAAAAGAGAAGTTAAAAAGATAAGATTTTGATTTCTAAAGGAATAAAACGAAACAGGGACTTACAGAAAAAGAAAACACCCTTCCAAAATGAAAGGGTGCTTATCAAAATAGAAAAGGAATACTGCATGATTCGGGGTTCATCCGGCGGAACCATTTGTTCCAACGGTTGGGAACGAGAGTTCCCCGGCATGAAACGGAGTGTTTCACGGCATGGAACACTTTGTTTCCCGCTGCGGAACACTTTGTTCCATGCCGGGGAACTTTCGGTAAGCTATGGGAAAGGAACAGATTATATTCCGTACTCTTCGATTTTACGGTAGAGGGTGGTCAGTCCGATTTTGAGCAGACGGGCGGCTTCGGTCTTATTACCTTTCGTATATTCCAATACACGGGCGATGTGACGACGCTCCATAGCCGAAAGTTCAAAACTGTCGGGACTGGTTTCATCGGATTGTTCGTAATGTGCGTTCTGTATATCGAGCGGCAAGTCGGCCACGTCCAGCCGTTCACCTTCGCTAACAATCAGACTGCGCTCTATCACATTACGCAGTTCACGGATATTGCCTTTCCAGGGTTGTTGCTCGAGAGCTTCGAGAAAGGCGGGCGTAATATCCGTAACGGGACGCGCCAACCGGGCGGAGAAGTTCTTCACAAAGGCTTTTGCCAAAAGACGCACATCGCCCGCCCGTTCGCGTAACGGCGGCAGATGTATTTGGAATACGGAAAGCCGGTAGAATAAATCTTCGCGGAAACGTCCTGCGGCAATCTCTTCCGGCAGATTGCGGTTGGTTGCGGCAATGATACGCACATTCACACGGGTAGGTTTGGTATCGCCAATCTTTATATATTCGCCCGTTTCGAGAATACGCAGAAGCTTGGCTTGCAGTTCAAATGCCATTTCACCGATTTCATCCAGAAAGATTGTACCATTGCTGGCCTCTTCAAACAATCCTTTCTTGTCTTTCAATGCACCTGTAAACGAACCGGCCTTATGACCGAACATCTCGCTTTCCAGCAGCTCCTTACTGAAAGAAGAGCAGTTGACCGCCACAAAATTCTGCCCGGCACGCTTACTATTATAATGTATGGCTTGCGCAAAGACTTCCTTTCCCGTACCCGTTTCGCCCGTCAGCAATACAGGCACGTCCGTTCCCGAGACTTTCCGTGCCAGTGAAACGGCATCTTTCAATGCTTTCGAATCACCCAAAACAGAATCGAAAGAATACGTCTGCCCTACTTTCTTTTCCAGTTTCTCCAAGCGGACGTTCATGCGCGCCTTTTCCACGGCACGGCTGACAAGCGGTATAATCTTATTGTTATCATCACCTTTGGTGATATAATCGAAAGCGCCGTTCTTAATGGCCTGTACCCCGTCCGGGATATTGCCGTGCGCCGTCAATAGGATTATCTCGACGTTAGGGGCCGTTTTCTTGATAGACGACACAAGGTCTACCCCATTACCGTCAGGAAGGAATACATCGCACAAGGCCACATCCGGGCTCTGAAGTTCCAACTGCTTCAAAGCAGTCCTGCAATCACCGGCCTGACATACTTCATATCCTTCCAACTCCAACATACGCGACAGAAGGGTACGAATCTGTACTTCATCGTCAACGACTAAAATCTTGCTCATATTTCTCGGATAAGTTTAAAGTGATAAATGGTAAAAACAGGGGATGCGCAAATATAAATGTTTTCCGGGAAACGAACGGCATGTCTTTTGAACTTTTATAAGTGAAGGGGGGCTACATAAGGCTACGGAAAAGTAGTAAATCGCCTTACAATGCATCCTCGGGGGCATTGCAAGAGAACAGAAAAAGAAACTCTCCCTTTCATTTTGGGAATGAGCCTTCTAAAACGAAAAGGCGTACGGTGGCTCCACCCGGCAACGGAAAAAAGAATAACTAAAAAAGAATTAAAAATGAAAGTTTACAAATTCGGCGGTACTTCCGTCGGCACAGTAGAGAGAATGAAACACGTGGCGGAACTCATTTCAGAGTCCGCACCGAAGATTGTAGTCCTGTCCGCAACGGCAGGTACCACCAATCATCTGGAAAAAATCGCAGCCAACCTCTTCAGCCGTGATATAGAACAGGCACACGAGAAAATAACCCGGCTGGAATTCCAGTTCATAGACTTCGCCAACGAACTGTTGACAGACGAGTCCATAAAGCGGGAAGCGATAGATTATATTCTTGACCGTTTCCAGCGGCTCTGGCAATTTATCAACGATGAATTTACCTCGGTCGAGGAAAAAGAGGTACTGGCGCAAGGGGAACTTATCAGTACAGCCCTGCTCCACTTCTACCTGCGGGAACGAAAGATTGCCAATATTTTGCTCTCTGCTTTCGACTTTATGCGTACCGGAACGGAAGGGGAACCGGACTTGAAGTATATAGAGGAAAAACTGCAAGCGCAATTGGCACAGTACCCCGGCATCAATCTTTTTATTACTCAAGGGTACATCTGCAAAAACGCTTATAATGAAACGGATAATCTGAAACGGGGTGGCAGCGACTATACGGCATCACTCATCGGAGCCGCTATCCGCGCAGAGGAAATACAGATATGGACGGACATTGACGGAATGCACAATAATGACCCGCGTGAAGTATCGGGAACCCGTTCCGTAAAACATCTCAGTTTCAACGAAGCCGAGCAACTGGCCTTTTACGGAGCAAAAATATTGCACCCGTTTTGTATCGCTCCGGCACGCAAACGCAATATTCCGGTACGATTACTCAACTCGATGAATCCTCAGGCAGAGGGGACATTGATTTCGGATTTGCAGGACGATAATATCATCAAGGCCATAGCCGCCAAAGACAATATCTTCTACGTGAAATTCGAATCGAAACACAGTCTGTGCCCTTATCAGTTTATCAGTAAGATTTTTGATACGTTTGCCAAGTACAGAACCCCGCTTTGTCTGTTGGTTTCATCCAATCAGGGCGTGTCCGTCGCCATAGACAATAGCGAACGCTTATGCAAAATCCTTGCGGAACTGGAGCAATATGCAAAAATTCTGACGGAAGACCGCATGTCTATTGTATCCGTAGTGGGAAACATACGCTGGCAGTATGCCGGTGTCGAGGCGCAGATTATAGAAGCGCTGGCGGATATTCCGTTACGGATGATTTCGTATGGAAGTAATGACAGCGACGTGGCATTCGTCATTAAGACGGAAGATAAGAAAAAGGCTTTGCAGGCGCTCAGCAATAAGCTCTTTGAGCCGGAAACAGATAAAATCATCAAATAGCAACCCACCCCTATACATAATGGAGAGGCTATATCAGAATGGATATTCATCAGTACCTCATTCTAATATAGCCTCAACCTGAAAACAACTAACCTGTTTTTTACGAAAAGCGTTCAAGCATCTCCATACACATGCGCCCGTTATGATAGGGGCATTTCCAGAAACCCGCCTTATCATCGGCGGTGTTTACCGTTCCGTCGGCACGAACGCTCCAATACCATTCTCCGTTTTGATAATCTATCAGATGTTTCTTGATATACTCCCAACAGCGAAATGCCTTCTGAAGAGCCACTTCATCATCGAAATGCTGATAGAGATTAATGTGGCCTACCACATTTTCGGCTTGCACCCACCAATGGCAGTCCCTGTCCGTTATCCCCTTGTCGGGGAAAGTCTCGTAAATCATGCTGCCCTCGGATGTCAATCCCTCATCGGCAGCCGCCGCGATGTACTCAACCAGAGGCTCTACTTTCTCCAAGAGCGTTTTATCTCCCAAGACTAAAGCCGTCTCATGAATCAGCCAGGAAGCCTCAATATCATGTCCATAGGATACGATGCGGTATTTGCTCACCCAATCATCATCAAAAAAGAGTTCCAAATGCCCGGTTTGCTGGTTCAGTATTCTATCTGTGAAGAGTAGTATCAAGTTGCGGAGTTGCTTCTCAAGACCGTCATCTTTCCATACCCGATAGAGATTTGTGTAAGGTTCCAGAATATGCAAATGGGTATTCATGGTCTTGCGCTCATTCTCATCCTTGTCGCTAAGCCGCATATCGGAGATTTCGTGCCAATCGCGGGTCAAAGCCTCGCAATAACCGTTCTTTACGAAATCGAAGCTATATTGTTCGATGCTTCTGAAGAGGCGGATGGCATAGTCCAACGCTTCTTCGTCTCCGGTGGCGCGATGATACTCACTCAGACCGTAAATGGCAAAACCTAAAGCATAAATCTGCTTTTTGGTATCCGAGGGATGGCCTGTATAGTCGAGCGACCAGTATATTCCACCCTGTTCCTTGTCGTAGAATTGATCGATAATGACACGTTTGGCACGGGTAGCCGTTTCCAAGTATCCGGGCTTCTTCAACAAACGGTAAGCCGATGAGAACGTCCACAATATGCGGGCATTGAGTACAGCGCCTTTCACAGCCTGCGGTTCCAGTTTATCCGTTCCGGTGATGCGGCCATAGAAACCGCCATGCACCGGGTCTGTCATTTTATCCGCCCAAAACGAAAGGATATTATCTTCCAGTACAGTACGCATCTCTTGCTGCATCCCGCTTAGTATATTCATGCACATCATTTTCTTATAATTGTCTTTTGTGTTCCAGTTCTGTTGTTATATCTTTCATTTTGTTTTCTGTAAGCGGATACATGCTGATGAACACCACACTCAGGATAGTACCTATGGCCGGCAAGAAGCTCAGGAACATCTTGATACCGCTAATCGCTTCTTCACTTTGCACTGCGTTTGCCTGGAAGCCAAAGAATCCGAGCAGCCAGCCGGTTACCGCCGTACCGATAGCCCAACCGAATTTCTGGCTCATGGAAGAAGAGGAGAATATCAGTCCTGTGGCACGGTTACCGGTTTTCAGTTCCGAATAGTCGGCGCAATCGGCATACATAGACCAGAGCAACGGAAAGATGCTGCCCGCGCAAACGCTGATTAACGCTTGAAATACAAACATCCATATCAGGTCTTCCTTATCAAACCAATAAAAGATAACGCTAAGTACTGTGGCGATAATCATCGCCCACATATAGGTGTTACGCTTGCCGATGCGGTTGCTGACGGGAGCGGCTGCTATTACGCCTATTATATTGGCAGCCTGCCCCAAAGCGAGGTATAGTCCGCTCAACACGAATGACATGCCGAAGAAAGAGACGGTCGCATAATCTTCCTCTACGACAAAATACTTAAAGTAATAGACAGTAGCGCCATCACGAATGGAGTTGAATACCAAAGCAGCCACACCCGCACCCAATAAGATCCACCAAGGCTTGTTTTTAAACAAATCTTTCAAGTCTTCTTTCAGCGGGTTTTGTGTTTCTTTGATTGGCTTTACCCGTTCTTTAGTCCAGGCAAAGCATCCGAAGAATAACACGATGCATAAGATGGCTATAACAACGACTGCCATAGTCCAGCCCGTCTGCTGATCGGCCAACTCCTTACTGTTGCCGCTGAAAAAATTCACCAACGGCATAAACAACAGCAGGGCTATGAAACTACCGATATAGGCAAAGGTCATTCTATAAGTAGAAAGTGTGTTGCGTTCTTTAGGATTAGGGCTCATTACTCCCAGCAGGGAAGCGTAAGGTACGTTGATGGCAGAGTATATCATCATCATCAACGAATAGGTGACGTAGGCATAAATCAACTTACCGGTCGGGCTCCAGTCCGGAGTAACAAAAGTCAGAATACCGATGATGCCGAACGGGACAGCCAACCACAAGAGATAAGGCCGGAACTTTCCCCAACGGGAGTGTGTACGGTCGGCAACGACGCCGACAATAGGGTCGAAAGCCGAATCCCATATTCTCGTTATCAGGAACATAGTTCCTACCACCGCAGCCGGCAAACCGAAAACATCCGTATAGAATATCATCAGATAAGCGCCGAACAGTTTCCAGAACATGGATGATGCCATATCCCCAAATCCGTAGCCTATTTTCTCTGTAAGGTTTATCATACTGTGTTTATTTAGAAACAGCCTGTTGTTTCAATAGTTTCAAATTCTTGTCTATCAATCTCTTCAAAGTCTCTACCGAAGCAGAGGAGTTCAAACCGTCGGCAGGGGTATTCATGCAATAATCCACCAACTTGTCAATGGTGGACGTCGCCACATGCATCCGCGTATCGGAAGAAGCATAATAGATAAATACCGTCCCGTCATCATCGGCAATCCAGCCGTTGGAGAAAAGTACGTTGCTTACATCGCCTATACGCTCTTCGTCCTCGGGAGCCATGAAGTAACCGCCGGGAGCGGCTATCAGTCTGGTCGGGTCGTCCAAGGCCGTCATGTACATATATAGCACATAACGCAATCCGGCGGCACAAGCGCGTACGCCATGCGCCAAATGTAACCATCCTTTAGGGGTTTTGATAGGATGAGGGCCTTCGCCGTTCTTCACTTCTTTAATAGTGTGATAGTAGCGTTGGTCGATAATCTTTTCTTCTTTTACTTCTGCATGCGTTATATCGTCTACCAATGCCCAACCAATACCGCCACCGCTTCCGGTATCGATGAAACCGTCCTGCGGACGGGTATAAAGAGCGTATTTACCATCTACAAATTCCGGATGAAGTACTACATTGCGCTGCTGACTTTTAGTTTTTAAGTCCGGCAGACGCTCCCAGGTTTTCAGGTCTTTGGTACGGGCAATAGCTGCCGTAGCCGTTGCAGAAGACAAATCTCCCGCAGAGGCCGTATCGTCATGGCGCTCCGCACAGAAAAGGCCGTATATCCAACCGTCTTCATGGGCAGTGAGACGCATATCATAAACATTGGTTGCCGGAATAATGTCTTCGGGCATCGTTATCGGATAGTCCCAAAAACGGAAGTTGTCAATGCCATTCGGACTTTCGGCTATGGCAAAGAATGATTTACGGTCGGCTCCTTCCACACGGACCACCAACAAGTATTTATCATTCCATTTGATGGCGCCGGAATTCATTGTGGCATTCATACCAATACGCTCCATTAGATAAGGATTACTGTTTTCATCCAAATCATATCGCCAAAAGACAGGGGTATGCGCAGCTGTCAGTACAGGATATTTATAACGGGTGAATATACCGTTGCTTGTTTCTTGGGGTATATTGGTTCTGGTTATCAACTCTTCATGTAAGCGATAGAGTTCTGCGATTTTCTGTGTATAAGTTTTCATCTAATTTTATATTAGTTTGTTATTGATACAAATTAACTTCTTCTGCAAATAATGTTTTGGGATGCTTATAGAATTCTACGAAATCCGTAGCAGAAACCTGTCCCGGATAAGGAGCATAAAAATGTGTAACCCTTTCACGCGCATTACGCCATACCAACGCATAAGCAAGAGAATATTGGGCTAATGCAGGAAGTAATGTGCCTGTCCACCATTTTGCATCAGGAATCCCCTCATATCCGATTTCTGTTACAGCATATACTTTATCATGGGTTTTACCTATACTATCCAAAATAGCAAGTGACTTATCAAGCTTGGATAGAAAAATATTACGATTAAATTGGTAAGTATCAAGGCCTATAACATCCACCATCTCATCTCCCGGATAACGTTCCAAATACTGAGCTGTGTCTTTAGGTTCAGTCCCCGGAGAATATGCATAGAGTATATTATTAACACCATTTAGCCTAAAATGATTCACTGTCATTTCCCATAAAGCTTTATATTCATCGGGAGTACATAACTGCTCACCCCACCAAAACCAACTACCAGTATTTTCATGCCATGGACGGAAAAGTATCGGGACTTTAACATTATCTGCCGTTTGCAGTGAGCTGATGAAAGCAGACACTTTATCCAGCCATCCTACGAACTTTTGATGATTAATACCACCAGGCAGAATAGACTTTACAACAGTACTGTCTTTTATATCCCAAGCATCTCCACCTGTCATAGGATTACGGGCATGCCAACTTAATGATATCATCCCTCCCCGATAATATTGATTAATTATTTCTTTCTTAATTTTATCAAAAGGTACTTTATCCAAATTAACCGTACTATCCAGTTCTAACTCTCCTAAATCAAAACTGATAACAGCCGGATAATCGCCACATACTCTTTTTACATCTGACTCTCCCTCATCTCCTTCCCAGCCAATGCCATACACAGTATCATCATGATGCCCAAACATAAAACCCCGCAATGATACTTTCTTCAAATTATCCAATAAGTTATTGGTTTCCTTACTTTTGATAGATATATTATTCGTTCCGGCCTTATCCAGAAGGGAATTATATCGTTTTATTATACGCATAGCAGTATCTGTGTCAAAGACAGAATTAAGCCCCTGTTCTTCTTGTCCCGGGTCACCGACATAGTCATCCCAAGGTTGCCAAAATTCATGTTGAGGTTGTCCAGTGCCACCCCATGCCCAAAAATTACACCCCGCCAACACATCTCGCTGTTTCAACGATTGGTATATTTTATCAAAAATAGCACTGTAATATCTATCTCTAGCTGTAGTAGGATCTGTACGGTGATACTTATGATTATCACGAGGCAAGCCAAACTCTTCCAACACAATGGGTTTATTCAATTGGCGAGCAACAATAATATGTTCTGCCATATATTGGGTAGTCAAACTAATAGCTCTTCCTACATTTTGTGGAATACTATCTGCATTTATCCAACGCCAATTTTTAGGCCAGATATGCATTGTAAGATAATCGACATTTTCATCATGATGGATTTCTTCAAACAGAGCCATATCATTTTCACAGCCCATTTTTCCTTCACTCCCAATTGTTATCAAATGATTAGAATCAAGTGTACGAATTAGACGAGTAGCTTTGCTCAGCCATTTAGCAAAAGCTGTTTTTCCCTCACTACTAAAAGCACGTGGTTCATTTCCAACTTGCCAAGCCATAATGGCAGGATCATCAGTATATTTTTTATTAGTATAGCGGTTTGTTCTACTAACTACGGTTCTGATGTGATTAAGAAACAAAGAATGACATTCTTCACATTCTGCATATTGAGCTACATATTTATTAAAAGCATCCCAACCATCAATTCCAGGAATAGGTTCCTTACCATGCCCGGTCCAATTCAGATATTTACTATATCCTCCACTCCATTCCCAGCTATTATTCAGATAGAGAACTGCATACATATCCCTTTTTCCCATTTCTGATAAGAGAAAATCTAATCCTTCAAAAATTGTATCATTATATATACCAGCCTCTTTCTGCAAAGTTGGCATTACCCGAAAAGGTATTCCCTCTTCGCCATCCGCTCCTACAAGAATACGCAAATTGTCCACTCCATTCTCTTTCATCAGATCAAGTTCCCGTACAAGACGCTCACGGTCTCCACCTCTTCCTGTAGACCCTAAAATTGCACCATACCAGTAATTAGTACCAATATAGTAATAAGGTATACCATTTTTTGTAAAGTATCCATTCTCTACCTTAATGAAAGTCTCTCCTAGTTCTTTTTTACCAATACAAGAGACTAAACAGCTCGCCAATAATATCAAGAAGATTATTTTTCTCATAACAGCATTTTTATATTATAAGCAGAGGTTATCAATTAGCCCTATTATTTTTTGAATAACCTTTGTGAGAATTCATACAATTGTTCTCTCCAAAATTCCCATTCATGTCCATAGGCGGCATCATGGAACTCACAATTCACACCATACTTCTTAAGATCCTGAACAAAGGAAACATGGCCTTCATAACGCGGATCTTTAGTACCGCAACTAATCCATAATAATTGAAGTTGCTGATTGATATTCTCCGGATGGTCCATCACTCCGGGAACATACTTATCATGACTGAACTTGCCATCTCCCATTATGCCTGCGCTAAATTGACCTATATAAGAAAATTTATCCAAATTTCGTAAACCAATTACGTACGCCTGACCACCACCCATGGAAAGTCCGGCTATTGCCCTATTCTCCTTATTTTTTGCAACTCTATAATTGCATTCTATCATAGGAATAATATCTATGAAAAGTTCTTCTTCTAATGTATTCATTCCTTCAACAGTACTTCCACCCGCCCAAGATCCGTCTGTAAGCCCATTGGACATTACAACTAACATTGGTCTAGCTTTATCTGCGGCAATCAGATTATCTAAAATTACAGCCGCACGTCCATCTTTTACCCAGCTACTTTCATTATCACCACCCCCATGGCGCAAATAAAGAACAGGAAAATCCCGCGTAGATGTTTTTCTATATTCAGCAGGTACATATACATACATTTCACGTGGTCTTTTTAAGGGAGTAGATATATACTTCAAAATATGAATTTCCCCATGCTGCACATTTTGCAACTCATCATAACGTACAGAATTGCCATGTACTTCTACTACACTTCCATAAACCGAGGTTCCGGCTTTCACTACAGGATTAGCAAAATCAATAGTACGAACACCATCAATTTCAAAGAGATATTGATATAAACGAGGAGATACCGGTTTAATGGTAGTAGTCCATATTCCATGTTTATCTTTCTCCATTGGAGTTGACAATACATCCCATTCATCAAAGATTAAAAGAACATTTTTCGCATTCGGCGCCTTTACTCTAAAAGTTATACTATGATCATCATTGACGACCGGCGAAAATGGTGGTTCAGCCGGTTTCCACCAACCTTCAGTACTAAAAACTTTTTCCCGCCGTTGAGCCATAGTGGTTTGTGTTATCATACACAGAGCCAGTATCAACACTAAAATAGACAAAACCTTTACTTTCATCATTTAAAATTTTAATCATAACTAAAAACCAATCCTACACTCTAAAAGGTACCTATTTTTTAAAATAATTCATCAAAACAGTACGTCCCTCTCTATCCGGATCATTTTTTACTTCACATACATCATTAAATATCATTATTTCTCCGTTCTTTACCGTAAACTCCGGCCATTTCGGCAAAGAGGAACAGTTCGGATTTCCTGTCCGAACAAAACTCAATAACGCATCAGCCATTTTATAGGACAATTTCCGTGGACGACTACCACCACCGGAATGAGTTACCATCAAGTCCGTATTCAAGAACCAAAAACTAATATCCAAACAATGAAACGCACGCATCCTTCCATCAAATAATGAAGGGCAAAATCCAAACCATGCCATATAAACAGGAGCATTCTGCTGCTTTTTAGCTGTTGCTGCTTCAATGACAGATAAACGATTGGAGTGTACTAAGATTAATACTTCTATAGGTTTTGCTTCAGGAAAATTTCGAGAATAAGCGTTATAAATATCTTTTGCTTTCTCGCCATAATGTTCTGATAATCGTTCTATTGCCTGTGCAGCGGTAATCATTTCCTGAGTAGAGTCTGCACGATTTACTCCCCATTCATGGAAAGTTGTGCAAAAAATCATAGGAATATCCAAAGAGGATGAAGAACGGAAAAACTTCTCTTGAGGGAGATGTACACCATCTCCAATCGGACCGAAATTACCTCTGACCATACCAGAAGCTCCTTCTTCTCGCTCCATACGGGCAGAAGCACGATACGCCAATTCCATATAATCTCTCCACGGCATATCTTGAAGCTTGTCTACTTCTGTGGCAGACAACCCCGCTTCCCTGAGTATATACTCGCCCAACAATCGAGAATATTCAGGCTTATTCGCCCTAATGGTCGATCCACTTAATGCCACACCCTTATGAATCAAACCGCGCATTTCGGGCATAGCTGCTAATAGACAAACCTTAGCGCCACCGCCAGACTGTCCAATTACCGTCACATTATCAGGATCACCCCCAAAATTAGCAATATTGTCATGTATCCACCGTATGGCTGCAACCATATCCAATAAACCGGCATTACCAGAGTCTTTATATTTTTCTCCAAAAGCTGATAAATCTGTAAATCCGAATACTCCCAAACGATGATTAATGGAACAATAAACAATATCACCATATCGAGTAATATTCTCCCCATTATATCCATCCTGTTCAATACCGTTACCACGTGTAAAGCCTCCCCCATGTAACCAAACCACCACCGGGCGCTTTTTTCCGTCAGCAATACCCTGAGTCCATATATTTAAGCAAAGACAATTTTCACTGATCTCATCATAGTTCCAATGATCAACGAACATATCATATGAAGTGGATGCACGACTATATACATCTTGAGGCGCTGTATTTCCATAAAAAACAGCAGGTCTAACTCCTGTCCACGGCTTATGCTTACAAGGAGGCATAAAACGATTTTTGCCAGAGGTATCAGCAGCGTAAGGAATTCCTAAGAAAGTATAAATACCACGCATTATATATCCCTTCACCTTTCCATACTCTGTATCAGCAATAGCAATATGGTCACCGATCTGAACTTGAGGTCCATCATCTGTAATATCTTTTCTATCTTGAGAAGAGCTATCAGAGACCAATGCTTCCGAAGCCAGTGCAGTGAGAGGTTGGGCACCTAACATAATAGTACCCAATCCTACACTCTTAAGAAATTTTCTTCTATTGATACCCATAATTTTGTTTTTTACCTTACCAAATAAATGTTCCTACAGAACCGGGCGCTAAATGTAAATTTGCAAAACGGCCATTGTACTGTATCTTAGCTGTTTGCTGTGACCAACTATCATTAGCTATGACCAGAACTATTTTCCCCTCAGGAGTTTTAAACGCAACATTTGGCAGTACATCGCTATGTTCAACAACGGTAGCACGACGAATTTCCGCCCGTTCCTCATCTTCCGTAATATCCACTCCCGGATCAAAAGCATCGGTAGAGGATATACGAACCGAACCTGGGCGAATAAATTTAGAAGCATGCGCTATGGTATAATATGCTATATTGCGGGTTACTTTATCCCCGTCAATAGTAATTGCTCCCTGACACATTGAGCACCCTCCATTATCTGTATGCGGGTCAAACTGCGGGTCCGCTGCATAGTTCCATAAAATAGAATTTTTACTCCAATTACGAGTTACATTCACAATCAAACGTTTGACGGCAGAGGCAATATTAATAGTTTCACTTCCCGGACGTTCTGTCAACATCTGCTCTGTAAAGTAGATATTCTTATCAGGACGTGCCCTATGTACTATATTCATGCCACTCATATAACCACGATAATGATGAAAAGCAGAACCATCTACATATTCCGAAGTAACAGGATCGCTCAATATAGCTAACGGATAATCCGGCCTATCACAGTTATGATCAAAGATTACTATTTTAGTTTTTAAACCAGCCGCTTTAAAAGCCGGACCCAAATGCTCTCTTACAAATTCATTCTGTTGCTGCCAAAACCATGGCATACTTGGAGTGTTACGAGAATTGAGAGGCTCATTCTGCACTGTAACTACATCAATATTAATACCCTCTTTCGCCATAGCCTGAACATATTTTGTAAAGTAACGGGCATAGGCATCATAACATTCATTCTTGAGAGCTCCTCCCCGTACATTCTTACTTTCCTTCATCCATGCAGGAGCAGACCAGGGTGAAGCCATAATTTTGATATCAGGAACAATTTTCAATATCTCTTTCATGACAGGGATTATATCATCATAATCATGCCCTAGGTCAAACTTTTTCATTTCTAAATCTTTTTTGCCATCCGGAAGGTCATTATAGGAGTATACAAAGTTATTTAAATCAGATGCTCCCAAGGTTAATCGTATATAGCTAAAACCCACATGATTTCCCTCAGTGCCAAACATCTCTTTCAAAATTTGTTCACGTGCTGAATCACTCATATGATGAAGATGGAAAGCGCTACCCTCCGTCAACGCAAATCCAAATCCATCTATCGTTTGAAATTCTTGGCGGTCATCTATAATAATTGGCAGACCTTTGCCTTCTTCATTTCCAAAAGTTATTTTTTCCGATTGTCGCTGGAAAAGCATCGAACGGTCAGCATTGGTTACCCATGCTTCAATCTCCTGCGCGCTCAGCGTCCCAACACTATAAGTCAACAATGAGCCTATAGTCAAAATCTTCAAATAATTTTTCTTCATAATATCAATAATTAAAATATTTCATAAACCTTATCTATTCATTCTAACGAAGGGGTTAAAATATATACAACCTCTTTTTCTGCACCTAATGTTATGCCTTTCAGGGTTATAAAGGAAGATGCATTATTAATCTCCAAGGCATCCTTAATAACCAACATGGTCGGATCCATAGCCTGTACTTTATATTTTTGATGCTCTGTAATAGGAATATTAATATCAATAACCAGAGTTGAATGCTCAGGATTAAATAAATACACAAAAATTTCCTTACCGCACTTTACTCCAAAAACATCCACATTTTCTACTTCTATAGATAAAGGCTCAAAAGAGCCATTACCAGCGGCAAGCATTCTATCACTAATTTCTCTAACAGCCCGAAAATAAGGTGTCATACCACGAGCATCGAAATATTCCCACCACCAACTCATAGGAGTAACCGGAGTCGGGGAAAACAAACCATACCACAATCCTCTTTTAAAATCAATATCCATCTCATGAGAGAAATCATCAAAATTTTTCGACCAATCCCATTCCCGGCCAAATTCTCCGATTATATAAGGTTTACCGAATTCCTGAACATATCGTTCTATTTCAGTTGGTATACTGGATGTTTTATTATATATATGCTTTTGGTTAATATCCATATTTTCTATGGAATTTAACCCTTCAATATCCCTATGAGAAATACTAGTAGTAACAATATGGCGATATGGATCTATCTGTTTAATATAAGTGCTCATCTCATCATGCCAATCTACGATAAATTTGCTATCAATTGGATTATTACTATTACGGAATTGTATGTTATCCACTTCATTAATAAATTCCCACATTGCAATCGAAGTACTATATCCCCAACGAGCAACAATATAACGTAATCGATTTTTATACCATGCGCGTGCTTGTTTATCAACAAAGAAGTCTTCAGCAGTATTCACTACTCCACGTTCTTTGATTAAATAACCACCTTGGCCTAAGGTTAACATTATATATAAATTCAGTTCTTCCGACAACTCTATCAAATAATCCATGCGGGCCAATGCATCCGGGTTATAAAATTCATCACTTTTTGTGTACCGACTATTATTAAATGGTCCTTCGTAATCAATCGGCAGGTTCCATGAACATATCCATGTACGAAAGAAGTTCCCACCATTCTTCGCAAATTCCGTTAACAAATAATCGTAGTTATATCGTTCTGACTTTTCATGCAGTTTCTTAAAGAACTTAGAATCATCGTTATCTCTTGATTCCCAACAAATATTTTCCCCTATTCCACGAAAAGGTTGCCCGTTGTCAAATGCTAATATCCAATTGGACTTTGTATGCAAAAAGCCGGGCTCAGCAGACTTATTTACTTCAAAACTTTCAACCTTTGAAGTATCTTTCTTTGTGCCACTTTTTATTAGTTGAATTTTATACTGATATATTCCACTTTCCTGAGGAGTATATCTTGCTTTCCAACAAGAAAGATTATTACTCTTTTTTGAGACAAAGTAACAAGGTAATATCTGTTCTTTTTGGGAAGGGGTAGTAATCAACATATCCAATGCAATCTCCTCTTGCATATATGGATTATCAAACTTCTGCACAAGTTCAATATCAATTTCTACCTTATCATATTGCTTGTATTGAATAGGATGTATGCTGCTTTTAATTGTTTGTCCAATCATTGGAACATTCATACCCAACAAACAAACTAAAAGAAGTATTTTATTCTTCATGTTCATTTTATATTAAATTGATTACTTATGCCCTATTTGGAAAAGGGGATTGACTAAAAACGGATTTCAACATTATTTTAGCCAATCCCCGCCTCGTTAGTCTGTATAAATAGCTCCAGCACCTTCCCATGCAGGGTCTTGTACCAAAACACCCGCTGAAAGATTCACCTGACTAACAGGTATAGGGAAAAATCCACCTGTTTCTTCAATTCTTTTCTGCATATCCCCCATATTGGCTGTTGTCCACACACCGGCATTACAAATAGGCACTCCATTTTTCTTATCTAATTGTGTACCAGCTATATGCCAACGTAACAAATCATAATAACGAATACCTTCAAAACATAGCTCATATCTACGCTCATTACGTAATGCTTCTTCCGTATATGCTCCTAATGCCGGTAATCCCACTCTATCTCTTACTTGATTAATATAGGAAACATCTTTAGTTAGCTCAGCCAACATCAAAAGCACATCTGAGAAACGCATAATATATGTATCCTGAGTATTATTCTTTCTATAATCATCCGGAGCATTAAACAGAATACAACTATAATTTACATAATCGATACCACCTTCATCGTTTTCTCTTTTAGCATTCATTGCAATGTACTTCTTATTCCAATAACCAGTCTCTTCCATTTGGCCATCTCCTCCCCAAGTATATTTATCCATCTCATTCGGATCTCTCACATCCATAATAGAAGCTTGTCGACGAAGGTCATTAGGCTCATTTGCCTCCCATTCATCCCACAATTGAGGATTGACGGTTCCACCTCCCCATCCTAAACCTAAAGGAAACATCTCGGCACCCGCATCAGCTACCCCCCAACCACGGATAGAGCTATACAATACAAGCTGATTTGCATGATTTTCACCATAAGTATCAGCTAACGATGAATATTTGTAGCTGAATATATTTTCATAATTAGCTCCCTCTTCTTTAATCCAAGTAATATCACCATATTTTTGGGCGTAATCAGCCTTAATTTTTTTCATATATTTATAGTCTTTGGAAGTTTCCTCATTACTATAAGGCCACAATGACCAAAAATTAGGTAAAAGTCCATGCCCACTATTAGTTACAACATCCTTAAGCCAATCAATTACCTGTTCTTTGGAAATACTCCCTCCATCGGCGAGCGGCATATTCTCTTCCTCATAATAACCTGTATAAAACAACCAGGCTCTTGCCATCATAGATTCTGCAGCCCACTTCGTAGCATGACCTAAACGAGACTTATCCATGGCTTGAAATTTTATAGCAGGTATTTTCTCAATGGCAGCCTTAAAATCTGAGGCTATCTGCCCCCAAAGTTCTTCGGGAGTTGCACGAGGCAAATTCACTTGTTCTGTTGTCAGTACTAAAGGAACCGTTCCATAAGTACGGCAAAGATTCATATAAGCATAAGCTCTCAAAAATAAGCTTTCTCCTTCAATAGCCTCTCTATTAACTTCACTGCTCCAAGCAACCATATCCATACTATTCAGAATTGTGTTTACTCTAAAGATGGCAGAATACATCTGCTGCCAAGGATTCTTATATTGATCTTCACCATTACGTTTCAAACGCCCGATAGCTCGATTGTCCCTATCACTCTGCCCAGCTCCGCCAAAACGATCATCAGAAGCCAAATCACTCATAAAAAAGGGATTATTTAATGGTGCTATTTGAACGATAGTCTGATATGTCGCTGCTATTAACATATTAACATCAGCTTCGGTCTTAGGAAAGCTTGAAGAATCTTTTTTCGTCAAATTATCTGTATCCAAGAAGCTCTCGCAACCCATAAACATAAATACAGAAATGCATAATAATAGTATTTTTTTCATCGCTTATTAAAATTTAAGATTGAAACCTATGATTATTGTACGTGGAGAAGGGTAAGAACCAATATCAATACCTGATGCCCAGCTCTTTCCATCGCCATAACCGACTTCAGGGTCCATGCCTGAATAGCCAGTAATTGTCAAGAGGTTTTGCACTGCAAAATACAAACGCGCCTTTTCAAGAAACATTTGTGGGAATAATTTCTTAAAATCATATCCAATAGCAAGATTTTGAATACGGAAATAATCACCATCTTTAATATATATATCAGAAATATTCTGCCAATTTAAATGTGAAGTACTCGTTAACCTTGGCAATGTATTAGAAGTACCGTCACCATGCCAACGTCCATATATCTCTGTTGTATAATTATCCAATGGTTCATCTTTATAGTTCCGATAGGACTGAGCAATCTGATTTCCTAAAACAGCAACTGTTGCAATATTCAAATCGAATCCTTTATATTCCATATTGACATTAAATCCCATATTCACCTTAGGATAAGGGTTACCTATCATGGTACGGTCTTTGGAATCAATCTTATTATCATGATTAGTATCCACAAAAATAAGATCACCCGGCTGCACATTATCATATTTAGCACCTTTGTATGCATCAATCTGAGCCTGATTCTGGAAAACTCCCGCTGTTTTATAACCATAGAAGAAACCTATAGGACAACCAACCTGTGCACGATACATTTCATCACTGTTTCTAAATAATGTACCTGTACTACCATAGATAATTTGTTCACTATTATTAATCTTAGTCACTTCATTCTTATTATGTGCTATATTATAACTCAAGCCATAAGAAAAGTCACCTACTTGATCTCTCCAAGTTAATCCCAATTCAATACCTTTATTTTGTACATCGCCACCATTAATATAAGGTGCACCTGCTCCATAACTTGTTAATGCAGGAGCTTTTAACAACCAATCTTTGGTATTCTTTACATAATAATCAAATGTTACACCTAAACGACTTCTCAAGAAACGAGCATCAAAACCTACATTTATCTGTTCAGAAGTTTCCCAAGTCACATCCTCATTGGCAAGAATATCAGGATAAGCTCCTGTAGTAATAGCCCCTTTGTCAGTACCAAAGAAATAACGAGCATTAAAATCAATAGTGGATAAATACTGGAAACCATCAATGGACTGATTTCCATTTTGTCCCCAACTTGCTCTCAATTTAAAGAAATCCATAAAAGAAGTTATACCTTCCATAAAAGATTCATTGGTTAACACCCAGCCTGCTGACACTGATGGGAAATATCCCCAACGCTTTCCACGCTTAAAATTTGACGAACCATCAGCTCTCATTACAAAAGTCAACATGTACTTTTCATTATAATCATAATTCACGCGACCAAAAAATGATGCCATTTTATGAGGAGTAATAGGCGCACCACCAAGAGTTGTCGAACCAGCAAGAATTACCTTGGTGTTATCTAAATAAGCATGCTCAAAATCATTAAACAAAGAATTCTTATTTGAGCCGTTCATACTCATGCCTAAACCGTTATTTTCAACAGATTGCCCCAGTAAGATATCAAAATTATTTCGTCCAGCCGAAAATGTATAATTAATGGTATTTTCAATCATCCAATTCATTCTTGTTGTCATCTGCTGCTGCACTTCATTCTCATTCCTAAAGTTATCACTTGAAAGATTATATACAGGAGCAAATTTTCTATAATTATTTTGTAAATAACGTACCCCAAAACTACTTCTGAACTTTAAATTTTTGATTGGTTGTAGCACAAGATAAGCATTTGCATGAAGACCATAAGTCTTTGTTTCATTTTGCCCATGTTCATAATCCATCATTCCAATAGGATTAGCTCTACTACTATTAAGAGGAATAGCAGTTGTGTAATTACCAGCAGCATCATAAATATCAAAAACAGGATAGGTATTTAATAATCTATAAATGCTATTAGAATCCATATTGCCAATGGCAATACCATTTTTACTACCGGCATGGAAATTAATATTTTCTCCAAACTTCAATATATCCAAATCATTGTGTTTATATAGGGTATGTTCTGAGTTAATACGAACTGTCGTTCTTTCATAAACCGGAGCAACAGGCTTACCAATAGTACCTTCTTGACTCGTATTCGATATACCCATTGAAAAAACAGAACGTTCACTACCACCACTTATATTTAATGAATGATTTCTAATTAAGGCATTCTTATTTAATGCACTCTCAAACCACTGAGGACCTTCCCAGCCATTCTGAATTCGATCCCAATCAGGAACAAGATTAGCCCAGTCTAATGTTTTATTATCATAAGCATATGCCTCATTCATAATTTCAACATACTGTTGTGCGTTCAAAAGTTCCGGCTTTTTATATACATTTTGCCATCCAACATAAGTATCTAATGTTATATCCAACTTGCCTGTACGCCCTTGCTTCGTTGTAACTAAAACAACACCATTTGCAGCACGAGCACCATAAATAGCAGCAGATGCCGCATCTTTCAAAATATCAATTGATTCGATATCTGCCGGATTCAAAGAGTTGATATCACCACCAGTAACACCATCTATGATATATAACGGTTCTGAATTACCTACTGTACCAAGACCGCGAACAGCAACCTTAAAACCCTCACCAGGCATTCCGGATACGGAGGTTATATTCACACCTGGAGTTTGGCTGGCTAATGCGCCTAAAGCATTTACAGTATTTAATTTAGTAATATCTTCACCTTTCACTTGTGAAGTAGCACCCGTCACCAACTTTTTCTTTTGGACACCATACCCTACCACAACAACATCTTCCAATTCCAATGCATCAGCTTGTAAAGTAACTTTAATATTTGTTTGATTACCAACTACAATATCTTGAGCAGTATATCCAACGAATGAGAAGACTAGAACAGAGTTCTTATCTGGAACAGAAATTCTAAAATTGCCATCAATATCAGTAATAACTCCAGTAGTAGTCCCTTTAACAATAATATTCACACCCGGCATTGTTAAACCTTCCGTATCAACCACTGTCCCCGTAACAGTGATACCAGATTGCATAATACTTTCAGAAGAAAGACTTATCCTACTATTGGAAGCACTAGCAAAAGCAACACTTACATTAATCAATAACAAAAAAGAGCATAATTTCATAAACAAAGGTATCTTTGCCATCAAAGACCTTGCATCTATTCCATTTACATAATGATTTTGCATGTTTTTCATTTTTTAGGTTGTTTTTTAATGATTATAATTTATATATTAAGTTGTACTTCACTCTATCCATTATTTATTTTCCATAGGCATGTCTATTTATATGTTAACGATATCATGTTATATAATTCAAATCTTGCAAGAGAGTATTTTATTTTACATAAAAAACATATTTAAAACTCCAGTCAATCTCCTGCCGAGGAAACAGTTCAATATTAATATAAGGTTCTGGGCAGCACGTTCTCTCCGATGCCCAAAAATGGATTGTAGAATATCTAGCATCTGAGGTAATCTCTACTCCAGCTTTCAACTTTTCATTCTCAACAATAATACTACCCGCGACAGGATTATCATTAATATTCATTACCATCACACTTTCATTAGGAAAAATTGCTCTTGTAAATCCAACTCTATTTTTATCAATATTCAAAATTCTATTTTTATTATCTGAGATACTCTTAACAATGTTCTCCGGAAATGTTACCACTACATTGGAGTCAGTAAACAAATGTCCTATAGTCAAAAAATTATGATTATAAACTTTGGTCTTAATGACTTTTCTTCCTGTATTCTTCAATGTATGTGTTATAAGTAATTCAGGTATACCAACTGTTAGTTCTACACATTTTGTATAACAATAAGAATAGCCTGAAACATCCTTAATCAAATGTCTAAATACTACTTTACGGCCTGTTCGTTCTACAATCCATTCTCCAGGATTAATAATCTCATAAAGTTTAAATCTATCATATTGCTCATTATTAGATTTACGAAGACCACCTATTCCTATTTTTAAAAACTCATCTTCATCCTCAATACATTCATATCCTATTTCATTAAACTCTTCAACAGGACCAGATATCGCATCATTCACTCTTGGATTATGTTTTGAATACCATTGCCCAAAATAATCTATACCTTGATAAATCAAACTGCCAATAATTCCTGACCAATCAAACCGTGTAGCCCTATAAAAACCTTTATCTTGATCAGGCAAATATATTTGAGCAGTTACTATTCCATTTGTTATAGTATGAACAGGGTATTCTTGACATTTTAATTCTCCAAAGAGGAAAAAGACAAAAACTAAAAACAATATCTTTATATGTATAAACTTCATGTAAAAAAGTAGTTACTTTTTTAACTTATATATCCTATCGGTAAAGTCTATCATATCCAAATTGATACTATGTGGATGATTATAGATATCTTTTGCTATTTTTATATTCTCCTTATTTTGAATAAAATACCCCCAAGGCATAAACCATGACCATTTTGGTTGCCTCTCATATACTTCTACCGAAGGTAGATTACCCACCTCACCTAAAGAAATAATTTTACCCTTACCCAATTCTAAGAGTTCATCATGATGTGATTGTTTCCAATCACTATGATAAACATCAGCAGCCAATACGTCTACATACTCTGACCCTGGGTAATAATCAGCATATGGACCGGCCTCATCACCCGGATTATTACGTGGAGCATTAGCATCCCACACCCAAAGCAAATTATTCAATTTATGATAATTTGTAAAATAGTCATACATCGCTATCCATAACTTCTTAAATCCATTTTCACCTGGTTTATTGCACCACCAAAACCAAACTCCATTCATCTCATGAAAAGGTCTCCACAGTACTGGAACACCTGCATTTTGAAGTTCTCTCAGACACATAGCAATTCCGTCCATCTGTTTTTTCCAAATACCATTAAGTGTTGTACCATCAGTTGTCAACTCATCCCATTCTTGCTGACTTGGAAGATTATCAGCCCAGCGCCAAATATCATCACCATTACAATCATCGCCATTAGTTGGCCAACAGCAATGCCACATCAATGTTATAATACGTCCTTCCGAGTGTCTCTTTATAGCAGTATCAATTATTAATTGTCGTTGCTGAATTGGAGATAAGCTAAGCTCTCCACAGGATATCCCCTTATTGCCGGGAACTGTTAAATTCAACGGCCCGCAATGGCGAAACTCGCATTGATTGTTTCCCAATGCATTGAAACTAAAGTCAGAGCCCCATACAACAGGTGTTTTCCCTGTTAGAGAATCCACAACCTGATCATAGCGATTTATATCACTCGCAAAATTATGCATTCCAGTCAACGTATACTTACCTTGTATTGAATACAAAAAATCCAATAATTGAACAGCTTCAGGAATTGCATTCTTATTTACCGGAACGTATCCATTCTTTTTCATTCCAGTGCAACCCATTAGAACCAATAGAATCACAACAAAAAAAAGACTCTTACTTTGTTTCATAACCAATTAGATTAGTGTTAAAAAGTGATATTGCAAATATAGGGGGATTGCAGCAGAGTCTTTGATACTATTTTATCAAAAGCATATACAATTTATTTTTATCACAGACGCCTTCATTATCAATACAATACGATGACAATCAACAATATAATCTATGCTTAAAAACAAATAGAGTATAGGATAGTTATTTAATGAACATACAATTTCCAATGTTTTTATTACAGGATAGCCTTATACTACAAGTTTTTTCTTTCTATAGTTTTCTCTAAATTCTTTTGGAGCACATCCTTTCTTACGCTTAAACATCCTATTAAAATTAGAAAGATTATTGAAGCCGCATTCATAACAAATTTCAGCGATAGACATTACCGAATCTACTAATAAACGAGAAGCAAATCCAATACGGATATCAATAATATAATCAGAAAGTGTTTTCCCCGTACGTAAACGAAAGAAACGACTAAAAGCTACTGGAGTCATACCAACCATATCTGCTAAAGTATTTAAACGGATATTCTCCTGATAGTGTTCTGCAACATATTTCTGTACTCTTTGCACGCGCCTACTATCAGCAAATGTTTCAATTTTGGCAAACGAAGAACTTGATAAAACTTTAGCATCTTCATACAAAGAAAGCTCATAGAGAATACGTAAAAAATTCATTACAGCATAAAATCCTTGTTCTTCAGAAGCCAGTTTATCTAACCAGTTATATACTTTCATAATAGCTTGCATAGGAAAAGAAAGACCGCATTGTGCACGCTCCAACATTCGGCGAATACTATCAAACTGACTTTTATTAATAAAATCTTTAAAGAACAGATTAGATGAAAATTGAATTGTTATTTCACGAATCTCTTTAGAAGTACATTCATGTTGTTCCCATACATGTTCTAACTCTTTCCCTGTAATCAACACCAAATCATAATCACCTATAATTTCAGTAGAATCACCAACAACACGACGTACACCAGAGGCATGTTCAGTAAAATTTAATTCGTATTCTGCATGACAATGAATCGGATAAGTAAACTCTGTTTTCCGACGATCAGCAATATAAAAACAGTCACGTTCAGATAGAGGGGTGATTTCCCGCATTATGTAATTCTGATTTTCCATAGTATTTGATCCGTAATTTTGTTTGTTTAAGAAAGCTTGTAACCCGTTTCCGTTGAACAAAAATAGATTATTTAGTTTATCACAGCAAAGTAACCTTACTGTGATAAACTTTTTTATGTGTTTTTATTTTAATCTCTAAATATTATAAAAGATTACTTTAATCTTCTTATTCCTGTAATTGAGTCAGAAGAATAAAACTCTGCGCTTTTATCTTAATAGAAAAATACTTAGATAAATCGAGCTTCTGTTCTACCGGTATAGGAAAACCATATTGATTAGCAGGCATGTTTTGTTCTTCATATTTAAAGAGTTGAACACCATTCAAATCCTTAGGAATATTTAGCACCACTTCTTTATCTTCATTTCCAACATTTACCAGAGCTATAGTAAACAACCCCTTATACCTGCCTGCAACAGCATAAATGCCCTGTGCAATATCTGATAATGATGTTTTCAGAATTTCGCTTCCTGCTGGAAAATATCGGCACATCAAGGCCCAAGTATAATACCAAGGTCGTATATTCTCTTCATCTGGCTTACTAAACACCTCTTCACCAAGTATATTCCACATTCCCCATATTTTAATATCTTCAGTTTTCCCAGAATCGTTTTTACTATGCATGGCATCATCTAACATCCAAGCAGCTACTCCGGCATATCCACTATTCATAACTTCCATAGCAAGAAGCGGCATATCCAATCCATAAAAATAATCATAAACAAACATATTACAGTCTGACCCTTTTGTGAAAGGATGATTCTCCACCCTATGACGATACTCCGCACCCAATATGCTATCTGCCGGATTCCAATATTTATACCCAGCTTCACCTAATAAAATCTTCTTTCCTTTTGGAATGTGCCGTTTATATTTAGCTAATATCTCCTTATATTCACCAGCACGTACTTGTCCTTGTCCTGGATAGGCATGAATATCATATATACCGATTAGACTATCTACATCCGAAACTGTCTGTTTTACCCAACCCTCGGCATCATAAGGTGATACAGGATTCTTATAATTTACCACAACATCAGGCCCCGCAAAAGACACTTTCTCCAATAATCCCGGATATGTTTTCATTTTCTCATGAAAACGGAATAAGACATTCTTCCATAATTCATAATCGCCATTAGTAGATGCCCAATTTCCATCTGGTTCGTTAAATATGACAAAATGTTTTATACATGAAAATCCTAAATCGGTAACAAGATAATTCAAATAATCAACAGACATATCAATCCACTCTTGATCTTGTTTCATATCCCAAGTAGGCGGATTATACTCGCCATAAATAACCGTTATATCATGTTCTGTACAATACTTTAACAACCGTGAAATAGATTCTATATTTCTATTTTTATCATACTTGCCAGTTTCAACATTATAATAACGATAAGGGCTATTAATCATGCAACGAATATATTGGGGCTTCATATAATCAAGCCTGGAAAAAAGTTTATTCCAGTCTTCATCCGAAATGGTACTACCCCAAGCTTCCGCCTCGTCATACGGGTCCCATTCAGCGCCATTACCTATAAATCCAGTACTAACTACCTCTGATAATATTGTTATCTGGACATCACTTCTCCTATTTTCGCAAGCGATACACACCATTAAAAACGCTATGGTCAATATAATTTGCCTTATATTCATAGTATCTTTTTTTAATCTATTAATAATCATAACTTACACTCAGTCAACAAAAATAAAAGTAACTCAGAGATTGAGCAAGTAGCCACACAAACATACTTATCCGCCCCGCCATAATATACAAAAAGTGTATCATTTACAATAACATTACCTGTCGGAAATACACAACCATTATAATATCCTTGGGTTTCAAATACCATTTCCGGTTCTAAAATAAAACGCTTTGTCTTAGATATGATTTTCAATGGATTATTCAAATCAAGTAACATTGCTCCGACTCTATAATACCCTCTTCCACCGTGTTCTACGCCATGATAAAGAACCAACCAACCTTTTTCTGTTTTCAAAGGCGGCGTACTACCTCCTATCTTTTCCTCCCAAGTACCTTCTTGACCTGATAAGAGGAGATAACTTTTTTTATTCTCCCAGTTTAAGATATCATCAGAGAACTTCACCCAAATTGAAGGATAATCTACTCCATATTCTTTACCGATATATTGTTTAGGGCGATGCAGCATAACAAATTGCTCATTTATCTTTTCTGGAAACAGAATAACATCACGATCATCCAATACAGGAGAAGTCAAACGTCCTAAACGACGAAAGTCTTTAAAATTTTTAGTAACAGCCAGCCCTGTGTTCCCTAAATTTTTAACGATAGCAGCTGGTGCATATCTTCCACATGCAGGGACAGAAACCTCATCATGAGCAAATTTCCAATATTGTCCGGGGGGTACCGGACGATATGCATAGGTTATGTAATATTCATTATCAAACTTCACAATACGAGGATCTTCCACACAACCGGCATCCGGACCATCCAAACTAGGTGCAAATACTGGTTTATCAGACTGTCTCTCAAAATGGAATCCATCTTTACTAGTAGCCAGTCCTAAACGAATAACATGTTCAGTATCATTCCCTGCCGCACGGTATAACATGTAAAATGTTCCATTATCATAATACACTCCAGGATTACAAGTTACCAGTGATTCCCATTCATTACCTGGAAATGGAGTCAAGATAGGATTCCCTTCAAATTTCTTCAGTTTCATACATCTTCATAGTTCTATTAAAAAATGATCCAAATAAAAGCACTCAACACAAGTAAAATAGCAGCCCATATCTGATAATTCTTATACCAAGCTGTTCTTCTTAAGATCACATATTCTTCTTTTAAATCTATAAAAGAAAAAGTGGTATCGATTAACGCCTGCATCTTCGGAACTTCAAAAAACAAACTAGCTACATAAATTACCATCATACTGAATATCAGTAAAAAAGGTACCATTAACAAGAAATGTAAATCTCCAAATATTGCATTCTTATAAAACAACAAAAGAAGAGCTATCAAAAAACCTGAAATTAATCCTATAAAAGCCCCACTTCCATTCACCCTTTTATTAAAAATTCCAAGTAAAAAAGCCGCTACAATAGGTGGAGCAATATAAGAAAGCATTTCTTGATAGTATTTCAAAAGTGACCCAAACTTTCCTATCTGAGGAGCCCACAGTGCCGCAAGTATAATAATTATACAAGAAGCTATTTTTCCTACTAATACCAATTTCTTAGCGTCTGCCTCTTTAGTAATTTGTGCATAAAAGTCCATTGTAAACAACGTAGAAGTTGAATTTAAGATCGCACTGATTGTAGAAGTTAAAGCAGACAACAATGCAGCTAACATTACACCTAATAACCCTACCGGCATCAATTGCATTACCATATTAGGATATACCATATCCGGTTTCTCCAGTCCAGGAAATAAATTACGGGCTATCAATCCCGGAACAGCAATAATAAACAACGTACTCATTGTCAGAAAACCTGTGAAAATTACTCCTTTTCTTCCCTCATCAATAGTTTTTGCACTTAAAACACGTTGTACTAGAGTCTGATTATTTGCCCAAAAATAGATACCCAATACAGGCATTCCTACAATCAAGCCTAACCAAGGAGTTGCATTGTCTGATAACGGGCGAATTAATTTTACTAAAATATCATCATTTGCCCAAAGATTAAAGAAATAATCACCACCTTGCGAAAAGCAAAAATAAGTAAGTAATACTGAACCCAAAATTAAAACGACAGCCTGAATGAGCTCTGCATTAATAGCAGAAGATAGTCCTCCTGGAATAGTATATGAAGCTGCTATAATAGCAAAGACTACAATAATCAGATGCAGATCCACTTCCGGCAATACTAATTTAATAATCAATGCAGCAGCATAAAGAGCTCCGGCTGCATCAAGAAATATATTACCTACAATACAAATAGCAGAAAAGTAATATCGGGAACGTTTATCAAATCGCCTTTCTAAAAACTCAGGAATAGTAAATACCTTTGATCTTATATATAAAGGGAGGAGGAAGACTGCAAAAAAGACCATAACTATAATGCCTGTCAAGTTATAATTGAAAACAGCCAGTCCTGTATGGTAAGCATCTCCAGACTGTCCAATTAATGTTGTACTGGATATACTGGCTGCAAATAACGAAAGTCCAACCACCCACCAAGGCATCGAGCGTCCAGCCAAAAAATAAGACTGCGCATCTGTACTCTTTCCATTCTTTATTCCCCACCATATTATAAACAGAAGATAGACTGCTACAATAACAATATCAATAGTTCCGATAGAAAATGCCTCCATGATATTTCAACATTAATTTAAAGGATATAATTTATTTTGCAAAGGTAGAGTATGACACTATAACATTCTGATAGTATATTGTTTAATGATTATACTTTTTTGAATACTTCACTGCTTTTTCATAATTATTTGTAGCTTTGTGCACAAAACAGGCTTGTACCAATGAAAGACATTCAAAAAGAAATAACACCTATCTCTAATGATGATTTATTCATTGTTTTGAATCATCCTGATGCTAAATTCGACTATCCTATACATTATCATTCCGATTTTGAACTAAATCTGGTATTAAATACATATGGAGAAAGAATTATCGGTGATTCCATAGAAAAATTCGGTGAGTTGGATTTAATAATGATTGGTCCAGGACTCCCTCACGCTTGGAAAGGAGAAATTATAGAAGGCAATCATGTAGTAACAATTCAATTTTCAGAGAATCTATTGAACTTCCCTATTTTAAACAAACGATTATTCAGTACAATAAAGCAACTCTTGCACAATGCACAAAAAGGAATTTCCTTCTCTGAAGAAACGATGCTCAGAATGAAAGAGAGAATCCTCCTGTTGACACGTATGCAAGGCTTCCACACTGTATTGGAATTCTTTTCTATTCTGCACGAATTATCTACATCAGAGTATCATACATTAGTAGACAATCTCTACAACACCCTAGATACAGTTCGTACATCAAAAAGCAGAAGGATAGCCAAAGTCTGTAAATATATAGAATTAAACTACCAAGAACCCATTAAATTAAAAGAAGCAGCAGATTTGGTCAATATGTCAGAATCTGCATTTAGCCATTTCTTCAAGAAAAAAACGAACTTCACTTTTATAGAATATGTGACTAACTTACGAATAGCGCATGCCTGTCAAATGCTGACCGAGACTTCTCACACAGTAGCAGAGATTTGTTATTCATGCGGTTTCAATAACTTATCTAATTTTATCCGGACGTTTAAAAAGAAAAAGGGTAATACTCCCAATGAATATAGAATTATTTTACAACAACTACTAATCAAGTACTAACACTTTTACTAAAACCAACAGATATGATAAATCCCACCTATTCCCCGGCCCCCGACAGATACGATAACGGTATGAAATACCGCCGTTGCGGTAAGAGCGGTATCCTGCTGCCTGAAATTTCTTTAGGGTTATGGCACAACTTCGGCGATATCAATACATTTGCCAACTCTCTGTCAATGGCGCATTACGCATTCGACAAAGGTATCACCCACTTTGACCTTGCCAATAACTACGGCCCTTCCTATGGCTCCGCAGAGGAAACATTCGGCATGATCATGAAGAAATCATTCATGCCCTATCGGGACGAATTATTCATTTCCACCAAAGCAGGACATGAAATGTGGCCGGGCCCTTACGGAGATTGGGGTTCCCGGAAATCTTTGATGAACAGCCTCAACCAGAGTCTGAAACGAATGAATCTGGATTATGTAGACATCTTTTATACCCACCGTTACGATCCCAACACTCCTCTCGAAGAAACACTTCAAACACTGGTTGATATCGTACGACAAGGCAAAGCGCTATATATCGGCATTTCCAAATATCCTAAAGACAAAGCAGAGCTCGCCTATAAATATCTGGAAGAGCGGGATATACATTGCCTCCTCTATCAAGGTAAATACAACCTGTTCAACCGCGAGCCGGAAGAAGAAGGCATCCTGCGACAAGCCAAAGAGAACGGTACCGGATTCATCGCCTTCTCTCCTCTGGCACAAGGCTTGCTTACCGACCGCTACCTAAACGGTATTCCAGAAAACTCGCGCATCGCCAAAGGCGGCTTTCTTAAAAAAGAAGCGCTGACAGAGGAAGTCTTGAGCAAAATCCAAGCACTGAATGCACTCGCTATCCGTCGCGGCCAGACCCTTGCCGAGATGGCACTCGCATGGATACTGAAAGACGACTTGGTGACCTCGGTCATTATCGGGGCAAGTTCCGTCGGACAATTGGCAGATAATCTGAAAGCGATGGAAAACACGGCTTTCTCCGCTGAAGAATTAGAAAGTATTTATCAGATTGTAAAATAGTTGCGATAAGCCTGCATACAAGAAGGTGTCTGAAAAGGATACCTTCTTTTTTTTGTGATGCC
>ULYD01066488.1_pt1 | contig 31100 bp, 23 predicted proteins | sample 1961831 | NCBI WGS metagenome assembly ULYD01 (sample SAMEA4835854, study PRJEB28245) | human gut metagenome | biome: gut microbiome; material: fecal sample | place: Denmark | collected 2008 | reverse complement strand
AGCGTGACCGAAACACAAATACTGTTTTGGTAGACGATGAAACAGCTTGGATAGTGCAGGAAGTATTCAAGCTATACGTTGACGGCTACGGCTTGACCACAATCGCAAAGAAGATGAACGAACGTGGAATAAAATCACCAGAATACTATCAGCGCAGAAAGCTAGCAGATTGGAAACCCGACATCTCTAAAAAATACTTGTGGGTACAAACAGCAGTCAAACGCATTCTCACAAATGAATTATACATTGGCACAATGGTTAATCATAAGACAGTAACTTCAAAAATATACAAAACCAAAACTTTCATTCCGCCCGAAGAACAGTATCGCCATGAGAATTTCTGCGAACCAATAATTGATGAAACAACTTGGAAACAGGCACAGTTTTTACTGGAACAGCGTTCACAGATTAATCCACGTTCGCAAAATGGCAGGAATCTTCATCGCTATTCCGGATTAATAAAATGCTCCGACTGCGGGGCTTGCTTTGTAGCTCGCACAAGAAAATGGAAAGGCAAAGAGTACGTTGAATACACTTGCAACAGCGCACACCGCTACGGCAAGCAATACTGTACTCCGCACACAGTCCGTGAAAATCAGCTTGACGCTTTGATCGAAGATGAAGTCCGAGGACTTCGTGAAACGATACTTGCCGAAAGCGAACGCTACAACAAGATTGTCAAGGATTGGGTAAAGAAAAAGCCGCTGTATGAACGTCAGATACAGCAGCTCAACGATAAGATATTATCACTCCGACAGCAGATCGAAGATTTGATTATAGAGCGAATCGGCGACAGAGAACACGCACAAGTTTACAACAATATGATTACTAAGCGTGAAGAAGAAATATCCGCTATTGAAAAACGGATAACCGACTTGAGGGAATATGACAAAATCTGCAAACAGAGAAAAGAACAGCTTAAAAACACAACACAGATACTTGATGAAATCCTGTCCGAGGGTACGATTTCGGATATCAATCTAAGAATGTTAGTCAAGCGAATTTTCATTCATCAAAATGAAGATAAAAGTCTTGATATCAGATTCGAGATGAACGGAGAGTTTAATGGAACTGTCAGCGTGTTTATTGAGCCAACAGAAGAATTAGAAAGTGCATAGAAATTAAAACGAAATCCGCAGTATCGCCTGCGGATTTGTTCGTTGCATATATGAATATATTAACCGACAGACGCATTAGCTGTGGTAGTGCGTTTTAGCATAAAATCAGTTAAAAACTGTCCTTAAAGCTAGCACGTCTGCCCTTTTATTTTTTACTGGAGCAAAAAAAAAGCCCGATAAAATCGAGCTTTTCGTGGTGCGGATGACGGGACTTGAACCCACATGACCTTGCGATCACTAGCACCTGAAGCTAGCGCGTCTGCCAATTCCGCCACATCCGCATATTTAACGTTGCTCAATGCAACGTACTTATTATATCATATTACACGTACTTTGTCAATACTTTTTCGCAGTTTTTTCGATAAAAACGCCAAAAAATAAAGCCTGACTAAAAAGTCAGGCTGATTTTTATATCGGAATCATCACCCGTTTTTAAACTGCTCACTTAGAGCCTGATCACTCATGCCGAAAGTCACAAGCTTGCTGAAATACTTGTTTTTCATAAGCGCCTTGATAAGTATTACACCAACTATCGTTACGCATACAAATTCGCCTAAGGCTACCCAGCCCATGTTCACAAGAAGCGGCGTCTTGAAGACATACGTCAGCTCAAAGCCAACTATCACCGCATTTGATATCACCGGGAAAAGCGACGCAACTACAAGATTTACCTTGTTTCTCAGCAGATAGATAAGAACCGCTGCCACAACTGTAGCAAGCGTTCCAAATACTACGTCCACCATTCCGAGCGTACTGAATAGATTGACTATCAAACAACCTATAGAAAGCGAAATGATGTAATCCTTGTTGAAATAACAAAGTAGCATCAAAACCTCAGATATGCGGAACTGTACCTGTCCGTATGCAAGTGAGCTGCAAAGCATCGTAGCCACAACGTATATCGCTGCAATAAGTCCCATGTTTGTTAAACGACGTGCACTGAAAATTTCCATAAAAAAATCTCCTTGTTTTTATTTGTGAGTGGTTGATCTAGGTTACACTCTATTTAATTGGAAAATAAAATAACATAAAAAGGCTGCCGCCGAAACGACAGCCCGTTTATTTACGTTAATTTAGCTATTGATTAAGCCTTGCCAACAGAACCGAAGAGTTCCATCTTCTCCTTAACCTTAGCCTTGATAGCCTCGAAGCCAGGATTGAGAAGCTTTCTTGGGTCAAAGCCCTTGCCCTGAAGATCCTTGCCCTCTTCAATGTACTTTCTTGTAGCCTCCTGGAATGAAAGCTGGCACTCTGTGTTTACGTTGATCTTTGCAACGCCAAGTGAGATTGCCTTCTTGATCATGTCATCAGGAATACCTGTACCGCCATGAAGTACCAGTGGCATATCGCCAACCTTTTCCTTGATAGCAGCAAGTGTCTCGAATGAAAGACCTGGCCAATTTGCTGGATACTTACCGTGAATGTTACCGATACCAGCTGCGAGCATTGTAACGCCGAGATCAGCGATAGTCTTGCACTCGTCTGGGTCTGCGCACTCGCCCATACCTACAACGCCGTCCTCTTCGCCACCGATAGAACCAACTTCGCACTCGATAGAAAGACCAAGCTGATCTGCAACGTGAACGAGTTCAGTTGACTTAGCAAGGTTCTCATCAAATGGATAATGTGAACCGTCGAACATGATAGATGAGAAGCCAGCCTTTACGCACTTGTAGCAGCCCTCATATGTTCCGTGGTCAAGATGAAGTGCAACAGGTACTGTGATACCGAGCTCTTCGTCCATTGCCTTAACCATAGCAGCAACTGTCTTAAAGCCTGTCATGTACTTGCCTGCGCCCTCAGATACACCAAGAATTACAGGTGACTGCAGTTCCTGAGCAGTGAGAAGGATAGCCTTTGTCCACTCAAGGTTGTTAATATTGAACTGACCTACAGCATACTTGCCTGCAAGTGCCTTTGTCATCATTTCCTTAGCTGAAACTAACATTTTTTAACGACCTCCGTTATTTTAAATTTTCCTTTATTATTATACAACATTACTCCGCCAATTGCAATAGTGTGTCATTAATTTAACAATTATGTAACATTTAAACCTCGTACATCTCGATGACCTTCTGAGCCACCTCAATCTTTGTGCATCTCTTATCCATAGCCTGCTTTTCAAGATATTTATGAGCCTGCTGTTCCGTAAAGCCAAGATACTGCATAAGTGAGCACTTTGCTCTGTTTATCGTTCTTATCTCTTCAAGCTTTTTGTGCAGTTTCAGGTTTTCAGACCTTATGCCCAGCATTCTTTTTCTTGCGGCACTGACAAATTTCATTGAACGGTAAAAATACTGTCTGCCTAGTGGCTTTGGTATCACCATTACGCCGAAATCTTCCAGTTTATCCGCAAGGAGATCCGCATTTTCCGACTTTGCGATAGCCACACAGCTTGCGTCAGTTGAGGTGCAGACTATCTCCGCAAGCTCGTTGCCATATTCGTCTGACAATGGACAGTTTATCACGACACAGTCATAACTGCCTGACCCTACCGCACGCCTTGTTTCAAGACCCGTTGCGGCTATAGAAGTCTTGCAGGTGGGAAAGGTTTCTTTTAACAGACTCACAAGCATAGCTGTTGCCTTGTCATTGCTTGAAGCCACAAGTATCCTGTCCATTTCCCCACCTCCTTTTTTTAGCTTTCTCTGACATTACAGATGATAAAAATATCTGGCTGTTTCAAACTGCTCCTTATCGGCAGCTCTCTCATATTCTATGATAAGCTCCTTTTCTATTGCGATAAAACGCTCCAACATATGCTCAGGAAGCCTATCCGCAAGAAACTCGCTCTTTTCAGCACGTTCCACTGCCTCTTTCAAAGACTGCGGAAGTGTTTCAAGCTTTGCAAGCTCGCTTTCATCTGCCGAGCCTATATTGAAATTAAAAGGTTTTGGAAGTTCTTCCTTATTTATAACACCGTCTATGCAGGCATAAATAAGCAGCCCCATAGCAAAGTAAGGATTACAGGTGTTGTCTGCTGAACGGAGTATTATACCATTCTCATCTGTATCAGCAAGCGGTGCACGAAGAAGCTGTGCATAATTTTCATGTGACCATGAAATGTACTTAGGTGCAAGCAGACTGCCAAAACGTTTGTATGAATTTGTAGTGGTGTTTAGAAACAGCGTCATATCGCCAACGTTTTTCAGTATTCCTGCTATCATGCGCTCAGCCTCTTTGGAAAGTCCGCCAAGCTGAGGTTTGAAAACATTTTCCGTGCCTTTCATGCACATGAGCATTATATGCAGACCAGAGCCGCAGTTGTCAACGATAGGCTTTGGCATGAACGTTGCGTAAAGCCCATTTCTGTCAGCCACAGATTTTACAACGTTCTTGAATGTCACAAGATTATCGGCGGCTTTCAGTGCGTTTGAATACTGAAAATCTATCTCGTTCTGACCCGGACCGGTTTCATGTCTTGAGCTTTCAGGGAAAATATCCATTTGCTCAAGTGTCAGGCATATGTCACGTCTGAGATTTTCTCCCCTGTCAACAGGCGCAGCGTCACAATAGCCTGCATAATCGTGAGGACGCTTTGTAGGCATATCAGCATCGTCCTTTTCAAAGCAGTAAAACTCGCATGAAGTACCTATCTGGAAGTTATATCCCTTGCCCTTCGCATATGCGATAGCAGTTTTGAGGAAAAACCTGCCATCCCCCTCGAAAGCCGTTCCGTCAGGATATTTCAGGTGGCAGAAAAATCTTACTACCCTGCCGTGCTGCGGCCGCCATGGAAGAAGCGCCAGCGTATCAGGGTCAGGGAAAAGTCTAAGGTCTGAAGCAGTCACATTCAAAAAGCCACTGAGCTTTGAAGCGTCAAAGATAAGTCCCTCTCTGAATATTTTCGGCAGCTCGCCTGCTATAACAGAGATAGTCTTTAGCGAACCGAATATATCGCAGAACATGAGCTTTACGAACTTTACGTCGTTTTCTTCAACGAACTGCAAAACCTCTTTCTCTGTGTATTTCATAATAAATCCTCCGTAATGATACTGTTCAGAAAAGTTTTCCGTTCCTTACTTATAATTATATCTGAACAGCCAATTCTGTAAAACCGAGCAGTTATAAAGATTTTGTTACTTTATTTTTACCTTGCGTTATTTGTCGATATCCTCCAGCCAAATCTTAGCCACAGCGTCAGACGGCATTCTCCAATCTCCTCTCGGTGACAGGGTAACAGAACCGATCTTTGCTCCGTCAGGCAGGCAGGAGCGCTTGAACTGCTGTGAGAAAAATCTGCGATAGAATGTTTTGAGCCACTTGTCTATGACCTCGTCAGGATAATCCCCCTCAAAGGCATATTTTGCAAGCCTTTTCACCTTTGACGGCTCAAAGCCCCAGCGTATGCCATAGTAAAGGAAGAAGTCATGAAGCTCATATGGACCGACAAGGTCTTCTGTTTTCTGTGTCATCTCAGTGCCACTCTCGTCGGTAGGAAGAAGCTCAGGAGAAACAGGAGTGTCCAAAATATCGTACAGTACATCTCTCAGAGTATCAGATGTGCAGGTGTCGCCGTAATACTGGACGATATGTCTTACCAGGGTCTTAGGGATAGAAGCGTTCACACCGTACATGGACATATGGTCGCCGTTGTAGGTCGCCCAGCCGAGAGCAAGTTCGCTCAGGTCGCCTGTGCCGACCACCATTCCGCTCACCTGATTTGCGATATTCATAAGCACCTTTGTGCGCTCTCTCGCCTGACCATTCTCGAACACAACGCTGTGATTGTTATAATCGTGACCGATATCTTCAAAATGCTGTAAAACTGCATTTGAGATATCCACCTCTCTGAACGTTACCCCCAAAGCGTCGCAAAGTATCTCCGCATTGGAGCGTGTGCGCTTTGTTGTGCCAAAGCATGGCATCGTCACCGCAACGATATCAGTATGAGGACGTTTCAGCAAGTCCATTGCCATTACACACACAAGCAGTGCAAGCGTAGAATCAAGTCCCCCTGAAATGCCAATGACCACAGTCTTGGAATGTGTGTGTGCGATACGCTTCATAAGTCCATGGGACTGCATTTGCAAAATAAGGTGACAGCGCTCGTTTCTCTCCGCCTGATTTGACGGGATAAAAGGCGTTTTTGCAAATTTTCTTGTCAAAGCTGTTTCGCCAATTTCGAAGGAAAATCTCTCACGAGAAATGTTTTCCATATTCAAGAAACCGCTGTCTTTGGAAGAATAGTCCCACTCAGCACTTGCAGGATAGGTAGAAATTTTTCTGCGTTCAAAGGCAAGCTTTTTAAAATCTATTTCCGATATGGTAATGCCGTTTTCAAAAAGCCTGCTCTCTGCAAGTATAGAGCCGTTTTCCGCAATGATATTGTGACCTGAAAAGACCATATCCTGCGTTGACTCGCCGTCACCTGCAGAACAATAGATATACCCTGCCACAAGCCTTGCGGACTGGTTCGATACAAGCTGTCTGCGGTATGAGTCCTTGCCGATAACTTCATCGCTTGCAGACAGATTGCATATAAGGGTAGCCCCTGCTTTAGCAAGATAATTTGAAACAGGGTCAGCTACCCACAAGTCCTCGCAAAGTTCAAAGCCCACCACAAGCTCGGGTATCTCTTCACATACGAAAACGGTCTGTTCCATAGGCGGTATAAATTCAAACTGTCCGTACTCTCTCAGATCAATGGCAGCACATTCGCCTCTGTATGGTGCAAAATGTCTTGCCTCATAAAATTCGTTATAGTTCGGCAGATGCGTTTTAGGTACAAAGGCACGCACCTCTCCGTCTTGTATCACAACCGCACAGTTATAAAGCTTGCCGTTTGCTCTCACAGGCACGCCCACTGCCACAAGCATATCGCTGTCAGCGGTAGTCTTTGCTATCTTTACAACACCCTCCATTGCCTTGTCAAGCAAAGCGTTCTGAAAGAACAAGTCCTGACAGGTATAGCCTGTTATACAAAGCTCAGAGAACACAGCGACCTTTACGCCCTCTTCCCTGCACTTTTCAAGCTGACTGATTATTTTATCCACATTGAAGTCAACGTCTGCCACCTGTATCTCAGGGGTGCAGGCGGCGACCTTTATAAAACCGTCTTTCATAAAAATAAGCTCCTTACAAGAAATTCTCATTGTTATCATTATACCATTTTTTATAGGTATAAGTCAATGATTTTTACAGTATAGCAAAACTATTTTAGAACGATACTAGACAATCGGCCACTAATGTGTTAAAATTGAGATATCACATCAAGGGGGGAACGCCATATGAACAAGCTGTGGGATAAGTTTCTTTTAGGCCTTAGCTGCTGTGCATTCATGCTTGCAGAGGGAACAGATCCGTCAAACATCACCACATTACTATTGGCTGTCATATGCTCCGCTATCTTTCAAATAAAACCAAGCTCTGCCGTTGCATACCTTTCAGTTATTGCGTACAGCTCACTTTGCATTTTCAGTAAAGAAGCTTTGATACTCGCCCCTTTGGTGCTTTATGATGCTTTCTGTACAAAATTTTACCCTGCTATGGTCTTAACATTCATAGGCGTACTTGCAAATATATTCACTCTTGGAAAAGACATCTTCCCACTTGCCGCTCTTTTTTTGGTAAGCTTCACAATTTCAAGCCGCAGCGTTCTGAACGAAAAGCTGACAAAGATGCTCATAAATACTCGTGACAATTCAAAAGAACTTACCACCCAGCTTGTAGAAAAAAACAAAGCCATGCAGAGAAATCAAGACTACGAGATATATCTTGCAACGCTGAAAGAGCGTAACCGCATTGCAAGGGAGATACACGATAACGTGGGACATATGCTCACAAGGTCTATTTTACAGCTTGGTGCGCTTTCGGTCATAAACAAAGATGAAACTGTCGGTGAAGCCATCAACGACCTGAGCGGCACGCTGAACACCGCCATGACGAGCATACGAAGCAGCGTTCATGATCTTCATGACGATTCTATCGCACTAAAGCCTGCTGTTGAAGACTGCATAAGACCTCTGAAAGACAGATTTGCAGTAAGCTGTGATTATGACTTTTCCGAAAGAATGTCACGAGATGTGAAGCTTTGCTTTATTGGCGTTATAAAAGAAGCGCTTTCCAATACTGCAAAGCACAGCAACGGTGACAGCATAAAAATAATCATTCGTGAACACCCTGCTCTTTATCAGCTTAGTATCGCAGACAACGGAAGCTGTCCCGAAAAGATAGACGAAAGCGGCATGGGGCTTGCCAATATGCGAGAGCGTGCGGCTTCTTTAAATGGAAACATAAACATCACATCGGGCAGCAAGGGATTCCGCATTTTTCTGTCTGTGCCGAAACAAAACCTGACTGAACGGAGGTCTTGACATGAACATTGTTATAATAGATGATGACAAGCTTGTGGCGGTGTCGCTGAAAACCATTCTTGAAAGCACAGGCAGTGTGAAAGTTCTTGCCATGGGAAGCTGTGGCGAGGAAGCCATAGAGCTTTACTCTCTTCTCAAGCCTGATGTTCTGCTTATGGATATCCGCATGAACGGCATGAGCGGCATTGAAGCCGGCGAAAAGATCCTTGCTGGGTACCCTGACGCAAGGATACTTTATCTTACCACATTTTCTGATGATGAATACATTATAAAGGCTGTGCTTATGGGAGCAAAGGGATATATTTTAAAGCAGGATTTTGAAAGCATATGCCCTGCCCTTGAAACCGTCATGAATGGGCAGACAGTTTTCGGCTCAGATGTTGCAAGCAAGCTTCCTGAGCTTCTTACCAATCACAGCAGTTTTGATTTTGACCACTACGGCATAGTCGAAAAAGAGCAGGAGATAATTGAACAGGTGGCAAAAGGGCTTAGCAACAAGGAAATAGCCTCACTGCTTTATCTCAGTGAGGGCACAGTGCGAAATTACATCAGCACTATCCTGGAAAAGCTCTCCCTCCGTGACCGCACACAGCTTGCTATTTTCTACTACACCAACATACAATAGCACTACAATTTCATAAAAAAGTAAAGAGGAGACGGCATGACCGCTCCTCTTTTTGTTATTATTACATTTTAGCTCTTTCCTTAGCTCTCTGTGAGTTGCTCAAAATACGCTTTCTTATTCTTATGCTCTTTGGTGTTACTTCAAGAAGCTCATCATCAGCGAGAAACTCAAGTGAATCCTCAAGGCTGAGATTTCTTGGCGGAACAAGTCTGAGCGCGTCATCAGAACCGCTTGCACGGGTATTTGTAAGGTGCTTCTTCTTGCAGACATTTACAACAAGGTCTTCCTGCTTTGGTGAAGCGCCAACTATCATTCCCTCATATACAGGTGTGCCTGCTGTGATGAACAGCTCGCCTCTCTCCTGTGCGTTGTAAAGACCGTATGTTACAGCCTCGCCTGTTTCAAACGCAACAAGTGAGCCCGTTGCTCTCTTTGGTATCTCGCCCTTGTATGGCTCGTAATCATGGAATACAGAGCTCATGATACCCTCACCCTTTGTGTCTGTAAGGAACTCGCTCTTGTATCCGAAAAGTCCTCTTGCAGGGATAAGAAATTCAAGTCTCATTCTGCTTCCAACAGGTGCCATTTCCTGAAGCTCGCCCTTTCTTGCACCTATCTTCTCCATAACAGAACCTACGCAGTTCTCAGGAACGTCGATAACAAGTCTTTCAATAGGTTCGCAAAGCTTGCCCTCTATCTCCTTGAACAGAACGTGCGGTGTTGAAACGCTAAGCTCATAACCCTCACGACGCATATTCTCGATAAGGATAGAAAGGTGCATTTCGCCACGTCCTGCGACCTTGAAAGCGTCTGTGCTGTCTGTTTCAGAAACTCTCAGTGAAACGTCCTTAAGAAGCTCCTTGAAAAGTCTGTCTCTCAGGTGACGGCTTGTTACGAACTTGCCCTCTCTGCCTGCGAACGGCGAATTATTTACAGAGAATGTCATTTCAACTGTAGGCTCGGATATCTTTACAAAAGGTACAGCCTCAAAGTTGCCGAAGTCGCAGATAGTGTCGCCGATAGTGATGTTCTCAATACCGCTTATACAAACGATATCGCCAGCCTTTGCACTCTGGCATGGAACCCTGTTAAGTCCCTCTATCTGATACATTGTAACTATCTTGCCACGATATTCCTTCTTAGTCTGATGATAGTCGCCGATCGTAACGTCCTGATTTACCTTCATTTCGCCACGCTCGATACGGCCGATAGCTATTCTTCCTACATACTCGTTGTAGTCGATAGCGGAAACAAGATACTGCATTGGGCCCTCAGTATCTACCTCAGGTGCAGGGATATAGCTGAGTATCTCGTCAAAGAGAGGTATCATATCCTTGCCCTCTTCATCTGGCGAATGAGTAGCTGTACCCGCTCTGCCTGAGCAATAAAGGATAGGGCTGTCAAGCTGCTCGTCAGTAGCGTCAAGATCCATGAGAAGCTCGAGAACTTCGTCGCCTACCTCGTTAAGACGAGCGTCAGGTCTGTCTATCTTGTTGATAACGATGATTATTTTATGACCAAGCTCAAGTGCTTTCTGAAGCACAAATCTTGTCTGTGGCATTGGACCCTCGGCTGCGTCCACAAGCAGTATAACACCGTTTACCATTTTAAGAACACGCTCTACCTCACCACCGAAATCAGCATGGCCTGGGGTGTCGATAACGTTTATCTTAACGTCCTTATACTTGATAGAAGTATTCTTTGCAAGGATAGTGATTCCTCTCTCACGCTCGATATCGTTTGAATCCATGACTCTTTCTTCTACAGCCTGATTTTCTCTGAAAGTACCGCTCTGCTTGAGCATCTGGTCTACAAGGGTAGTCTTACCGTGGTCAACGTGGGCAATAATAGCAACATTTCTTAAATCTTCTCTAATCATACATACTCCTCCGATTTATCAAGACACAGCAAAGCGAATGCTTTCTGTAACGATTTGCTTAATATATTTCGCAAAAATTATAAACAATAAAAATTATAAATATATTTTCTCCCATCAAAGGAAAGAAAATCGTAATTTTTCACAAAAAGCCTATAAAACACAAAAGCACCTTGCGAAATTTTCCGCAAGGTAACTTTCCTAATTGAGAATTATAGCACATTTTTGCCGATTTGTCAAGAAAAAAGTATCATTCACAGGTTACAAAAGTATCATTCACAGGTTACGCCTTGTACGGCGTGCCTTAGATTAAATGATTTATGTTTTTGGCTGTTTTACACAATATTGTACCACTAATATTTTGCATAAAAATAATTGAAATTATGGTATAAAAGTTGTATAATATCAATAATCAAAGATATAACTTTGATAACAGAGATCATATATTTTGAAAGGCGGAATAATCAAATGGCTAACAGAATGATACTTAATGAAACTTCATATTTCGGTGCAGGCTCGATCAGCGAGATAGTTACAGAGGCAAAGAAGAGAGCTTTTAAAAAGGCTCTTGTTGTAACAGACCCTGACCTTATCAAATTTAACGTTGCAAAGAACGTTACAGATCTTTTGGAGGAAGCAGGACTTGCTTATGATATATTCTCTCAGGTAAAGGCTAACCCTACTGTAAAGGTAGTAAAGGCTGGTATCGAAGCTTTCAAGGCAGCAGGTGCTGACTATCTTATCGCTATCGGCGGCGGCTCATCAATGGACACTGCAAAGGCTATCGGCATCATCATAAACAACCCTGAGTATGCTGACGTTACTTCTCTTGAGGGCGCTATCGACACAAAGAATCCTAGTATTCCTATAATCGCTGTTCCTACAACAGCAGGCACAGCCGCAGAGGTAACTATCAACTACGTTATCACAGACGAGGAGAAGAAGAGAAAGTTCGTTTGCGTTGATCCTCATGATATCCCGGTAGTTGCTATAATCGACGCTAAGATGATGTCATCAATGCCAAAGGGACTTACAGCTTCAACAGGTATGGACGCTCTTACACACGCTATCGAGGGCTACACAACACTTGGTGCATGGGAGCTTACAGACATGATGCACCTTAAAGCAATAGAGATAATCTCACGTTCACTGAGAAAGGCTGTTGAGAATGACCCACAGGGCAGAGAAGATATGGCTCTCGGTCAGTATATCGCAGGCATGGGCTTCTCAAACGTTGGTCTTGGCGTTGTTCACGGCATGGCTCACCCGCTCGGCGCATTCTATGACACACCTCATGGTATCGCAAATGCAGTTCTTCTTCCGTATGTAATGGAGTACAACGCTGAATACACAGGCGAAAAGTTCAAATACATTGCAGAAGCAATGGGCGTTGACACAACAGGCATGAGCCAGGCTGAATACAGAGCAGCCGCAGTAAACGCAGTTAAGCAGCTTTCAAAGGACGTTGGAATTCCTGAGAAGCTCCACGAGATAGGCGTTAAGGAAGAGGATCTTCAGGCACTTTCAGAGTCTGCATTCGCAGACGTATGCACAGGCGGAAATCCAAGACCTTGCACAGTTGAGTCTATCCTCGGCATCTACAAGACAGCATTCTAATTCAAAAATCTTTTATCTGCCCTCGGTTTTCGGGGGCAGATTTTTATTGCCCAAAAAGAATATTTATGGTACAATACATTTAAAGTGAGTTTAAAGTTCATAGGTTATCATATATCGTAAGATATTATACTGACTTATAGGGAGGAATTTTAATGAGATTACTTCTTGCTGAGGACGAGGTGGAGCTTGCAAATGCGCTTTCGGCAGTGCTTAAACACAAAAACTATTCTGTTGACGCTGTTTACAACGGCATCGACGCATACAACTATGCAATTGCACAGGATTATGACGGCATAATACTTGACCTTATGATGCCTGGTATGGACGGCATACAGGTGCTTACAAAACTTCGTGAAAAGGGTATCGACTCCCCTGTTCTGCTGCTCACTGCAAAATCTGATATTGACGATAGGATAACCGGACTTGATTCGGGTGCTGACGATTATCTTACAAAGCCCTTTGCAATGGGCGAGCTTCTTGCGAGAATAAGGGCAATGACACGCCGCCGCACTGAGTTTGCACCCTCTACCCTGACTTTCGGAAACGTTTCTCTCAACAGACAGAGCTTTGAGCTTTCAGGTCCTAACGGCTCTCAGAAGCTTGGCAACAAAGAGTTTCAAATGATAGAAGCCCTTATGCTAAATCACGGCACGCTTATTTCCACAGAGCGTTTCATGGAAAAGATATGGGGCTATGACTCTGACGCTGAGATAAACGTGGTGTGGGTATATATTTCATATCTGCGTAAAAAGCTTGGTCTTATCGGTGCAGATGTCGAGATAAAAGCCACAAGGGGCGTGGGCTACACACTAGAGGAAAAGCATAATGATTAAGCGTTTACAGCGGAAATTCGTTGTTATCGCCGCTGTGTGCCTTCTTATCGTAGAGTTTGCCATAATAGGCGGCATAAATGGAGTGAACATCTATCAGACCAACAAGAATGCAGACGATCTGCTGAACATAATAATCGAAAATGACGGCAGATTTCCTGAGTTCGACCCCAAGGGCATGAAGCATGACAAGCCGCAGAACGATTCAGGCAGTTCATCAGACAGCAATGTTCAGCCTGAAAACAGAAAGCCTGATAAGCACAGAGGCTTTAACGAGGAAACTAAGTATCAGACAAGGTATTTTGTTGTATACGCCGACAGCAATGGCGAAATAACCAAGGTAGATACAGGACACGTTGCGGCGGTGTCAAGTGCGCAGGCTATAGAATACGGCAAAAGCGTTCTTGACAGCGGCAAGACTTCAGGCACGTCAGGAAACTACCGCTACAAAACAGGCGACACTGACAAAGGCAAGATGATAGTTTTCATGGACTGCCGCAGTGACAGTGCCACCCAAAATCGCTTTTTGCTGGTGTCGTGTGCTATAGGGGCAGCAGGATATATACTTGTATGTCTGCTTATCATAATCTTCTCAAAGCGTGCCATAAGACCTGTTGTGGAGAGCTTTGAAAAGCAAAAGCGGTTCATCACCGACGCAGGGCACGAGATAAAAACACCCCTTGCTATAATCTCCGCAAACACGGAAGTTCTTGAAATGGTGTCAGAGCCAAACCAGTGGACAGCAAGCATAAAAAATCAGATAACAAGGCTCAACGGTCTGCTGAAAGATCTTTTGAGCCTTGCGAAAATGGAGGAGGAAAAGCCTGCTCTTACCATGGCTGATTTCAATATTTCTGACGCTGTTTATGACGCCGCTTCGCCTTTTACTACCCTTGCGGAAACAAAGGGCAAAAAGCTCACCATTGATGTTGCCAACGGACTTTCCTATCACGGTGACGAGGGTGCGATAAGACAGCTTGTTTCTATCCTCACGGAAAATGCAGTAAAATATGCTGACGAGGATGGCGAGATAATAGTAAAGCTTTTCACTTCTCATAATGGCAAGGAAACTGACCTAGAAGTTTCAAATACCTGCAAAGAACCACCGCAAGGCGACCTAACAAAACTTTTTGACAGATTTTATCGTGACGACAGCTCACGTTCTCGGTCAAAAGGTGAGAAAAAAGGCGGCTACGGCATTGGGCTTTCTATTGCACAGGCAATAGTCAGGTCGCACAAAAGCAAGATATCATGCAAAGCCGAAAACGGCATGATGATATTTACAGCACAGCTTAAATAACTGCAAAGCAGAGTTGGTCACCAGCCGCTCTGCTTTTTTATAATATGACATTTGTCACATGAAGATATGACTTTGCTCACTAGCTTTTTGGCGGATAGTATTGTATAATGATAATACAAACTAAGGGAGGTTTTTCTTATGGCTGAAACTGTAGTAAAAATAGACAATCTGGTAAAAAGATACAAGGAGCTTATTGCTCTTGACCACTTTGATCTTGAAATAAAAAAAGGCGAGGTCTTCGGACTTCTCGGTCCTAACGGTTCGGGTAAGACCACCACGATAAACTGCCTGCTCTCACTGTTGGCATACGATAAGGGCGACATCGAGATATTCGGTGAAAAAATGTCCCCTGTGAACTATGGGGTAAAAAAGCGTATTGGCGTTATAATGCAGAATGTTGCGGTGTTTGACGAGCTGACTGTGTATGAGAACATTGACTATTTTTGCGGGCTTTACATCACCGACAAAGCCACACGAAAGAAATATGTTGACGATGCCATAGCTTTTGTGGGACTTGAGGACTTCGTGAAGTTCCACCCTAAAAAGCTTTCAGGTGGTCTGCTCAGACGACTTAACATTGCCTGTGGTATCGCACACAAGCCTGAGCTTATCATACTCGACGAGCCGACAGTTGCCGTTGACCCACAATCAAGGAACAAGATACTGGAGGGCATTTTACAGCTCAACCGTGAGGGTGCGACTATAATTTACACCTCCCACTACATGGAAGAAGTCGAGCAGATATGCACCCGTATCGCCATAATGGATAAGGGCAGTAAGATAGCCGAGGGTACTACAGAGGAACTCAAACGCATGATAAAGAACACCGAAACTATCACCGCCGAGATACTCCAGCTTCCTGAAAACGTCCGTGAACAAATAGAAGCTTTGGAACACGTTTATAATGTTTCCTATGCCGACAACAAGCTCGTTGCACGCTGTACAGGGGGACGGCACAATCTTATTGAGATACTGAAAATATTGCAGGAAAATCAGGTGGGCTTCGGCAGCGTTTATTCTGAGCAGCCTACCCTCAATGACGTTTTCCTTGAAATAACCGGCAAGGCTCTCAGGGATAAGGAGTGATAGAATGTTCTCACACATATTCAAATACGAATTTAAAAGCTGTCTGCGTCAAAAAGCCATACTCTTCTGGCTCATAGCCTTTCCTATAATACTGGGTTGCTTTTTTAAGATGGCGTTTTCAGGAATATACGAAAAAGATGTTGTATTCAATGCGATACCTGTTGCGGTGACAAATATAGAAGAAAACGATATACTTAAACAGGTGCTTGAACAGATAACAGATAGTGATGAGGCTCTTTTCAAGGTGACGTATACGGATATTGACAAGGCAGAAGAAATGCTTAAAAGCGAGGATATAAAAGGCATTATAAAGGCTTCCGACCTCTCCCTTGAGTTTGGCTCAACAGGTATCCAGCAGACCATTGTAAAGACTTTCATACAGCAATACAAAACTCAGGAAAAGATAATAACCGACACTGCAAAGAACGCTCCGCAAAAGCTTGATAAGGTCATAGCTTCCCTTTCTGAGAAGATAAGCCCAAATGAGGATATACCTCTTCACGGCAATCCTGACATAACGATACAGTTTTTCTATAATCTTCTTGCCATGACGGCACTTTTCGGCTCGATGTCAGGTCTGTTCGTGGCACAGGAAAATCAGGGCGACCTGTCTGCACTTGGCGCAAGACGTTGTTGTTCTCCAGTGAACAAGCTTACAAGCATAACGGCAACGCTCCTTGCTTTTCATGTGGTGGAAATGATATGCATGGTGATATCAGTGACGTTCCTGAGATTTGTGCTTAAAGTGGATTTCGGCAGTAAGCTCCCCCTTGTTTACCTTGCCGCAGTGCTAGGCGGAATAATGGGAATATCCATGGGATTTTTCGTTGGCTCTTTCCGCATAAAAGAGGGTTTAAAAATGTCTGTAGTCATGGCGGTATCAATGACCTGCTGTTTCTTCAGCGGTCTTATGTCAAACACCATGAAAGGCACTGTTGCAGAGCATTGCCCGATATTCAATGAAATAAACCCTGCCGCCATTATCTCAGACAGCTTTTACTGTCTTAATCTCTACGAAGATTACAGGCGGTTCACAGTGAAGATAATTTCAATGGCGATATACACAGTGCTGTTCACCCTTGGTGGATATGTTCTTACAAGGAGGCGTAAATATGCAAGTCTTTAAGACCTTTATGAAAATACTCAAAACAAGGCTTACGTCTGCTATATTATATCTCGTCATATTTATGGTCATAGCAGTAATAATGGCGGATACTGCAAAAGATAACAATGACTATGAGGACTATAAAATGTCCATATCCGTCATTGACCGTGACAACAGTGCCGAAAGCAAGCGTTTGCAGGACTTTATATTCAGCGGCAACAAAAAGGTGGAGCTTGCAGATGATGAAGACGAGGTCATCGACGCCGTTTATTATCAACGTGCCAACTATGTTCTCTATATAAACAAGGGCTTTGGCGACAAGATAAACGCAGGGGATTTTGACGGACTTTTTGAGAATTTCAAAATGCCCTCCAGCTACGGCGGACAGCTTTTTGAAAGCAGGCTTGACGGCTATCTTTCAAGCGTAAAGGCGTACATGACGGCAGGTGAAAGCACAGGAAACGCTATGGAGCTTGCCCAATCGGCAGTTTCTCAGCAAGTAAAGGCGGAGCTTAAAAACTTTAACAACAAGGGCGGAACAGGTATGCCGGCAATATTCGGCTACTATTTTCAGTATCTTGCATACGTTATGCTTTCCATGCTCATTGTTACCCTTTGCCCCGTTATACTGACGCTAAACAGAAAAGGCGTTCGAGAACGCACAATGTGTTCAAGCCTGACGTCAGCAAACTACAGCAGACAGACGGCTCTTGGGGCAAGTATCTTGGTGTTTAGCATATGGCTTTTGTTTATGATAGTCGCAATTATTTGGGGCAAAACGCTCAGCGTGAAATTCTGGCTCGCCTGCCTTAACAGCTTTGTATATATCATTGCCGCCGCAGGCATAGCAATGATAATAGCGCAGTTTGACCTGAGCGACAACGGCATAACTGCTATATCGAACATAATCGGTCTTGGCATGAGCTTTCTTTGCGGAGTTTTCGTGCCGCAGGAATTGCTCACAGGAGGCGTTCTTGCAGTGGGAAGATTGTTCCCTGCATACTGGTACACCAAAGCCAACAATATGCTTTTCGGCATGAGCGGTGGAGTATTCAGCACAAAGGAATATCTCATCTGCATTGGTATCGAGGCACTGTTTGCAGTGGCATTCTTTGCTGTGGCTGCTCTGCTTGTTAAGCAAAAGCGTGAGGGTGATGTAAATTCCCTTGCATAAGTTGACAATAATATGGCTGTGTGTTATACTCTTATTGTTACGGAGCTGACACGCAGCCTTTTTGCGTCAGCTAAAGAAGATCATAGATGAAAAAGAGGAAAAAGTATGGATAGATTACAGCTTGACAAAAATGCAAAGCTCACAGGCAGAGTATATTTCAAAGACGAGATAATGTTGCTCGGTCTTTCAGGAAGCGGTGCGTCATTCACATTTGACGGCACAAAGCTTGTTTTGAAGCTCAAAGGCGACAATATCGCAGTGGGCAACAATCCTATCGACTATGCAAGGATAGCCGTTTATGTTGACGGCAAGAGAGTAATTGACGAGATTATCGACTGTGCAGAAAAAGAGGTCACGGTAATAGACCGCACGGAAAACGCTCAGTCAGTTGTGGAGATAATAAAGCTTTCGGAATCTCCAATGTCAGCAGTTGGCATTGAGGCTTTCGCTGAGGGCAGTGCTGAGACTTTGCCTGAAAAACCGCTTAAAATAGAATTTATCGGTGACTCTATAACCTGCGGCTATGGTGTTGACGATGAGGACGAAAACCACCAGTTCACCACCGCCACAGAGGACGTTACAAAAGCCTACGCCTACAAAACCGCCAAGGCACTTGACGCTGAATACAGTATGTTTTCAGCCAGCGGCTATGGCATAGTATCAGGCTACACAGAAGGTGACGAGCCTATCAGCGAACAGACAATTCCACAGTTCTATTGCAGCTACGGCTTTTCAAGGGGCAATTTTGCAGGAACTGCTCCGCAGGATATACCATGGGATTTCAGCAAATATATTCCGCAGATAATCGTTATAAACCTTGGCACAAACGACGACAGCTACTGCCGTGACTACAAGGACAGGCAGGCTGTTTTCTCAAAGCTTTATGCTGATTTTCTTGCGGTCGTTCGTGAGAAAAATCCGCAGGCTTATATTCTCTGCACTGTCGGAATAATGGGCGAGAGGATATTCCCTGCTGTTGAAGAGGGCATAAAGATATATCTTAAAAGCCACGCTGACAGCAAGATAAGCTCAATGATGTTCCATGAGCAGGACGGAGCAAACGATGGCTTTGCGGCAAACTGGCACCCCACTGAAAAGACCCACACCAAGGCGGCAGCGGTGCTTACAGAAAAACTCAGAGAGATAATAAAAAGCATATAACAAAAGCGGCAGTCGGTAACGGCTGCCGCTTTTTTGTCATTTTACGCCAATTCTCATTCTGTAGCAGAACGAACAGGAAAGCATGGCTAGTATCAAAACTGTTCTTTGAATGCTTTTTTTCCTTATAAGAAAACATATTTCAGCACGAAAAGCACTGCAAGCACATACATAAGCGGTGTGATATCCTTGCGCTTTCCGCAAACAAGATTTATAACAACGTATGAGATTATTCCAAGAGAGATGCCCTCTGAAATGCTGTAGAAAAGAGGCATTGAAAGAATACAAAGATACGCAGGGATAGCCTTTGTATAATTGCCGTCATCAAACTTGATGTCAGTGATAGAGCTGAACATCAAAAAGCCTACTACTATAAGTGCAGGAGCTGTTGCAAAGGATGGTATAGCCGTGAAGATAGGTGCAAAGAACATTGACAGTGCAAACAGCACTGCGGCTGTGATAGAGGTAAGACCTGTTCTGCCTCCTGCGGCAACGCCTGCTGAGGACTCAACGAATGTTGTGGTGGTGGAAGTACCAAGAACTGCGCCTGCTGTTGTGGCAACGGCGTCAGCAAGAAGCGCAGGCTTTATCTGCGGAAGTCTGCCCTTTTCATCAAGCATATCTGCCTTTGAACATACGCCGATAAGAGTGCCTAAAGTGTCGAAAAGGTCAACGAACAGGAAAGAGAATACCACGACTATAAAATTGAAGATACCAATGCTGTGCATATCCACCTTAAAACACTGACCAAATGTTTCGCCAAGCTTTGAAAAATCCGTAAGCGACATTGTAGGGAAAAGTGAGTTGTAGCCGCTTTCAGCGTCAGGAACATACAGTCCTACAAGCTGACATATCATGCCTATTACCCATGTTGCCACTATACCCATAAGAATAGAGCCACGAACTTTTTTGATATATAGGATAATAGTGATGAAAAGTCCCACGATAGTGAGAAGCGCACATATGCCCGAAGTTGTGAAATTCTTGCGGAAGCCTGTTATGGTAACAAGAGTGGCTGAACTGTCAACGCAAAGTCCAGCATTCTGAAGTCCGATAAAGGCAATGTAAAGACCGATACCAACGGACACCGCTTTTTTCAGCACCACAGGTATTGCATTGAAAATGGCTTCTCTGACGTTTGTAAGAGAAAGCACGATAAAGACGATACCCTCGACGAAAACTGCCAGCAGTGCAACCTGCCATGGATAGCCGTAGCCTGCCACAACAGTGTAAGCCATGTAAGCGTTAAGTCCCATGCCTGCGGAAAGCACAAAAGGCAGATTTGCCATAAGTCCCATGCACACTGTTCCAATAACAGAGGCGATACAGGTGGCAAGAAGTACGGCTGTAGGATCCATGCCCGTTCTGCCGAGAATGCTCGGGTTTATGGCAAGGATATATGCCATGGTCATGAAAGTCGTCACACCCGCCATTATCTCAGTTTTAACATCGGTGTGATTTTCTTTCAGCTTGAATAATTTTTCCGTCATATTTTATTATGCCTGCGTTGCAGACATTTCCTCCTTTCAATATGGGGATACTATCTTATTATACCGATTTTACAGCATTTTTCAAGCCTGATTTATTAATTGAATAAAATTTATTATTTAAGAAGCACTGTTACTAACGTCAGACTTTATTTTCCACTGACTATTGAGCCAATAAATGCGGTTTTCGATCCAATTGAAAAGATCCTCCGCAGAGTCAGGACCCCACTCTTCGCCTTTTCTAAGGTCGGCGTCATACTCTTTGAGATATTCACGCTCTGTTTTTATACAGCCCTGTAAAAGCTTTTCCTGGCTCATCTCCGTCCACTTTTCCTTGACAGTAGCCATAAACCAATCCTGCTTGCAAAGAATGATAAACCATGGGTTTGAACGGTCGCCTTTTTTAGCCACAAAATTCTTGTCTGTGAAAGCACCAGCATAATATTTCTCAGTGCTGTCATTATATGCCCAGTTAAAATCCCAAGGAGAAGTGAATTTCAGCTTAGGACATTTACTGTCCTTTGAAAAATCGACGCACATATAGAAGCTTCCCTCACCACAGTCATAGTCATGTACGATCTCATAAAGAATATACATATCTCTCACTGAGTCTATATCCATAACATTAGAAACGGCTTCCTCAGCGGTGGTAACATCAGAGTCAACAAGGTCATAATTTTCATCAAATTTATAATATTTGCCGTTCTCGCAGGCTTCATAAACTATCTTGAACAGATTGTTGAGATACTTGTCAATAAAGTCTATCTGATTTTGCGAATAGAGGTCATTCTTGATAGAATATTCCGCAGGAACGAACTGCCTTGTTTCGCCGTTTATGTCGGTGACAGTGGCATTCTCATAGTCCATGCTAATATAATGGTTATCCTCATCGCTTGTTGCATAGTTGTCAAGCTCAAGATAATAGCCTATATCAGTGTCGGTGCAGCCCTCCGCAGGCTCGGAGATATCCACTCTGTTTGGATTTATCTGACACTGTTCGCAAAGCTCATAAACGCCTTGAAACTCCTCGTTCACATAGAGGTGAACAAGCTGACCGTCTGAGCAGAAATTGCTGTCACCCATGATAGTTCTGCCAAAACGGAATGCGATATCGTTTCTTATTAGATCCCAATCTGATTTCAACAGCACCCAGCTTTTGCACTCTGCGCCGTTATTAAGCCCAAGCATATTTGTCTTTTTATCAAATTTTATCCTATAAGGCACTTTGTTTGCAAGGATCTGACTAACATCGCCGTAATATGCGCTTGAATTTCCTCTTACCTTTATGCCTGCTGAGGCTTCGTTTATCTCCAATTTTTCATCACAATTGAAAACGTCCACCACGCAGGAAGTATACTTCTTCCTTGAAGCTATCATATCGTCAGGGGCAGTCGTGACGCTTATAACAGGTATCTTACTTTCTGATCGTATCTTTTTCTTAAAACTTTCTTTTTCAGCCTTGTCAGCACTCAGGCTTTCATAAGTAGCAGGCTCAGAGTTTATCACCTGTTTTGTGGTGACAGGAAGAGTTACAACAGGTTCAGCCGTTGTTGTCACAGCCTGAGAGTCGGCAGAACTACTCTCTGCTTTTGAGCTTTCCCCTGTTTCTTTAGCACAGCTTGTGAGCATTGCTCCCGTCATGACTACTGCACATACAGCAGCAATAATTCTTATGTTCATATCATTTCTCATATTATTATCTTTCCATTTATTGTGCATTACACACATATTTTTTATCATATAACTTATTCAATTATAGCACATTGACATAGATAATACAATATGCTATAATCATAAAAGTAAGTGGGATAATTTATGCACTAATACGATTATATAGGAGGTTTTTTTGAAATGTTTATACCTGACGATAAAAGATATGACAAAATGATATACAACCGCTGTGGAAAAAGCGGGCTTAAACTATCAGCTGTATCGCTGGGATTCTGGCAGAATTTCAGTTTAAAAAACAATTTTGAGAACATGGAAAGAATGGTACACACTGCATTCAACAGCGGTATCACACATTTTGATCTTGCAAACAACTATGGCAATCCCTACAACGGCTCGGCAGAGGAAAACTTCGGCAGGATACTCGATCGTGGCATGAGAGAGTTCCGTGACGAGATGTGTATTTCCACCAAGGCAGGCTATGAAATGTGGGCAGGTCCATACGGTGACAGAAACGGCTCGAGAAAATATCTCACGGCAAGCCTTGACCAATCTCTAAAAAGAATGGGGCTTGAATATGTTGACATTTTCTATCACCATGTAAGAGATCCCGAAACGCCTCTTGAAGAGACTGCCCTTGCACTTGACAATGCAGTAAGACAGGGCAAGGCGCTTTATGTTGGCATATCAAATTACAACAGAGCCGACACAGCCGAAATGCTGAAAATTTTCCGAGAGCTCAGAACTCCTTTTATTATTAATCAGCCCTCATATTCCATACTCAACCGCTGGATAGAGGACGATAAGCTTGACAGCCTTGCACTTTCTGAGGGCTTTGGCATTGCAGTGTTCTCACCGCTGTATCAGGGCTTTCTCACAAGCAAATATCTAAAAGGCATACCGGCAGATTCAAGGGTAGGCAGAGGCGAAACATGGATAGGCAATGAGCTTAACGACAAAATGATAGAAAAGCTCAACAAGCTTAATGATATCGCTGCTTCGAGGGGACAGACCCTTTCGCAAATGGCACTTTCATGGGTGCTTCACAACAAGGCTGTTACTACTGTGCTTATCGGTGCAAGCCGTCCTGAGCAGATAACGGAAAACATAGGCTGTCTTGACCGCCTTGACTTCACAGAGGCTGAACTTGCAGAGATAGACAGGCTTGCGAAGATGTAATAAAAAAGCTGTCAGAGCCACTGCCCTGACAGCTTTTTTTATGCGTTATAATAGCGAACGTAATCGTCAAGCACATCTGCCGTAAGCTCAAAAGGATAATTTTTAAGCTTGGCAGGGTTGGCAAGTATTCCGTCCCTGTCCTTTTTCCAAAGCTCCTCTGACATATCAAGCTTGCCAAAAAGCGTCCTGATATAGTCCCTGAAAGCGTCAAGATCATCAAAGTCAAGAAGCTGTTTTACAACATACTCAGCTTCGATGCTGTCACCGTATTTTTTCAAAAAGCCTGACAGAAAAACGCCTACTGCCTTGCCGTGGGGTACGCCATTTTCATATGTCAAAGTGTAGCTCAGACCGTGAGGTATGCTTGTGCCTGTGTAGGCTATCGCCATGCCTGCAAGCACTGATGCCTGCATGAAAGTTGAGAACTCATCATCGGTCATATGAGCAAATCTCTCATCAGTTTCAAGACAGCCCTTACAGCTTGCCCAAAGCCTCATACCCTCCTCAGCGTATGCACGGCTGAACGCATTTGCGTTGGTGTTGAGCCGTGACTCTATCATGTGAGCAAGTGCGTCAACGCAGGTGCTTTTCATGCCGCCATATGATGATGTTTTAAGATAGCCGTAGTCAACCAATGCAAGTGACGGGAATATTTTGTGGGCAATAGATTTCTTGGTCTGCTTGATGTGGGAAGTCAGGATAGAATAAGGTGTAGCCTCCGAGCCTGTTCCGCAGGTGGTAGGCACACAGACTATAGGGTAAAAAGGTAGTTTCGCAGGAGTGTACAAAAGCTCCTCCACCTTGGCAATGTTCTCTGAAAGCTCACACTTCTCAGCTTTTACAACGCTCTCGCTTTCGGAAAATTCGGCATTTTCGCAAACTATCCCATTCTTAGCAAGCATTGATATTGCCTTGCTTGCGTCCATTGGCGAACCGCCGCCCACTGCCACGAACATATCCACGCCGTATTTTACCGCCGCCGTTGCCGCTGTGTAAACAGTTTCCACAGACGGGTTTTCCTCAATATCATTATATATCACATATCCAATGCCCTGACTTTCAAGCACTGCCCTGACATCATCAAGAGAACCATTCACCGCAGAAGAATGTCTGCCTGTGACTATCATGGCTTTTTTGCCAAGTTCCGCTATTTCGCCCCCGTGATTTTTTACCGCTTCATTTTCTATGTAAATATCTGTAGGTATATTTCTCATTTTTTACGCTCCTTTTGGCTTTTTATCCATTATAGCACCTTTGACGGCGATTTTCAAGCCTAGACATTATAGAACGTATGTGCTATAATATTAGTAACAAATCATGGAGGAAAAAGTTATGCACTTTACAACGGCAAAGGTATACTCTCGCAAAAAAACGGCATGAATTTATATCGTAGCTGCACATGACGGTCAGACGAGTATTTTTGATACTGCCGATTGAAAACCTCTCCCCTTTATGTTATAATAAAGAAAAAAAACATCAAGGTGAAGCAATGAATAAAAATCAAAATATAGCTATGGGGATATCCCTTGCTGTGGTGGCAATAATGGTCGGCTCGGCGGAGATCTTCGGGGAAAAGGAGATAATTTTTCCTGAGATAACGGCGGTGGCAATGGGTGCGCTAATTGCGCCTGTGCAATCTTGGAACACCTCTCGAACACGGCTTTTTGCGGCGATAGTTTCTGTCGCCGTCGCAGGCGTGTGCATAGTGCGGTTTATCCCTGAGATACTTATACTTCGTATAGCTTTGGGACTTCTTGTAGCAGTGAGCGTTATAACACTGTCAAAAGCGAACTTTGTTCCTGCCATTTCAGCCTGCATACTTCCGATACTTATGGGTACAAAAAGCCCTGTTTACGTCATTTCCGTTGCGGTCATGACAGCATTTATACTTATTTTTCAAAAAGTTCTTGAATACTTTGGTCTGCATGAAAAGTATGAATATAGACCTATCGAACCAAGCTCAGAGCTTCTCAAACTAAGAGCAAAACAAGTCATCACAGCGCTTGTTATCTGCATATTGCCTGCGCATTTTCACGAGATATTCTTTATCGCTCCGCCGCTTATAGTTGCATTTTTTGAGCTTAGCGGCAAAGGCTCAAAGCTTATGAAAAGAAAATACACAGCAATTGCTCTCATGGCGGTGGCTGCGTTCGCAGGCGTTATGGCAAGATTTTTTATCTCTGAAAAGCTTGGGCTTACCCTGACATTTGGTGCAGTTTTATCCTCGGCTGTGATATTCGTCCTTTGCCGAAAAGCAAAGCTTTATTTTCCTCCATGCTGTGCAATATCTACCTTGCCTTTTATAATCCCCAAAACTGCAATAATAAAATTTCCATTTGAGGTCACAGCAGGATATATTGTCCTTACCATTGCCGCAGTTATAATAACCCAAATAGACAATAATACAAATTAGGCATAATCAAAAACGTACAAAGCTTTATGATCCGACCCTAAGAAGTTAGACCAAAAATCTAACGATTTGGAGGTCACATCATTACGCTCTGTACGTTTTTTTGTATATTAAGAAATCATTCTCTGTTTTTAAGCACCTCGGCAGGGGTTATCTTGCCAAGCTTTCTTACAAGAATTGAGGTGATGATAAAGTATGTTGCCATTACTCCTGCGAAAATTATAACGTAAGTATACCATGGGAATGCAAGGTTTATTCCGCTTGTTACGTTTGGAATGAACACTGGGAAAACCTTGTCCATAAACATCTTTGAAAGCGGTATCTCGATAAGTGCGCCCAAAGTTATGATAATTGCGTTTCCGTTTAGGTAAAGCTTTTTCACGTCCTTGGTCTTATAGCCGAACACCTTCACAAGAGATATTCCAAAGGAAGCCCTTTCTATTGTAACATTCAGCATAAGGAACATCACAGAGCAGAAAATTATTACAGCAACCGCAATAAGCATTACTATCATTGACATCATAAGGTCCGTGAAAACTGCCGCTGAACGCTCAATATCCGATTTTGTTGTTGTGCTGTAAAGTCTTCCCTCGTCAATGTCAAGTTTCTTGTCTGAAAGCAAACAGTTGTAGTAAGTGTCGCTCTCACCGAAAAGCTCACGCATACTGTCAATATCCATGAACACCATAAGTCCGCCACGCTCGTCGCAGATATCCTCCACTGTGAATGCGTAATCCATTGAGGTCGCATCGTCTGTCAGGATAAACTTATCGCCCTTTGCCACTCCGTAACGCTCCACAACTGACTGACTCACTGTTATAAAGCTCTTGCCCTTATGTGTTTTCACATCATAATACTTGTTGTCGCTGTCCATACCCATAACGGTGACATCAAGGTTATAGCCAAGCTGTTCCTTTGAAAGCGTTTTTACAAAGCAAGCCTCGCCACCCTCTGGAACGCTTTCCTCTGGATATTTCAGAGTGTACATATACTCGTATTTTGTGTCATTTATAGTGTCTTTTCTCACGTTCTCACAGAGATAGTAGCAATCAACGCCAAGCATAAGAATGAACAGTGAAAACAGCATACTGAGAAGCACTGTTATGCCTGTGCGCATTTCACGAAGCATTTGGCGTATCTGAAATCTGCGGATAAAATTCCTGCTCTTTATCTTCACTCTGCTGTAGTGACCTGTTTTCTGCTCGTTTCTGATAAGTGAAAGAGCCGTCTGAGAAAGCCGCTTGTTTATCACAAGGGTATTAACTATAAACGAAACAACAGGAGGCATTACAATGCTGTAAATGATAAGATACAAAGGATAAACAGGGGTAAAATCAGGGAGCGATGAATATGCGTAGCTGTCGAGAAGCTGATAATCGATTCCCACAGGTGAGAAGCCTATGACCGCACCGATTATTCCGCCAACAAATGCAACTATAGTCGGCAATGTTACGTAGTGTCGTATAAGATCTTTTTTCTTTGCGCCAAGAGCATAAAGCGCACCTATAACACTGCTTTCACGCTGAATCTGATGAATGACGAAAACAGAGATAACATAAGTAAGAAGTGCCATAAGTATAACACCCACACCAAGTCCTGCATATTTGTTCATGACAACGTCACCTGCCGCACCAGCTATACGAACGTTGTCGCCCTTTTTCACAAACATTGTCAGGTTGTCAAGGTCAATGGTGAAAACCTCGTCAAGAAGCTCGTCAGCCTGCTTTTTGAAGCTGTCAATACCATTTGCAAGGCTTTCTGCACCGCTGTATGCAGATCTTGCACCCTCTGACAAATCTTTTGAGCCGTCATATGCGACTTTAACTCCTGCCGTGATAGCGTTCGCACCCTCTGGGAGTGCCTTTGTACCCTCGTAAAGTCCGCCCATTGCGTCATAGAGAGCGTCTGCTCCCTCAGAAAGGTCTTTCACACCGTCTTTAAGGGTCTGAGAGCCGTCATAGAGCTTGTCGATACCATTTGAGATATCGTCACGCTGTTTCAAGACGTCCTTGATAGTTTCAAGATAATACTTGTCTGTGACTTTTTTATAATCAAAGTCAAAATCCTCGATCATTTCTTTAAGCTCGTCATCTGTTGCCTTGCCGTTAAGTCTGTAAGCATAGCAGAGGTCTTCGGCTTTCTGATCGCTGTCATTTTTGAAATAGTCATACTGATCGTCGCTTACGAAAAGAAGTCCGAAGCCCTTGCTTGACACAGCCGTATCAGAGAAATTTTCAAAAGGTGTGTCATAGTCAGGTATAGTTCCTATTCCAACTATCTCAAACTCAACTCCGCCTGCTGTAAGCTTATCGCCCACTGACAGAGAATGTTCCTCGCTGTAGCGCTTTTCGACTACCGCTTCGCCCTTTTTCTCAGCAAGTCTTCCGCTGTCAAGCTCGATAAGGTCAATGTCATTTCTTTTACGGAAAACACGGAGCTTTGATCCGTCCTTAGCGGTAACGTCAATGCTGAAATGCTGTTCAAGAGTAATTCCTTTGTCTGTTATTTCCTTTTCCTGCTCGTCTGTAAGAGGAATAAAAACGCCGAACTGTCCGTCCTCGACCTTGTTTTGCTTACCATGTTCGGCAGTTCCGTCGATGATAGTGTCTGCACTTGCAACCACGGAAACTATTATGTACATTCCCATTACGATAAGCAATACAAGTGCAAGATAACGTGCGAAATTTGTTTTAAGCTCACGTCCGAGCCTTTTTCTGAGTACCCTGTTCATTACAAGTCCTCCAGCTCTGCGGCAGGTATGCGTGTTTCGTTAAGATAATCCTTTTTGATAAGTCCGTCCTTAACGATTATTACCTTATGCACCATATTTTTTATAGCATTGTTGTGAGTAACGATAAACATTGTTGTGCCATATTTTGCATTGATTTTTTCCAGCAGGATAAGAATATCCCTTGAAGTTTTGGAGTCAAGAGCGCCTGTAGGCCCGTCGCACAAAAGCAGCTTTGGATTTTTTATAAGTGCCCTTGCTATAGCACATCTCTGCTGCTGACCGCCTGAAAGCTGTGACGGAAACTTGTTTCTGTGTTCGGAAAGTCCCAACGTTGTGAGAAGTTCTTCCATATCCAGTGGCGAATCTGAAAGATATTCACAAACCTGAATATTTTCCACAACTGTCAGATTTGGAACGAGGTTATAAAACTGAAAGATAAAGCCCAGATTTTCCTTTCTGTAGTCGGCAAGCTTATCTGGTTTAAGACCGAAAATCTCCTTGCCGTCGACCTTAACAGAGCCACTATCCATAGTGTCAAGGCCGCCTATGCAGTTAAGAAGCGTGGATTTACCAGAGCCGCTCGTACCCTGAATAACGCACATCTGACCTTTTTCCAGACTTGTGGTGATACCCTTTAGCACCTGAATATAGCTGGCGTCACTGCCGTAGCTTTTCTTCACATCTTTGATCTCCAAATACATATCATTTCCTCCGTTTACAAGTTAGATTTAGCTAACTTTACTTTATATAAAAATGTGCATATCTGCACATTTCATCGACATTTGAGATACAAAACTCACACATAACGTTGTTATGTAGATTTCTAAAAGTTACCGCCCGCAGGCGGCAATTTTCTAATCCTCGACTATCATTGTAAACCATATTTTTATTAGAAACTCCATTACTCTGCGCATATGGAGCTTCGCCTTTTCCACATCTCTCTCGTGAGTTAGCAAATGAGTGTAGGCGTCAACACTTATATGGGTTATCCAATGAAGCATATACTCATCAACGTGGCAGTTAGGCATTCTTGCGGCAGCTTTTTCAGCAGATATCCTAAAGCCCTTTTCTGTCATATCTACGATCATATCCACAGTATTTTCATACTCAGAACCTTGCGCACCCGTGAGCAGCAGCATAAAAACGTCATAGTGAAGATACATATAATCAACAAGCTTGTCAAGGTCGGTGTGAGTATCAATGTGATACTCAGCAGACAGCACCGCAGGGTCATCGCTATCCATATCCTGAGCGTCCTGCATATAATGCTCCGTAAGAAGCCTGCAAAGCTCTTTCAGCGGCTCATCGACAATAGCCTTGAACAAGTCATTTTTATTTTTAAAGAAGAAATACAGTGCACCGGTCGTCACGCCTGCGTCAGCGCATATTTTTCTCAGAGAAGCCTTCATATAACCATTTTCAGAGAACTCGGCCATTGCACTTTCCAACAGCTTTTCCCTTGTTTCAAGTTCGTCACCCATTACTGCACCCCGCTTTCCACTTCACATAACACTGTTATCTTAGCATATAACGCTCCATATGTCAATACATTTACTATATTTTCAGCATATTATATGATATTGAAACATAACGGTGTTATGTGATTGGTGACTATTACAAAATAAAATGGGAAGCGGCATACCTGTCTGGTCAGATCTCACGATTTCAGACGGGTTAAAGGATATAAGCGATAGCTATAAAATTGCTATGGTTTACAGTGGTGACAGTGCTCCTATGCTGGTCCTTGAAAACAAGTACTCATATAGCTGGGATATTTGCATTAGTGCAAGTGAGGTGTCGTCAGGAGTTGCTTTCTACTCGTACGATGACATTGCACAAGCTTTCAGCAACTACGGAGTAAGCATTTATGATATTGGACAGCTTCACATATTTACCTCTAATTATACCGAGATCTACGAAGTATATGCGGCTCCGGTCTGATATTACAACATAATAACTATTCAAGTCAAATAAAAATCGGACCGAGCAAAATGTTCCACCGGAACATCTTACTCGGTCTTTTTCGTAGTATCGATAATTCAACATATTTACAACTATCCTGCATTTTTCACGCAATCACCAATCTGGTCATTTTCTCTATCCACTTATCAATGAAACTTATAAACCCCTCAAAGCTTCATAGCTCTCCATTTGTTTGAAATAACGCTGATATTCCAATATGTAATAAAACAGATAAATAGCATACTGATTACTGATACGACAACCGCTTCAAAAATAAGGAACGGTGTCGAATAAGTTTCCATACTTCTTGACAGAATCGCCAAGATAATGTTCTGCAAAAGTCTTACGAAAATTCCAAGTAGAATTATATCTAGTATAAATCTCCATAGAAATGATTTTGTGAATTGGGTCATTGTTTTTCCTCCTAGCCAAATACTTCTTCATATTCTGCAATTTCT
>ULYD01053695.1_pt1 | contig 31360 bp, 33 predicted proteins | sample 1961831 | NCBI WGS metagenome assembly ULYD01 (sample SAMEA4835854, study PRJEB28245) | human gut metagenome | biome: gut microbiome; material: fecal sample | place: Denmark | collected 2008 | reverse complement strand
TTTACGTTCTGACATAAAAATGTCCCCCCTTAAAAAATATTGTTATAGAGTTACAAAGTACTGATAGAAGATTTCTACCACCTTATCGGGACCATATAACACTTCATTATAACACATTACATATGATATGGAAAATGATTTTTCAAAAAGCCCATTAAATCAGCTTTTTCGATCTATGTACTACCCAGTTAAACTGACTTAAACAGTCCTCAAAGTTCCTAAAAAGTTCACAAAAAATACCCCATAGGATATCTATCAATTGACGAGTTCAGCAGGCAAGATCTATCACCCTCACACGGTGCTTTTTTTATCTTCAAAAATGGTAGGCGTCCGCGTACCAATGGGTACTCGAAAACCTACCATCTACTTAAATGATAACAGTTTTTTAAAAATTTTCAACCCTATCTACTTTACTCAGTCTCCATTTTTAAATAATATAGTTCCAATAAATACTAAAACTCCCAGAATAAAGGATAAAATATTAGGACCTATCCAATAAGTATCTGGCGTACCTATAATGGAAATAACAAATAAGATAGCTGCCGCATTTAGGAGTCCTTTACTTCCTTTTCTCATACCTATAAAAAGTAATATAGTCGCAATCATAAAACAAATATAATGGATGGCACCAATATATAAGATCAGTAGATACATGGGGTTTCCTAAAAATAAAGGAAAAATCATAATACCAAGGTGGCAGACTGCTATTATAAGGGCGCTCCATAACCAAGACGAATGAAGAATGATCCTCTTTGGCGAATTTTCTTTATCATTGTTTGATTGTATATCAGCATTCAACTGATCGTGTACATCTATGTCTCCTTCTACTTGAGGGTATTCCATCTCTGGTTTAGTTTCAATAGATGATAGATCTTGTACTTTCACCTTGGACTCCCAGCCATCTGCAACTTTCTCAAGCAAACCAAAAACACGACAAACAATATAAATCGATAGGAGAAGATAAAAGAGACCGTAAAAGCTTATACGAGAGATGAAAGAGTATACTATACCTATCTCAACAAGGGAAGATAAAATGAGCAAAAGAGAAAAGACTTTCTGAAGTTTCTCACTTGTACTTGTGATCATAACATTAATCAGAAGTAAAAGCATTAACTCCATTACACTGTATCGAAGTGTAAAAGCATAAATATCACTCGTTCTATCCATACCAAACAATATAAATAGTGGAGAAATATTTGTAGAGGCAACAAATAGTACTAAATAAGCTATCGATGATTTCCAACCATCTTTACTTTTCCAATTGTTTAAAAGCTCCCTCATTTCTACATTCTTTATAAGCAAGCAAATCCATATTAAACAAATGATATTTAGCACAAAGGAAATGTTCATCAAATCTGTTGGGGAAAAAGGGGGTAAAACAAACATAAGTTGTTGAGTAATTGAGAGGAGAAAAACAGCTATCAATCCTTCAACATTTAAACGTTGCTTCATAATTCTCCAAATTACCCAGCAAATAATCATTCCATTCCATATAGAAAAAATACTAGAGGTAGTGATCAGTGGTGTATTTCCATTTAAATTTTGGGAACTATAGTTCACTACTATACTACTACCATAAGAAACAAGATAAAGAATTGCTTCAAGAATTAGCAGTATACCATACCATTTTTTTCTAGACATAGATTCTCCTCCACTTTCTAAGAAAAGTATTTAACGATTCATTTATTTAAATTATAACACAATTTGTAACCGTTTTCTTAGTGCGTTATCAGTACTAAATAAATAAAAAAGATGGGATTGAACACCCTACCCCCTATCATCAGTCTTCATTTTTAAACAATACAGTTCCAATCAATACCAGCACTCCTACCACAAGCGGTGGTATATGATTAATCACCCAATCCGGATCACCCGCAGCAATAAATGAAAAAACATAAATAGCTACTGCTATATAAAGAGTTGCTTTATTGGCATTCACTATTCCATTCCAAAGCAGGATGGTTGCAATCACAAAGCTAATCATATGGATTCCCAAAAAGTACAAAAAGCCACCAGCCCACGCTCCCATTGAAAAGAGACCTAATAAAAGTAAAACTATATAAACAATGGCCAAGAACAAAGCAATAGAAAGGATTACAGAATTTCCAATTCTCTTCTCTGGCTTCATTTCATTGTTCGGAAAAAGACTTTCATCTGAAGCATATGCCTCATTTTCTTTATCTACTTCAGGATTTTTTTGTTGATCTGTCATAACTTTTTCCTAACATTTTTAGTTATTCTTTCCAATAATAGCGCTTAAAAATAGAGCGGAGAACTGATTTAACTATCTCTTTGATCGACCCGAATACTTTTTATTGAGTAGAGTTGACCATACCCATTTTTTGATTAAGAGCTTTTCTCTTCTTTAACCAGGAGTGTTCCGATTAAATCCAAAATACCTAAACATAAGGGAGCAATTCGAAATATTTCCCAGTCCGGATCAAAAGCCAAGATGATAGACAGCAGATAGAGTCCAACACTCGCATAGAGAAGGCTTTTATTCCCCTTCTTCATCCCTAGTCGAATTAGAGAGGCTCCAATCGCAAGACTTAATAAGTTTGGACCAAGGAAAATCAAAACGACAAATCCCCAACCATCACCCCAAGGTGCAAAGTAAAAGAAAAACAATACAAGATAGATAATGGATAAGTAAAATGTCACTGAAAGAAGAATAGAATGTAAGCTATTTTCTTTTGGAGGATTCTGAACAGATACAGAATTGGGATAATCTTCACTGATCTTGCTATGTTCTTTATTTTCCTCAAAATGTTTCTCTTGGTTTGTCATCACTTTCTCCTTCCTTTCTTATATTTTTATGTTTTTCCTTTAACACCATTATTCTTGATTCCATCATTCTTTTCATGATATCCATCTATTCAATGCTATCTCATAAACATTAATTTGGACAGGTTGCCAATTAGATTGCTAACATATCATGAAATAGGCTGGAAATCTTCCCTAAATAAAATCAGCCTCTGCAATAGCTCTTTTCACTTCTTCAATTGGTAAATTGACCAGTTCTACTTCTTTTTCACGGTAGAGGTATTCGGCATATTCATCGATGCGGTATTGATGAATATATACTACCCGCTTGCAACCGACTTGAAGCAACTGCTTGGTGCAATTGAGGCAAGGAAAATGCGTCACATAAGCTGTAAAGCCTTTGGGAATTCCACGTTCAGCTCCTTGCAAAATAGCATTGACTTCCGCATGAATCGTCCGGACACAGTGTCCCTCGACCATGAGGCAGCCATCCTCTAAACAGTGATCTGTCCCAGAAACAGACCCATTATACCCGGTTGCAATGACCTTATTATCCTTAACTAGAACAGCACCTACTTTCGCTCTATTACATGTCGCTCGATTCGAAATCAGTAAGGCCTGTGCTGCAAAATATTCATCCCATGCTAGTCGATTGTGTGTCACCTTTATATCCTCCATCTCTCCTCATATCGGTTACGATTATTTTCATTATAGCATGAAATCAACAAGAAAAAAAGGGAGTGGGAAAGAACTCTGACTAGTAAAAAAGAGTTCGTTTTCCCACCCCCGCACAGTTGATTAGGTCATCTTTAGAGCTTAAAAAGCGAATAAAGATACCAATCAACCACTGCGTCATACAGTTATTTCTATCATACATCAAAGGCTGGACAACTTTTGCCCAGCCTATTATAAACATTATTTACCAAGTTTTGCTTTAGCTGCATCTGCAAGAGCTGTGAAAGCTGCTGCATCGTTAACAGCCAAGTCAGCAAGCATTTTACGGTTAACTTCGATCTCAGCCAATTTCAAACCATGCATCAATTGTGAGTATGAAAGTCCGTTCAAACGAGCTGCCGCATTGATACGTGTGATCCACAATTTACGGAAGTCACGTTTCTTTTGACGACGGTCACGGTATGCATAGTAGTAAGAGTTCATTACTTGTTCTTTTGCAGTACGGAACAAGATATGTTTAGCTCCATAGTAACCTTTAGCTAATTTAAGAATACGTTTACGACGTTTGCGTGATACAACGCCACCTTTAACACGTGCCATTTATATTTCCTCCAATATTTCCTAGAATTCTTTACTTACGAATACGCGATTATTTCAAGCGAGTAAGCATTGCTTTGATACGTTTGAAATCTCCTGCATGCACCATAGATGCTTTACGAAGATGACGACGTTGTTTCTTAGTTTTTCCGTGGAAACGGTGAGAAGTGTAAGCACGGAAACGTTTAAGTCCACCAGAACCTGTACGTTTGAAACGTTTAGCTGATGCGCGGTGTGTTTTTTGTTTTGGCATGATATTTTCTCCTTTTTTTAACTTTCTGACAGATTATTTCTTGTCAGTTGCTGGCGCCAATTGCATGAACATTTGACGTCCATCCATCTTAGCTCGTTGTTCGATGATCGCCACATCTTGTGTCGCTTCAGCGAAGTCGGCTAAAACTTTAGCACCAATCTCTTTGTGGGTAATCATACGACCCTTAAAGCGAATGGATACCTTCACTTTATTTCCTTTTTCAAGGAATTTGCGAGCATTGCGAAGTTTTGTATCGAAATCACCCTTGTCAATCACTGGGCTCAAACGAACTTCTTTCACGGTCACAACGCTTTGTTTTTTGCGTTGTTCTTTTTGCTTCTTCTGGTACTCAAATTTGAACTTACCGTAGTCCATAATTTTCGCAACAGGAGGTTTAGCTTGAGGTTGAATGAGAACCAAGTCAACATTAGCGTCGTCTGCAAGTGCTTGCGCTTCGCTAAGTGGTTTGATACCCAATTGCTCACCTTCAAGACCGATTAAGCGAACTTCACGTACACGAATTTCATCATTGATGAATAAGTCTTGCTTTGCTATGGTTTTCACCTCTTTTTTATTATTCGAGAAAAACAAAGAACGGACCTGCAATACAGGCCCGAACTACATGATGTATTTCATTACTGAAACTTGATCCGTAGGGGCCAGGCAACTTGCGTCACAAGGCGAGAAGTTCTCACTTCTGCTTTTCTCAACTTTTATATGATATCAAGTTTTTTATTCTTTGTCAAGAAGTTTTTTTGCTTTTTCTTCAATAAAGGCAACAACGTCTGCAATTCCAACACCCGTTGTGTCAAAATGAATGGCATCAGCTGCCGGTTTCAAAGGAGAAACGGCACGGTGGCTGTCCTTATAGTCCCGCTCAGCGATTTCTTTTTTCAACAATTCAAGATCCGCTGTGATGCCCTTTTCAACATTTTCCTTATAGCGACGTTCTGCCCGCTCCTCAACCGAAGCAACCAAAAAGATCTTCAACTCTGCATGTGGAAGGACGACCGTCCCAATATCGCGTCCGTCCATAACGATGCCCCCCTCTGCTGCAATTTCTTGCTGTAGAGTGACAAGTTTTTCACGGACTGGCGCAAGCGCTGCAACCCATGAAACATTGTTGGTCACTTGATTATCGCGAATTGGGTGGGTAATATCCACGTCTGCTACAAAGACAAGCTGCTCTCCTTCTTCTGAACGACCGAAACTAATTGGATACTGATCTAAAAGGGCTAAGAGGTCATCAACCTGTTCAGCTGTCAGATTATTTTGCAAAGCTAGATAAGTCGCTGCACGATACATAGCTCCCGTGTCTAAATACGTATAGCCTAGATCCTTGGCAATAATCTTTGCAACTGTGGACTTTCCACTAGAAGCCGGTCCATCAATGGCAATTTGAATTTGTTTCATTCTGTCTTCAACTCCTACTGAATCTTAACGACATCACCAGGATTCGCATACCATGATCCTGTAGACATGTGAGATGGATTTAACTGTTCCAATTGGGCAATGGAAATACCAGCACGCGCAGCAATCGCTGCTTCCCCTTCACCTGCTTGAACAGTGATCGTACCTTCTTCAGAGTTCTCATCTTTTGAACTATCGTCTTTAGCCGCTTGGTCAGTTTGTGCTGCAGGGGCTGATGATTTCTGTTCAACCTTAGTCTCTCCATTGTAGAAACCAGACATTTGTTTTGATTTATTGCTGCCACCTGTTGAAAGGAAGATCAACAAGCAGACCATCGCCACTACTACTACAAAGAAAATAATGGCTAAAATCGTCAATAGACGATCTGCCTTGATTCCGTTTAACTTACTCGTTCTTTTCAATGTTTCTTCTCCATCATCGTAAATATCTTCTTCCCATGGTTCTTTTGCCATGACTTCCTCCTTGTTTTTTCTCGTAAAAATCATTACAATAGAAGTATGAAAGTTACGTTAATTCCAGATCGTTGCATCGCTTGCGGTCTCTGTCAGACCTATTCTGAATTATTTGATTACCATGACAATGGCATCGTTAAATTTGCTGCTGAAGAGGACGACCTCCTTGAAAAGGAAGTCCCTGTCACAAACGATGTTCTCGAGGCTATTAAAGAATGCCCCACTCGTGCTCTCTTAAAAGATTAAGAGGGCTTTTTATTTGTTTGCATAATACATCTCGTAGTAATCCACATGGATGAAATTGTCCGTCAGGATTACTTCTCCCTTAAAATAAGGATTTAAGGCAAGCGCATTGATAAAGTATTTTTTCGGCCATTTACGCATACAGAATGTCCGACTGCGCGAACCATCATTAAAAATGAGCTTGATCGATTTCTTATTTACTTCGACCTTTTCAATCGAGTCAATCTTCACCTTGATTGGAGTAAAAGGATTGGCTGTAATAATCCGCAAGATCCCATCCTCATAGATCGTGAAGTAACGATGGACCCCAATCGCGAGCAAGACCATAAATAAAAAGAACGAAAACAAAACTAGCGTTGGCACACTAGAGCTCTCATACATCAAGGCCAGTCCAATAAAGACCGGAATCACTGCAATAGACCAATAAATCACAAGAATAGATAAGTCCGGTTGCCAATGATAATGGACCTTTCCAAATATCTTAATCATGAGCGTACCCCCATCTAATAGTTTAGCATAAAAAACAAAAAAAAGGGAGCCAGACAGCCAAAATCACAAAGATTTTTACCTGCTAGCACTCCTTTTAAAAGTTTCATTCTGTTCTAGTTCTTATTTTGAGATACTCTAAAGTATTCATAAACTTTTTCTTTGATCATTTTTAATTCACTTTCAGGAATTTCCTCTACCTTACTCCCTGATGTTTTTTTCAAAACAGTACCTTCGGAGTATATAGAACTGAACATATTGTCATTGTTATCTTGTGAAAATAGGGAGGTGCCTAAAAAATAATTTGTCGAAGAATAATCTAAAAAATCTAGAACAGTAGGTGTCATATTAAGAGAATTTTTCCCATTCACGTCTATTGTCTGAGACGATACACCTTTATAGTATATAAAAAATGGAATTTTATCCAAACTTACATGATCACGGTTTTCATTTGGGAATGCTTTTTTATATTCATCATCAACATACGTCGCATGGTCAGTGGTGAAAATAAGGACTGTATTTTCTGAGATTGGACTTGAATTAAATCGATCCATGAATTTTTTAAACTGCTGATCCATCTCATAGAATCGATTGAGAACTCTATCATTACCATCTCCTAATTTATAATTATATCCGTCAGAACCTATATGTGTCCCAAATGTGTACATTGAAATTAGAAACGGAGATTTATTTTTTGAATAATTCTCTATTTGTGAGAACAGTTCCTCGTACGCTTCTTTGTCAAATGAGATTTTTCTACCATTTTCCAACTTTGAACTATAGATATTATCAAAACCTAAATCAGAAAGGTAATCTGTAAATTCTTTATTTTTAGGTTCAGTATTTATAAATTCAGTTTTATATCCTTGTCCACTTAAAAATTTAGGAAGAGAAATTAAGTAATTCCGTGAATTATTCTCAATTTGATAACCCGAGAATAATTGACTTTCTATACCTCGGTATGTTGCAAACGTATGATTATAATAATTTCTAAACGATATAGATTTCGACTCATATTCTTTAATTGTTGGAGTAATATTTCTACTGTCATCGATAATATGATGTGAAAATCCCTCAGTAAAAATTAAGATTATATTTGGCTTATCAGGGAGGTTTGATGGTTTTTTAACATAATCTTGAACTCCATCTTTAAGAAATTTTTGTTTAAGCTTTTCTGATTTTATTAGGGTCTCTCGTTTTACTTTTTCAAACTCAATTTTATCTTGTACCAAATTATATGTTGAAACAGTAGGAGACATTTTTACCGGTAAAAATTGTAATACAATTAATTCAAATACTAAAATCAAAATAGCAAAAATAAGATCTTGGAATTTCCATATTGGGTCATCTTGCAGATTTGCTCTTTTGAATTTTGACGTATCTAACAATTCAATTTTATTAATCGGTAAAAAACTAAAAAACAATAATAGTAAAATAGCAAAACCATAGATAAACGCTCTACCACCCAATGCTTCCCATGAACTTATGTTATCAACCATAGTCAATGTAACATACGAAGTTCCAAAATTTAACACAAGTATTTGTGTATTATACAACAGCAGTAACACACTATTGAAAATTTGAGTGATAACTTGAAATCTCTTGATAAAGAAATTACTCAGAAAAAAAATTAATGACAATTCAATTAAAGATATGATTGTATAACCAAAATTTTTTGTACTACTGATAGCCAGTAATGAAATTATTAGTGAAAATAAATATTTTATCAAAAATAAATTCTTCAAATAATATAACTCTTTAGCCTTTATTATCTTTCTCTTTAATTCCATTAACTTCTCTCTACTACTCTCTTTAATTCCATTAACTTCTCTCTACTACTCTCTTTAATTTATTAACTACTTTTTTAAAGATACTAATTTTCTCATTTCTCACAATTTCGTTTGAGAAAAATTCTATTGATGAATACACATTTTCCAAGATTTCAGAAGGAAAGTCTGAAATTGATTTTATTTCACATTTTAATTGATTTGCTTGTTCTTGATGTGATTGTAGCGCTTTTATTTTTAAAAATGGTACCCTATGATTCAAGATGTCAAACGGTCTATAGTAAGAAAAATCGGGATGAAGCATATCATCTGATTTTTCCCCTAAAGTATTAAATACAACCTGGTAGTTAAATCCTGTTCTTTTTAATTCAGATGTAAATTTCGTTTCATAATTATCAATAACTTGTCTCACATTATCATAAGATTTTACATTCATCCAAAAACTTTTAAACACTTTTGATGAAACAACTTCTCGGGAATAGGAAACAAAATAACTTTGCACATGTTCTCGAAAATATTTTGTTTTTTTAAAGTTTGTCATTCCCCAAAAATCACAATCTATAGCGGATTCAAATGATCTAAAATAAGGTTCTAATGGCCAAAGAGGACCTATACAAGTGTCATTCATTAATGTCACAGAATCATACTTTTCCAAATGATCAAAACCAACGTATTCCATTCCATCTCGCCAAGCTGCAAAATCAAATCCGATATTTGCTCTTTGAATAATTTCAGTTATTCCAATCATTTCTAATTTTCGCATGTAATTCTTTTCTAAACGACTGTTGGATATTAAAATTACACGGGAAAAAAGTGGTTTTATTTGCTCTAACTGATAAAGAACATGCTCACTCACCTCATCAAATTTATTATAATGAATGTACAGAAGAATTCTATTCATCAACTAAAGTCTCCCAATGACCATTCCTCTGAATCAATCCAGTAGCAGAGTCTTTTGCAGAAATATCATCAGCAGAAATATCTGTTCGATTTAACAAAATTATAGGTGAATTATTTCCCTTTGCAAATGCAAGTATTGTATTCGAACTATCTCTTACAGAAATTTGAAGTTTTAATTTGATATCATTCAAACTTGATAAACTACATGAGTAACGGAAATTCTTTCTTCCTTTTCCAGCTGTCAAAAAATCTAAAGAATTATCGTTATATACCCAAAGTCCGCGGTCTATTTCAGTTAGTGAGAAAGCTATGTAAGTTTTAATTTCCTGATTAACATCATATGACACCTCAAACTCAATGGGATCTTCAGGACTTGACATTTTATTCGAAAGCAATTTTATATTTAAATTGCTTACAGCTGAATCCTCAACTGTAACATCATCATTTGAAACCCTTTGACTTGATGCATTATCATAACTATATTGATTTGCAACATCGTCAGGGTTTCCAACTACTTTAACCAACCCATTTTCAATTAAAACTGCTTTATTACAATATTTTTTTACGGCATTCATATCATGGGTAACAAGAATCGTCGTCTTACCTGATTTTTTACGTTCCATAAAGTAATCATTACACTTGCGTTGGAAGGCTTCATCTCCTACTGCAAGGACCTCGTCCAAAATCAAGATATCACCTTGGGCCTTAATCGCAACCGAAAAGGCTAGACGAACCTGCATGCCTGATGAGTAGTTCTTTAGCTTCTGGTTCATGAATTCATGCAACTCAGCAAAGTCTACGATGTCATCATACATGGCATCAATTTCAGCCGTTGAGAAGCCCAGCATGGCCCCGTTCATATAGACATTTTCCCGACCTGTCAGTTCTGGGTTAAAGCCCACTCCAAGCTCAATGAAAGACACCAATTTCCCATTGATGGTAACAGAACCTTTTTCCGGCACATAGATTTCTGAAATTATTTTTAATAGAGTCGATTTTCCAGAACCATTTCGACCTACGATACCATAAAAATCACCTTTTTCAACCTCAAAAGAAATATCACGTAAAACTTCTTGTTTCTTGTAACCCTTAATCCCCCTAAAACGGTTTACTAGTGTTGTTCGTAAACTTTGAGTTGACTCTGTTGGTAATTTAAAAAATTTACTTACATGGTCTACCTTAACTGCTACATTACTTGACATTATAAAATCTCCGCAAATCGTTTCGAATTTTTATTGAAAACAATCAAACCAATCACAAAAATGAATACTGGAATACAATATGGAATACAAGCTATCATTTTATTATCAAAGATATCCCAACCACGTGGATTAACTGGATCAATAATAAAATGACGCATATCTTGTAGCATTTGAGCTATTGGATTCATCATCAACATTTTAGCAACTGCCAAATGATTTCGTTGCAATAAATAGGTAATCGAATAAATAATAGGACTGGCGTACATACCTGCTTGAAGAACAACTTCCCAGACCGGACCAATATCTCGATATTTAACAAATAAGGCCGATAGGATAAATGCACACCCCATAGCTAAGATTAACATCTCAATAAATAAAGGAATAATTATTAGAGAATGAATACCAAATGAAACATTATTTATGAGAGCAAATACAAATACTACTAAAAGATTAATAGAAAAATTAATTGCAGCTCCAAAAACTGAAGAGACAACAATTGTTTGCTTAGGAAAATTCAATTTGCGTAGCAAATCTCCTCTTGAAACAATAGACAACATTCCCATATTTGTTGCTTCCGTAAAGAACGTCCAAAAGATCATTGATAAAAGCAATCCAACAGCATAATGCGGTGTTCCATCATCAAATCTTAAGAAGCGAACAAATACCACATACATGATACTAAACATCATCAGGGGCTTTAAAATAGACCAAAGATAACCGATCGCTGATCCTTGGTAGCGTAATTTAAAGTCTGTTTTGATTAACTCTCGTAATAAAATTCGATTTTTCTGACTAAAAACGTCAAACATTATTTTTTACCTCGATATGCAAACTTTGTCAGAATCAAGCTGGTAAACACAAAGGTGTGAAAGGCTCGGTTCTTACGATAACCATACTTGCGAATACGAGCCAAACGTTCCTTGAACGGGACGTCCATGATTGTCACAAAGTTTTCAATGATTTCTTTATTTTGGAGACTGACAGGCAGATCCAATAAATTTTTTGCTTGTTCTTGACTGGACTCGATGAGATTCCAATATTTAGCAAACAGAATATGAGGGCGAACCCAGTTTTTGACCCGTTTTCTAAGGGTACGAGCTCCCAGAACATTGCTACTGTGTTGCCGGTACAGTTCTGTTGGCTGATCGATATAGATGAGCTTCCCAAAGGCAGTTGCCAACAAGGCCAAATACCAGTCATGCATGAGGAGATCATGTTTTTCTTGACCTGTCCATAACTCTGCCAATGCGTGGTTAATCATGGCTACACCGCCAGTTACCGTATTTTCTGTCAGCTCTTGAATCAGTTCGGTATTGGCATGATCAGACTGGGTGCGAATCATACTCTCATGCTGCACGTTCAAGTTTTCATCGACCACTTTTAAATCTGTGTAGACCAGTAAAGGCACTTCTTGAGGGTGCTTGGCCGCTTCTGCTACTTGAAGAGCAATTTTTTCAGGAAGCCAAACATCATCTTGATCACTGAAGCAATAAAAATCAGCTTTTTCATATTTCAGAAGCGCATGGAAGCTCTTGATGACACCCAGATTTTCGATAGCTCCTTGATTGATAAAGCGGATACGCTCATCCTGGGCCACCAACTCTTGAATAATCTCTACCGTACCGTCGGTTGACCCATCATCTCGGATCAAGAGTTGCCAGTCTTGATAAGTCTGGTCTTGGATACTTTTGACCTGCTCTTTTAGATACTGTTCCCCATTATAGGTGGACAACAAGATATTTACTTTCATGATAAGAATAATTCCTCGTACTCACCTACAATTTTTTCCCAGGTAAAGTTTTGCTTCATATTAGCCTTGGCACGTTGACCCCATTCAGATACATCTTCTAAAGAATCAACCTGGTCAATCAAATGCGCCAAATTCCCAGTTTCTTTGGTCCAATATTGAGCTGTGTCCTTGGCAACCGTTTGGTTAAAGGAGACCCCTAAAACTAAATTCAGATCCGTCTGGGCAAGAGCCTCTAGGAGACCAGGATTGGTTCCGCCCACTTCATGACCATGGATATAGGCAAAGGCTTCTTTACGGATATACTTCAACAGGTCTTGATCATAGACGGTTCCTACAAACTTAACACGAGGATCCTGATCAAATCCAGTACAATCTCGGAGCTCCTCAAAATAAGGATTGCCTTCCTGGTTACAAATGATCACCAAATCCCGTTTGGTGGAAGAGGCCATAAATTCACGAATGGCGGTCTCATAATTATTTTCTGGAACAAAGCGACCCAAAATTAAGTAATAGTTTTTCTCCTGAGTCTTCCACTTGTGATAGAATTCTCGGACCTTATCATCCTGACTGTTTAGGCTGGTCGGTGACAAGTCCGTCCCATAGGCAATATAGGTCGTTTTGGACCAAGGATAGGTTTCCTTGATATAGGACTCAATACCTGGGTTGTCTGAAATTACCAAGTCAGCGTGGCGCGTCATGATCTTTTCAGAATACTTGAGATAGGCTTGAATCGGTTTAGCCCACTTGGCCCGCTTCCACTCCAGTCCATCTGGGTTGATATAGAATCGTCCCCCCAATTTATGGATCTTATGCGCAAAAGGCGCCACAAAGGCTCCGATTGTATTGCCCAAGACGTAAAAAATCGGAAGTTCAATTCCTTGTTTCTTAATAAGCTTCAAGGCATAGTTGATGGCCATCATATCATAGGCGATGACACGCGCAGGCCCAAGCTTAGGGGCTTTAATCGTAAAACAATCCACACCCTTGTAGTCAAAATGTTGATAAGCTTGATCATTAGAAAGACAAGCAACATGGTACTGGATATCTGGAGACACTTGATGCGAAACCAATTGGTCCACAAAAGTCTCAAAACCGCCATATTGAGCCGGAAGCCCACGACTTCCGATAATAAAAACATGTTGCATAGAGTTCCCTTTCAAATCATTCACAGTCCATTCAATTATACCATTTTCTAAGCTTTTTGCCTAATGCAAACAGAAAAGGGAGTGTCACAGAAGGAGCTTTAAATAAAATTCCTTCTGTAACACTCCCACAATGATAAAGAATTCTAACCAAGTTTCTTCAGTCTAAATATTTTTTTAAAAGCAGATTTTACACTCTTTATTAGAGCTTTTCGGCTGTTTAAAAAATCTGTATCTTTCTGATTTACTTTTTTATGACGCAATTCATCATCCTCAATCTTTTCAGTAATATTAGCATAAACTTTCTCAAGAGAATATCTCTCTTTTAAACTTGGAACAGATTGTACTGCTTCAAATTTCTCTTGGTCAAATCCATCAAGGACCTCTGAAATCATTCTAGTTAAAGCATCTAAATCACCCAAAGGGTAGATGCGACCTTGCTCATTCATATATTCAAAAGCAGATTTATGTCCCGCATTATCTGATAAAATTGTTGGAATACCATTTAAAACAGACTCAACATAAACAAGACCAAACGTCTCCATACTAGATGGAAAAACAGCTAAATCCTTATCAGTAATCTCCGACCAAGGATCATCTAAATACCCCAAAAATGAGATATTTTTCAAATCTTGCTCTGCAATATAATCATCACAGAGTTGTTTGTAATCCTCATCCCATGCGCCTAAAAATACAAGTTCAGTTCCTGCTCGATTAAGCATCTGAAAAGCTTTAATTAACTCAAGCTGATTCTTTCTCTGAGTCAAGCGACCAACTGAAACAATACGATGTTGATCATTAGATTCAGTTTTTACATCTTCTTTTGGTTCAATTTGAGTATAGGGTGCAAAGGAATAAATCTTCCTATTTGGAAAATACTTTTCTAAATCCTCAGTTAAAGCTCCTGTTACAGCAAAGATTTCATCAGAAAACTTATCTATAAAATCTAGTTTTTCTTTGTAGTAACCGAACTCCCCCTCAGGAAATTCATGAATCAACCAAAAATGTTTGACATTCTCAAAAGCTGCAGCAAGTGCTCCTTGAAAGACGTTGACTGTATTACTGATGACAAGTTCCACCTTGTTATCTACAATAATATTTTGAATATCTTTAACATTTTTATTATAAGAATTCACTCGTATAAAATGATTAGCCGGCAAACCACCCGGTGCTTCTTCCCACCACCATTTGACAGCTGAAAGACCATAGGTCTCAATCCCTTCTTTCTGAAGTCTTACTTGATACTCTTCTTGAGATGGAACTTTATAATCAGGAAAAACGTTTAATACACGATAACCTTTTTTCACAAGAAATTCCATCAGATTTACAATTGAGATTTCAGCACCATTATCCAACGTTCCTGTTGGGGAAATGAATAGAATTGTTTTGGCCATAATTTTTCTCCTACATCCAATAGAAAGGAATTATCAAAAAAATGGAAATTAGAAAATTTACTAGTAGTGTTATGGTTGAAATTTTTAAAACTTTATTTTGCGAGATTTCAAAGTTTCCTAAATTTGCCACTAAAGGTAAAAAGAGGATTAAAAATGGTGTAAAATATCTTCCTTGAGAACCAACTGAAACAGAAGCCCCGTGTCCAAGAACAATCGGTGTCCATTGAAGGTACATAACTGTTACAGTAGCTAGAACTTGAATTGGAAACAACCAGGCTGCAAAAATTGAAAAATCTTTTGAAAAGAAATCTTTTTCATTAGCTAAGAAAATTAAAACCAATACTGCTATATCTATAAAAATCAGCCATAGAGGTAACTGCAATGTAAAGTTTCCTAAATAACCAAAAACTCCTATTGTGAGAATAGAATTTAAATCTCCATTTTGCCTTGCATTTACAAGTGTATTTAAAAGGACATGAATATAATGGACGAGACCACCTTCATTTCTCATTAAAAATTGTAAAATGAAACCTATTGTTATAAGTAGTAAAAGATAAAAGACAAACTTATATCTAGAAACTATAATCTTTAATGACTCAAACGGTCTATTTAAAACTTTTAATACACCCTTAAATTCAAATGATACAAAAGGTATCAAACCTAATAACAAAATATTATTTGGTTTTGTTGCTAGAAGCAAAATCGCAAGGCCAATCACTTGAACAAAATTACGATTGGTAAATCGTTTCGAATAGGCGAGATTCGTGATAAAACCAATAGCCAACATCACTTCCAAGTAATTCATCACATCATAAGAAAGAGATGAAGCTTGTTGGACCATAATTGGTAATAGTGATATAAACATCAAGGCTGTCTTTCCATACTTAAAATAACGTATTAAAAAGTATAACCCAAGTATATAAGCTAATGCATTAAAGATACGCCCCATATAAATGATCATCCCAACCGAGGGACTAATCCAACTTCCTATCGTCATCCCAATTAATTGAGGTAAAAAGGAAATCGTTTTTAGACTAATACCAACTTTAAATGGCTCATTCTTCATTTCAATTTTGCGTGCTAGGAGTTGTTTATATTCCTTTGGTTTAACCTTATCATTACTTGGTATCTCATCCATCCACTTAAAGGAATTCTCCGTTGGTTTGTGGAAAGTCTCCCAAGTCATACGCGCGTGGTTCATTTCATCTGGCACACGATTAATCGGAAACAGAAACATAAATGAAAAAATAAAAATCGTTGCTAATATGAAAAATAAATTTTCAACTTTTATCTGTTTAATTCTGTTCAAAATAAGTCACCATTTCATCTTTCTTGCTTAAGGTACAATTTTCAAGGACTGCTCGGTATGCTGATTCTGCTAAGTTTTGCCTTAATTCTGGAGATAAAACTAAAGCTTCTAGCTTGTCAAACCACTGATCATCAGTAGCTAACAGACCTGTTTCACCATCAATAACCATATCTGAGAAAGCTCCTATCTTGCTTGCTACTGTTGGTACTTTCACCAAAGCAGCTTCAATCCACTTAATCTCAGATTTGGCACGATTAAAGATAGAATCCACAAGCGGTGCTAGGTTAATATCGACCTCGCTAATCAATACAGGTAATTTGTCCCAGTCCACATAATCGTGAGTGACAATTTGATTTTCAAAGGGCTTCATATCTTTTGGAATATCAAGAATTCCGACAATATGTAATTGAACATTACTGTATTTTTTAAGCAGTTGCTTAATAGCTGGTTTAATCAATTCAAAATTCTCATTATGACTTATTGAACCAGAGAAATAACCAATCTTAACCACGTCTGAGACTTGAGAATAGTCCTTAAGAAATTGACTACTGATAGAGATTAACTCATCAGAGGCTAGATTACGATTCAGCAAAACCTTGCTTTGATACTTCTTCAACTCTTTTTGCAACTGATTCGTTGAAGTAATAGCACCGTCACAGTTCTCTAGCATATAACCATAGTTTCGAACATTAGCATCATAATTTTCCTTCTCATGGTGTGGTAATCCTTTAGTATAACTCAATTGATCAGTATATAGCGTATCAAACACCAAATCATCAATATCAAAGAAAATTGGTTTTCCATAGTCCTTTGCCAAATGGCAAAGACGGAGAAGTTCAGGAGAAATTGGTGACCGATATATGATAATATGACTTGCATTTTGAGCTTGAGTCAATTCGAATTCTGATAAATTTACTACCTTAACTTTAAATCCATGTTTCCGTAATTGCTCTGCTTTATTTAAAACACGATAGCGCGTACATTGTGGAATAATATTTTCAACACCATCAATCAATAAAATATATTGTTCACGAGGAACAGCTTTGAATTTATTGACAATATCTTGCAAAATTGACACTGGGTAATCTGTCTTCTCAGCAACATACTCGAGCAAATCCGGAACTTCTGACTCACGCTCAAGACCTTGCCACAAGAATTGATCCTCATCATAATTTTTCAAAGCTGTGTATTTGACCAAAGGGCTACCTGCTTTCAGCATCCTCAACGGGTGAATATACATAGCAGAATCTTCGTATTCATGCACCACAGCATCGAAACGATAACCTAAATCAGAAAAATACTTGGTAAAACGTGTCTCATGTCGACCAATAGCCTTATCGCGAGAATCTGTGTCTGTCAAATGTGTCCAATATTCATAAAAGGCATCATCATTTAACATGAGCTTTTCAATAACTAGAAAATACGACTGAAGGTGCTTAGGAATATAGCCGTATGGGTTCTCCTTCGTAACATCTTCTTGCTCTTCTCCAAAGGAAATCCCCCAGAAATCAAGATGCTTATCAGTCATCTCTTGACAAACTTGAGACAGATCCCTCATCGGTCCAATATTGGTATCATTGACCAAGAACAGTTGATCGTAATCTTTAAGCTTATCTTTACCAAGAGCAAAGATCCCCTCTCTAAAGGCAGCTGTGTCATATCCCTTATTGTCACGAGTCAAAACTTGTCCATAGGGTTCAAGTGTATTGATATCTTCAACATGAAGCTGACCGTTTACAACAACAATGACATCATCCATCAACGGGGACAAGGCCTGTAAAAAACGTAATTTGTATTCTTGCAGCCGATTTTCAGATTCGAAAATGACATAGACTAGCGCTCTTTTACCAGTAAATGACAGAGCAGACCGTTGACTATTTCTAAGACGACGTAACCGACGAACCTTAAGTGGGGTCACATGACGACGTAATCTAACAATTTTCTCCTTTGTAGCATTTAAATAAGACTTGATTTTTCGTGGATTTTTTAATAAAACCTTCGTGATTTTAATAGGTTTAATCAGAGAATTCCCTATACGATACGAAAGAGAACTTCGAATCAGTTGTATTTCTTTACGAGCCTCTTTCAATTCTTCTACTTGCGTTTGACTCTTACGATGAAGTTGTTTCTGCTTTCTTTGTAATTCTTTTACATATTCAGAAACATCATTATGGTGACTTATTAAACTTTCTAAACGATCTTCTAAAGTCATGAGATTATCACAAACTGCTTTATAAATCTCATGAGGAAGTTTATCCAAATACTTCTCAAGGATCTCAAGATATATTTCATAATGATATTTGACTGAATTACGTAAAGAAATAGATCCTGTTTCAAATACTCGATAAAATAACTTTGTATTTGGTTGGTAACAAGCTTTAGCATTTCTATTAATTACAAGATTCAAGAAAAAATCATAATCTTCCAATTTTTTTCCTGATAAATGTTCATCATATCTGATTTCACCAAGAATATCTTTTCTAACTAACGAACAATTGGAAATATAATTTGCCGTCAAAAAGCTATATATTTCAAAATTTCTAGCTTTTAAATAAATTTCATTTTTTTCAAAATCAAACAAATCACAATAAACAATATCCGCCTGTTGATTTATTGCACATGAATAAAGTTCTTCAACATAGTCATCTGGCAAATAATCATCACTATCAACAAAGAGAAAATATTTTCCATTAATCAGTTCTATACCCTTATTCCTTGTTTTTACAACCCCCATATTTTTATGAGATTCAAACTTTACCTCGAAAGGCGAGTCCTTTAAAGTCTTAAGAATAATCTGCTTAGATCCATCTGTAGACCCATCGTCCAGAACAATTAGTTCGATATTCTGATAAGTCTGTTTAAAAACACTTCGCAAGCATTGCTCAATATACTTTTCGTGATTATAACAAGTTACAATCACAGAGATTAAATTTTTCATTATTTCCGTCCATTTTTTTAATAAAACATAAATTAGTATATGATAACTACTAATACTACTGTACTTCGAGGATTGCCTTTTAGCAATCTTTAAAAGTATAATCAAATTAATTATACTATATTTTAACCAAAAAAGAAAAGCAGCTCTACAGCTACTTCTATTTTTCAAAACACAAAAATTAATTATTCGTCTTCTGACTCTTCACATATTGTCTCATCAACAACTTGGCCATCCATTTAGGCCAGAAGAGTTCATACATGAATAGATCTTCTTTACTACGCGTATTGTCTGCAATGGTTTTTGATGTTTCAGACTCTCCATGGATACGGTGGCACATGAGCTTGTCAGATACATAAGCGAAACGACCTTTATACTCGCTGATCTTATACCATGCGTACCAATCCAAACTCACTCTCATCCCTTCATCAAAATAAAAATTCTTCAAATTTTTACGATTATAGGTGACAGCTGGACAACAAATCGGATTCCCAAAAGCCATCACACGGTTTCGCCAAAAGTGACTAGCAGGAAAAAGATTCATAGTTTTTAACATCAAGGTTTTGATCTTCAGATTTGTATTCGCAGGAATTTTATGGCCATCTTTTTCTTCAAAATAATCAGAATACCCAATCAACACATCTTGATTTTTTTCCATCTTAGCCAAAACTTTCTCAGCATAGTCCGGCTCATAATAATCATCCTGATGGGCGATGGTAGCATACTTCGTCTCTACAAAAGACATGGCATTGTTCCAATCCTTACCAATCCCACCACCTTGCTTGGTGTAAAATGGAATAGCAAAACGCTGACAAAGTTCTTTGATCGAGTTCAGTGGTGTTGAACTATAACAGATAATCTGTGATTGGAGAGTTTGATTCTTCAAGGATTGAATACAAGCTTCCAAGTATTCGCTCTCACCATAAGCACAGATCACCCAAGTATGATTACTGTTCATCATTCTCCTCTTTCGTTTCTACTTGACTTTTTAAAATAGATAATTCTTGAACTAAATGCTTTATCTGTTCTTTTTGTTTTGACAAAGTCATGGTTTGCAAAAATCCAATGACCAACAGGAAAAAAATAGTAAGAGACAATAGAAAATTGGAGGTCAATTCAAATCCAAGTAATTTAGCAAAGTATCCAGGAATAGAATCAAACACTGAAATTACAATCATGACAAGACTGATAACAATCCACATGAATGCTTGTTCAAATAAGATATTATTTTTGTTGATATTTCTAATGACTAAATAAAGGAAAAAGATTGAAGCTACCAACATAACTATAGATAATACTGACATTATTCACTCTCCCTCATAAAGGCTGCGATTAAAATGGATGAACATACTTCAATCATATAACGAATAGACTTGATAGGAGTGATGGAGGACACTCCGCCAGTACGTTCAAACATATTAGCAGGTTTTTCCACAACCTTATATTTACGTTTCAAAATGTGAACAATTGTTTCAGGCTCTGGATACTTGATTGGGTAACGTTTAGCAAATTGTTTGATAACAGCTTTATCAGCTAAACGATAGCCTGATGTCGTATCTAAAACTCTTTGTCCAGTTGTCCATTGAATCAGATTGGAAATAACGCCAATACCAAAACGTCTCATAAAAGTCGTTTGAAATTCCGACTTAACATCACCAACAAAACGAGAACCAATTACTAGGTCTGCTTCATTTTTTCGAATTGGTTCTAGCAAATCTGACAAGGATTCAATATCATGCTGGCCATCGCCATCAAATTGAACTGCTACATCATAGTCATACTCTAGTGCATATTTGTATCCTGTTTGAACCGCACCGCCGATTCCAAGATTCATCACAAGATGAACAGCATTAAAATGATTCTCTTCCAAAATTTGTTTTGTCTTATCTGTTGATCCGTCATTGATCACAACATAGTCCAAATCAAAATCAACTTTCTTGCGGTAATTCAAGATACTTGATACCGTGTCGAAAATACTTTCCTCCTCATTGTAGGCAGGAATTATCATTAAAACTCTCAACTACTTCTCCTTCCCTTTACAGTAAAACCTCGAAAACAGTGACACTAATCTCAAATGTTCAAAAGTTCTAAAAGCAATTACAGAAATAACTGTTTGAACTCGTTCCCCAGTTATCTCAAATGATAATGGTGTTAAATTTGAATCAATATTTTCTTTAGAAACCCATTGTTTAATTTTTCTATATTGATCCATAAATGACGAGCTTGAAGCGGCTCTTCCAGAAAAGAGTAAGTACCAAATGTAATATCGTTTAATAAAATAGCGAATATATTTTGAATCGCCAGCAACTTGAAGCAAGTGACTCAGGAAATACACAATATCTATATTCGGATTAAAGCCTCTTTGAGATGTGTTTGAGATACTCTTCTCGTTAAAAAACCAATTGTAGCCATTATAATCAATTATTTTTATCTTTTCCGTTAAATTGTAAGCTGATAACGTAAAAATAACATCCTCACCAATTGGATAATCAAAAAACTCAATCTCATTATCAATTAAAAATGAAGTTCGATAGATACGTGCCCAAGGTGCAACTATAATATATTTAGACCATTCAGACTGTGTGAGGTCTTGCTTGAAAAGTGTCTTCAAGTCCTGATTAACACGCTTATAGCCACCAAGAACAATATCTAGTTGTTCTTGATCTATTGCATTATAAAAACGCTCTAAATAATCAGAATCAACAAAGTCATCATTATCAATAAAGACGATATACTCACCCTTAGCGAGGTGAATGCCTTTATTTCTAGTTTTAGCAACTCCCTCGTTTTCCTTATCAATAACCCTGATACAGTCATTTTTAGAAGCATAACTTTTTATAACTTCTATGGTGTTATCTGTAGACCCATCATTCAGAAGAATAATCTCATAATCTGTAAATGTTTGGTTTAAGAGTGAATCTAAGCACTGTTTAATACCCTCTTGAGCATTATATACAGGTATAATTACGGAAACGATTGGATTAGACATATGATCCTTTCTAATTATTTTACTGTTACGCATTAAAACTTTTTATATAATTTCATTAGGTGTGGGAATATCTTAATTGATAAATTCACTCCAAATAATCTAGTTAACAATCCAGTGTATTTAAAGGATTTATTTTTTATTTCATTTGAAAATTTAAGAAGAAATTTATAATCTCTAAGTAAACGTTGAATCTCAGGATGACTAGAATATTGATTAACAAAAGGTAGGATTGAAATATAAGAAATCGCAAAATAAATATTCAATGCATGCTTAACATTAGAACTCAATTTATCAATGTCAGTTAAACCAATTTCAATGCTCTTTAAAATATCAATTACATTTTGCTCTTTAATGATATTGGTAATACTTCCTAAACGATTCTGTCTATATTGATAACAGTCGACATTCAAAATCGAATAAGAAGACATCAATTTTAATAGGTCTGCGCAATATAAACAATCCTCAGATAAAAAGCCAATAGGAAAATCTAAACCTTGTTTAAACAGATTTCTCCTCACACATTTATTCCACGCTGGTGCAGTTAAAACCTCCTTTTTAACTAATTCAGCCAGTTCATCATTGATATCACCTTTATTAGGAATAAAATCGAAACTAACCTTAACACCATTATCTGATTCATAATATTTATTATAAGAAAATACGATGACATCACTTTGATAGTTTTCAATATTTTCCGATAGTGTATGAAGAAATTCTGGATTACTCCAAAAATCATCACCATCAACAAATAATAAATAATCTCCCTTAGATTCTCTTATCCCAGTATTTCTTGCCGAGGATAAGCCACCATTTTCTTGATGAATAGTTCTAACAACTTCATATTTAGATGATAATTCGTCACAAAGTATACTCGTTTGACCATCTGTAGAACCATCATCAACAATAACAACTTCATATTCAGAATTAGGGAAATTTTGATTTGCAAGACTATCTACACATTCTTCTAAATACTCTGCCACATTATAGGCAGCTACCACAATTGAAAATTTCATTTTACTTATTCTTTCTAATAAAAGTGTATGGATTCGTTATAAAATAAATGACTAATGAAGCTACTAACCAAGCTACCATTGAACAAAGAAATGATAGAGAGGCTCCAAAGATTTCAAATTTTGATACTAAGGGTTTAGCAGTTAAAAGAGACACAATATATCCTACAACAAAAGAAATCACCAAATAGCGCTGCTTTCGAAATACTGTTAAAATGTTATCACATACAGTTGAAAATGTACTTGCTATCCCCCCAAGTAGCAATACTATAAAACTTGTTTTATATTGCCCTAGATCTGTCCCATATACAATATTTAAAACTGGAATTGCAAGAAAGATACCTAAAAGAAAAATGAAGGTACACGTACCAAGTAAAATCTTGAAGAGATTATTTTTGTATGTGATAAAATGTGAAATCTTCTTTTCTTCCAAGAAAACCGCGAGTTGGGTAATCATAGGTCTTAGAAACACAATCATCAGATTCATGGCAAAAATAGGGGTAAATAAAATACTGAAATCCCTTTGAACACCATTTCCAATTAGTCCTTGATTAAAAATATCATTCAATGCATATTTAGGTTGGTTATAAATTGAAACCAGCAAAAAAGCATTAATAAACAAAGGCAAACAATCTTTCAATACACTAATGATATCACTAAAATAAACATTAACAGGATTTAATTTATGAAACAGTTTTGAATTAGGGTAATCAAATAAAGCAATAAATACGAATGAACTGATCGTTTGTGAAATGACCGACCACAAAAGATTTTTAGAAATAACTAAAGTTAGAGCAAATACAATTGTTGAGAGGGTATTTCTCAGAAAGAGAGACTTTCCAGCAATATCCAAACGTTCCTTCTGCTGAAATAATCCTTGAAAAACATCTGATAAAGCTTCACTAACTCGGAAAAAAGAGACCCAAAATATGATTCCAACATTTGAATGCGTATTCGGATTAAAAATGAGATACATCACTAAAAGAAGAACCATTGCAATGTTTGAAATGATCCTCGTAACAAAATAGGTATCAAAAGAATACTTTTCTCTGATGTCTGTTGCCTGAAAATCTCTGACCTGAAAACTAGCAACAATAACAAATAGGTTTGCAATTGCATAGGCAAAACTGTAAATATCTGCTGAAGCACTATTCAAGGCGCGTGTAACAATAAAAAGAAGAATAACTGAAACAGCTGCCGAAGACATACTTCCTAAAATATTCCAGAAAAAAACCTTTTGGGGAGTTACATTTTCCAAGTATTACAACTCACTTTCAATCAGTATATTGCCTTTATTATATCATAAACCTTACTAAAAAAAATTATTCAAAAGATAACTCTTAATCCATTTTTTAAATCAATTTATAAGTAACTATTTCATTTATCAAAAATTCTACCTTTAGTTGATTGAGAAAGTTTAGCAACAATATCTAGAAATATTTTTATTCCAAACACTAAAATAAATGTAATTATTAGAGATTGCAAGAATAATAAAAACACAATCAAAGGAAACTTCGGAAATATGTTAGAAAAATCTCCCAATTTTTCAATAATCTTAGGATACCAGTAATTATCTCCGATCACAGACAACAAATAGATCGAGAGCGTGTTATTTGAGATGAAATAAATTATCTTTTGAAGCCAAATTTTTTTTATGTCAATAGGTAGATGTAATACTAAATAATAAATTGAAGAAGATAAAAGTAATATAGGAAGAACTGCAAATTCAACAACTAAACTATTTTCTGACACCCTTGCGATTCCAACTATGCTTAAAACATCAACTATGATGATAGATAAAAACACCATCTTTATATTCCATTTTTTGTTTAACGAAGCAAGAAATATCCCAAGAAAGTAATAAGTAATAGGCCAAATACCCTTCCAATAGTCGGGAACTAGATGTTGAATAATGATGAAATTTTGATTATTGGCTATTAATGAAAATGTAGGTGGTAAAACAGTAAGAATAATCAGAATTAATGTCACTACAGCTTGAACTCTGTGATTTTTTAATGATTTATAACCACTATTTAATAAAGGAATCAAAAGATACAGCCCTATATACATATTTACATACCATGCGTAATGACTGAATGTAACTATATTAACAACTAATTTTTCCAAATACTCTATATTTAAAGCCTTAGTATCAAATAATGTATAAACGGATGCTGTTAAGGCATATGTCCCAAGTACTGGGAGTAACTTCAAAAAATAGGCTTTATTATAGGTTTTATCTTTCATTAAACAACCTGTGACCATGATAAATAACGGAACACAGGTCATAAAAATTATCCAAATAAAAGAAGAATAGAAAATGCTTTTAAAACTGAAAGATCGACCATAATAATTGGTATGAAGAAAAAAATGAACGGATACCACAAACATGACAGCAATACATTTTAAAACATCTATGTTAATATTTCTCTTTTTCATAACGCTCCTTTCAATCAAATGAAAAGATGGCTTACTACCATCTTTTTCACTTTAATTATTTCACTTCTTGTTTGTAAAACTCTTTCAAGGCATCCTTCCAGGTTGGAATAACGAATCCTGTAGCCTTAGCCTTAGCCAAGCTCATCGTTGAGTTCAGTGGACGTTTCGCTTTAGCTGGGAATTGGCTGGAATCCACTGGCTTCACTTCTACATCAGTATCTTTGAGGATTTCAACTGCAAAGTCATACCAAGTTGTATCTTCTTCAGCATCATTTGATAGATGGTAATAACCATATTCTTTACGGTTTTCAGCCAAATAAGTCATAAACTCTGCGAGAATACGGGTCCAGGTTGGACGACCATGTTGGTCGTTGACGACTGTAAGTGTTTTGTGAGTCTTCGCTAGGTTTTGCATGGTAAAGACGAAGTTTTTACCGTAGTTTCCAAATACCCAAGCAGTACGGATGATATAGAAGTTAGAAACATGTTTCTCAACCAATTCTTCCCCCATACGTTTGGTACGACCGTACTCTGTTTGAGGATCTGGTTGATCGTCTACTTCCCATTCTTGTCCCACTGGTTTTTTACCATCAAAAACATAGTCTGTTGAGATATAAACCAAGGTTGCACCGTGTTTTTCAGACGCTTTTGCTACATTTTCCGTACCAGTCACGTTGATCGCATAGTCCAACTCTTTACCTTCATCTTCCGCAGCATCAACAGCTGTGTAAGCAGCACAGTGGTAGACCAAGGTTGGTTTTACTTCCGCAAATACCTCGTCTACTTTCTCTGCATTTGTGATATCCATTTCAGCTACATCAACAGCTACATATTCTTCATTTCGTTCGTCTAACAAATGGCGAAGTTCTGTTCCAAGTTGCCCATTTGCTCCTGTAATTAAAATCATGTTAAATTCCTTTCAAATGCTTTTTCCCTATCATTATAGCAAAAAAAGCAGAAGTTTTCTGCTTTTTACTCACTTTTCTCTTTGATAACATAGATTGGACGTTTCTTGGTTTCCATAAAAATTTTACCGATATATTTCCCTAAAATCCCAATGGTTAGTAATTGGAACCCTCCTAGGAAAAGAATCACTGTCATGAGGGATGGCCAACCTGAAGTAGGATCTCCAAAGACCAAGGTACGGATCACAATCAGAATCACCATGATAAAGGCCAAGATCCAAGATAACAGTCCACCAATAAAGGCAATATTTAGTGGAGCATCAGAAAAATTGACAATCCCTTCGATCGAGTATTTGAAGAGGGACCAAAAATTCCAAGACGTCTCTCCTGCCACGCGCTCAACATTTTTATATTCCAGGTATTCTGTCTCAAATCCTACCCAAGCAAAAATTCCTTTTGAGAAACGATTGTACTCCGAGAGCTCAAGAATCGCATCGACCATAGGACGGCGCATCAAACGGAAATCACGCGCCCCGTCGACCATTTCTACTTGACTGATATGATTGATCAATTTATAAAACATGCGTGCAAAGAAGGATCGAATTGGTGGTTCGCCATCCCGAGTTACGCGTCGGGTACCGACACAGTCTAATTCTGAATTTTCATCTAATTTTTTCTTCATTTGAAGCAATAACTCTGGAGGATCCTGTAGATCTACATCCATAACTGTGACGAATTCACCATTAGCACGCTCAAGTCCAGCATAGAGTGCTGGTTCTTTTCCGAAATTTCGAGAAAAAGAAAGGTAATGCGCATTTGAATCCGTAACATGTAGCTTTCGAAGAACGGATAGCGTACCATCTGAGGAGCCATCATTTATAAAAATATATTCAAACTTTTCTCCCATCTCCATCCTAACACGTTCCATCGCTTGATAAAATAATGGAATCGATTCTTCTTCGTTAAAACATGGGACTACAACTGATATGGTCATCTCTTACTCCTTGGCTTATTCACTTTCTATTGTAACAAAAAACTCTCATAAACCCTAGTATTTTTCACCCCTCCCCCTTTTCATGGTATAATAGAGTGAATCGATGACGGAAGGACACCTTATGTTAAAGCTGGGAATTATTGGTACGAGTTGGATTTCACATGAATTTATTACAGCTGCTCATCAGACAGGCCACTATCACTTGCATGCTGTGTATTCGAGAAAGATGAAGACAGCTCAAGAGTTTTGTGAGCCTTATGGAGCGATCTCTTGCTACACGGATTTCATCGACTTCTTAGACAGTGAGCTGGATGTGATTTACATTGCTAGCCCCAATTCTCTTCATTTCGCTCAGGCCAAGCTTGCTATTCTGGCCAAGAAGCATGTCATCATTGAAAAACCCGCTGTGACCAAGCCTTCTGAATGGAAGGAACTGGTCAAGCTCGCTAAGGAGCACCAGGTCTATCTCTTTGAAGCTGCCAGAAATTATCAAGAAGCAGCCTTTCAAGTAGTTAAAGACTTCCTCTCTAATCAGGAAATACTGGGCGCCCACTTCACCTTTGCCAAATATTCTTCCAAATTGCCAGCCCTTCTTGCAGGTGAGATGCCCAATATTTTCTCAGATGTCTATGCAGGTGGAGCTTTGATGGATCTGGGAGTCTACTGCCTCTACTTGGCGATTGGCTTCTTTGGAAAACCGATCTCCATTCACTATTGCGCTCAGCAATTACCCAATTCGGTTGATCTCTATGGTCAAGGTGTCTTGATTTATCCAGATTTTCAGGTTGCTATTCAGGCAGGGAAAAATATCACCAGCCATCTACCTGCTGAAATCTACACCAAGACTGGAACACTAACTCTCAATGCTGTAGCAGCCATCAACCAGGCTCGCTTCGTCAGCTATTCCGGAGAGGTCATCGACCTTCCGATCCAGGCCTGCCCACACCAAATGCAAGAAGAGGCGGAAGCCTTTGCCCTTGCCATCGCTCATCAAAAGCCGTCTGCTTATCTTGAATGGTTACAAACAGCTGAGCAGGTCCATGAAACCCTCTACCAGATGCGTCAAAGCGCTGGAATACAATTTAAGGATGAAAAAGAATGAAAGAACAATTTCCACAAAGCTGGAAAGACCAGTTAGAAACACTCGGATTTGATACATTCACTGAAATTCAGGAACTGATCTTCTCCCCTATCTATGAAGGAGAAAATGTCCTCGGGATCAGTCCTACCGGTACTGGTAAGACACTCGCTTACCTCTTTCCGAGCTTGCTCAAACTCAAACCGAAGAAGGCCCAACAACTCTTGATTTTAGCTCCTAATACAGAGTTAGCGGGACAAATTTTTGATGTCACCAAACAATGGGCAGAGCCTCTCGGTCTCCAGACACAACTCTTCCTTTCAGGATCTAGTCAAAAACGGCAAATCGAACGCCTCAAAAAAGGACCCGAAATCCTGGTTGGGACGCCTGGTCGGATCTTTGAACTGATCAAGCTGAAAAAGATCAAAATGATGAATGTGGAAACTATCATTTTAGATGAATTCGACCAATTACTGAGCGATTCTCAGTACCACTTCGTCGACAAGATCAGCCACTATGCTCCCCGTGACCACCAATATATCTATATGAGCGCCACAGCCAAGGTCGATCCTGACCAGCTAGAAGAAAATACCCTTCGCATTACGGTTGATGGAGTTTCTTTGGAAAATATCCAACATTTTTATATGCAAGTGGATAAGCGGGACAAGGTCGAATTGCTCCGCAAACTCGCCTACGTCGAAGATTTTCGTGGTCTGGCTTTTTTCAATAGCCTGTCTGATCTGGGTAGTGCTGAAGAAAAACTACAATACCGTGGTGTTGAGGCCGTATCGCTCGCCAGTGATGTCAATGTCAAATACCGCAAGGTCATTCTGGAACGCTTCAAAGACCATCAGCTGACCCTCTTGCTGGCCACCGATTTAGTCGCTCGTGGCATCGACATTGAACATCTTGAGTGTGTGATTAACTACGATATTCCTCGTGATGTGGAGACCTATACCCACCGTGCCGGTCGAACAGGACGAATGGGGCGTGATGGCTATGTGATCACCTTTATCACCCACCCAGAAGAACTCAAAGCCTTGAAAAAATACGCTTCTGTCCGTGAACTGGTTTTAAAAAATTCCGAACTCTTTTTAAATGAATAAGAAAATCCTCTGCTAGTGAATGAACTGCAGAGGATTTTTACGTTAATTTCCATTGTAATAAATGCGATGACTTTCAAGTTGATAATCCAACAATTCATCCACCGTTACAAAGGTATAGCCTTGTGATTTGAGGTAGTCAAGGACGGTCGGTAGAGCGTCAATCGTGGTTTGATGGATATCATGCATGAGGATAATCGAACCCGGTTTGACTTCTTTTTTCACTTCATTGAGAATGGCCGTCGTATTATGTGTCTTCCAATCTAGACTATCCACATCCCACATGATGAAGGATTGGTCGACACCGTATTGGATGGCGTTATTGATGGCTCCATATGGAGGACGGGTAATCTTGGTTTGGACGCCTGTCGCTTTTTGAATTGCTTCTTGGGTATCCAAAATCTCTTTTTTAGCATTATCCAAGCTCAATTTTGGTAATTGAGGGTGATCCCAGGTATGGTTCCCGATTTGATGACCTTCTTTGCGGACTTGTTTAGCAATATCCGGATTCGCACTGACATTTTTTCCGACCATAAAGAAGGTAGCTTTGGCATTGTATTTCTTTAAGATGGCCAGCGCCTGAGGAGTCGTGGTTGGATCTGGTCCATCATCAAAGGTCAGAGCAATCATCTTACGGTGGCGTTCTTCTATATAGGATTCGTAAGAAGCTAGATCATCAGGAAGCAAGCGTTCTGTATCAATCACATCATAGAATTTAGACAAGGGAACAGTGAAGGTATCGTCTCCCTTAACCTTGGTTGGAAATGGAATGGTGAAATTTCCTTTTTCATATTGGAATTCCCATTGGCTCAAATCCAACTCTGAGAAGTGGGCAACCATTTGATCAATGCTTTCCTCGTCCAACTGACGAAAGGCTAGATTCCCTCGTAATTCCTCCAAAAAGATCTGCTTGGCTCCATCTGGATCCGCAAAGACCTGGCTGAGGGTCAGAGGATTGTTCTCATCATCCAAGTAAAAGAGGGGCAACTTCACCGTCTCATCTTTGATGAATTTCCCTTTTTTGTACTGGTATTCAGACCGCTTAATCTGGATCGGGTGATAGCCAACAAAAGGCCCTTCTGCTTCTTCACTATGGTAGAAGGTCAAATGCTTTGGCTCTTTGATTTTCTCATCGGATCCTAGACGCTGAAGGTCTTCTTGGATCTTCTCTTTCACAATCTCAACAGGCTGTCCATCCTTAGTAGGATAATAAGCCGTCACATAAGAAGTTCCTAAAATCCCTTCCTGAACTTGAACATCTTTCCCTTTTTCAGAGCTTTTCTCAAGTTGGGTAACCTTAGCAAACTGATCCTGATAGGCTTTTTGTTCACGAACCCTTTGAATCTTTTGATAGCCGATATACAAAAGACTCAGAAAAAGGAGATTTATAATGATTAATAAAATAGTTTTCGTGTGTTTGAATCTCATAACTTTATTATAGCAAATTTCTCTCGAAAAAACATTCCTTTTTTGTAAATGGTTTCATAAAAAAGAGAGAGTGGGACAGAAATCGGTAATTTGTA
>ULYD01030915.1_pt1 | contig 32118 bp, 28 predicted proteins | sample 1961831 | NCBI WGS metagenome assembly ULYD01 (sample SAMEA4835854, study PRJEB28245) | human gut metagenome | biome: gut microbiome; material: fecal sample | place: Denmark | collected 2008 | reverse complement strand
GTCAGTGGTGGCGCATTATAGGGAGTTATTCCGGCCTGACAAGCGAAAAATATAAAAACTTTATCGTTCGCTCATTTTTCAGGCAAAACATCTTAAATATAGTCTTTTCCGTCTAACTTATAGACAAAAACGAGCCCCGAAGGGCTCGTTTTATCATTTACTGGACGGCGACAATCCGGTCTTCATTAACTTCCAGGCGAATCACTTTACCCGGAACCAATTCACCAGACAGTATTTGCTGTGCCAGCGGGTTTTCGATCTGCTGCTGGATAGCACGTTTCAAAGGACGTGCACCATAGACTGGATCGTAACCGTTCTCGCTCAGCAGTTTCAGCGCCTCGTCAGAAATGTGGATTTCATAACCACGTTCTTCCAGACGTTTGTACAGACGTTTCAACTGAATCTGCGCAATCGAGGCAATGTGCTGTTCACCCAGCGGATGGAAGACCACCACTTCATCAATACGGTTAATGAATTCCGGACGGAAGTTATGGCTTACCACACCGAGCACCAGCTCTTTCATGTGCGCATAATCCAGTTCACCGAAGCGTTCCTGAATCAAATCGGAACCGAGGTTAGAGGTCATAATGACAACCGTATTACGGAAGTCGACCGTTCTCCCCTGCCCGTCAGTCAGACGACCATCATCCAGTACCTGCAACAGAATGTTGAAGACATCCGGATGCGCTTTTTCCACTTCATCCAGCAGGATGACGGAATACGGACGACGACGCACAGCTTCGGTCAGGTAGCCACCTTCTTCATAACCGACATATCCCGGAGGCGCACCAACCAGACGAGACACCGAGTGTTTCTCCATAAACTCGGACATATCGATACGGACCATCGCCTCGTCGCTATCAAACATAAAGTTCGCCAGCGCCTTACAAAGCTCAGTTTTCCCCACACCCGTTGGGCCGAGGAACAGGAATGAACCAATCGGGCGATTTGGATCCGCCAACCCCGCACGGCTACGGCGAATAGCGTTAGATACCGCATCAACCGCTTCGTTCTGACCAATGACGCGATGGTGCAGTTCTTGCTCCATACGCAGCAGTTTTTCGCGCTCGCTTTCCATCATGCGAGAAACCGGAATCCCCGTCCAACGCGCCAGCACTTCAGCAATTTCGGCGTCGGTCACTTTATTACGCAACAGACGCATAGTTTTGCCTTCGAGCTGCGTTGCGGCTTCCAGTTGCTTTTCCAGTTCCGGGATTTTGCCGTATTGCAGTTCAGACATCCGCGCCAGGTCCCCCACACGGCGAGCCTGTTCAATAGCGATTTTCGCCTGTTCCAGTTCCGCTTTAATGGTCTGCGTACCAGAAAGCGATGCCTTCTCTGCTTTCCACTCTTCTTCTAACTCGGAGTACTGACGTTCTTTGTCGCTCAGTTCTTCGTTGAGCATATCCAGGCGTTTTTTACTGGCTTCATCAGACTCTTTCATTAACGCCTGTTGTTCCAGTTTGAGCTGGATGATACGACGATCGAGTCGGTCGAGTTCTTCTGGTTTTGAGTCAATCTGCATACGAATGCTGGATGCTGCTTCATCGATCAGGTCGATGGCTTTATCCGGCAGCTGACGGTCAGCAATGTAGCGATGAGACAACGTCGCCGCTGCAACAATTGCCGGGTCAGTAATTTGCACATGGTGGTGCAATTCGTAACGTTCTTTCAGGCCACGCAGAATCGCAATGGTATCTTCAACAGAAGGCTCGGCAACAAACACTTTCTGGAAACGACGTTCCAGCGCAGCATCTTTTTCGATGTACTGGCGATATTCGTCAAGCGTCGTGGCACCTACGCAGTGCAATTCACCACGCGCCAGCGCCGGTTTCAGCATGTTTCCGGCGTCCATTGCGCCATCGGCTTTACCCGCGCCGACCATGGTATGTAATTCGTCGATAAACAGGATGACGTTGCCTTCCTGTTTGGCAAGATCGTTAAGCACGCCTTTTAAACGTTCTTCAAACTCACCGCGATATTTCGCCCCAGCCACCAGCGCGCCCATATCCAGCGCCAGTACGCGGCGGCCTTTCAATCCTTCCGGCACTTCGCCGTTGATAATACGCTGCGCCAGACCTTCAACGATGGCAGTTTTACCGACGCCGGGTTCACCAATCAGTACCGGGTTATTTTTAGTACGACGTTGCAGCACCTGAATGGTACGGCGAATTTCTTCATCACGACCAATCACCGGATCGAGTTTGCCCTGTTCGGCTCGTTCGGTAAGGTCGATGGTATATTTTTTCAAAGCCTGACGTTGGTCTTCAGCACCTTGATCGTTCACGCTTTCACCTCCACGCATTTGTTCAATCGCTTGAGTAATGTTGGCGGTGGTCGCCCCTGCTGCTTTCAGGATGTCGGCCAGCGTGCCGCGAGACTCAAGTGCCGCCAGAACGAACAGTTCTGACGAGATAAAGTTATCACCACGTTTTTGCGCCAGCTTGTCGCAAAGATTAAGAACGCGCACCAGATCCTGTGATGGCTGGACATCACCACCAGTACCTTCAACCTGCGGTAAACGATTTAATGCCTGATTGATATCTGTGCGCAACTGGCCAGCATTTATGCCAGCGGATGTTAATAAAGGACTAACCGAACCCCCTTCCTGATTCAGCAGGGCGCTCATTAAATGAAGTGGTTCGATAAATTGGTTGTCGTGCCCGAGTGCAAGTGATTGGGCATCGGCAAGAGCAAGCTGGAATTTATTAGTAAGACGATCCAGACGCATAACTCCTCCCATAACGGATCAAAGTTGCTACTGGAGATTAAATGAGGTCATCCCTCAATTATTCAAGGTTATTGACCAGATTAATGTGAAAAGAAAATCACGCGTACCGGATCGTCTTGATTCTTTAGGTTATATCAGCCAAATGAAACTTGCCATACGACCGGTGGTCTTGTCGCGACGATAAGAGAAGAAAGTCTCATTTTCCGTATATGTACAACGGTCGCCGCCGAAAATTTGCTCAACACCCACGTTCGCCAGACGCTGCCGGGCAAGCTGATAAATATCCGCCAGATACTTATCACCATGCTGAATGAAAGCTGCACTTGCTTTAGCGTCTACTGCCATAAACGCCTCGCGAACCTCCACCCCCACTTCGAACGCGCGTGGACCAATTGCCGGCCCTAACCAGGCGAGAATATTTTCCGGATTATCAGCAAAACAGGAAACCGTCTCTTCCAGCACGCCTGCGCACAGTCCACGCCAGCCAGCATGAGCGGCGGCGACTTCCGTTCCCGCTCGATTGCAAAACAGCACAGGGAGGCAGTCGGCAGTCATCACTGCGCAAACCGTGCCGGGCGTATTGCTATAAGAGGCATCTGCTCGTTTTGAGGCATAAGGTTCGCCAGTAAGCTTAAGCACATCTTTGCCGTGTACCTGCTCAAGCCAGACCGGTTTAGAAGGCAAATTGCCCGCAGCAAAAAGTCGCTTGCGATTCTCCTCAACGTGATCCGGGTTATCGCCACAATGGGCACCGAGGTTGAGCGAGTCATACGGGGGCAAGCTCACGCCGCCGATACGAGAAGAGCTACAGGCCGCAACACCTTTTGGTAGCGGCCACTGCGGGACAATCAGCTTACTCATAACCAGTCCACTTCATCCTTATGCTCTTCGAAATCGGCGCGCATCACCTCAATCAGCTCCACCATATCTTGTGGAATAGGCGCATGCCATTCCATTTCGATGCCGGAGATCGGGTGATAAAGACGCAGCATGGTTGCATGAAGCGCCTGGCGGTCAAACTTACGCAGCATGGAGATAAATGCTTCCGAAGCACCTTTTGGCGGACGCGGACGGCCACCATAAACCGGATCGCCCACCAGCGGATGAGTGATATGGGCCATATGCACGCGGATCTGGTGCGTACGTCCAGTTTCCAGACGCAACCGCAGACGCGTGTGCACACGGAAGTGTTCCATGATGCGATAGTGAGTCACCGCCGGTTTGCCCATCGGATGCACCGCCATGTGAGTACGTTTGGTCGGGTGGCGGCTGATGGGTTCATCTACTGTACCGCCAGCGGTCATATGACCAATCGCCACCGCTTCATACTCACGAGTAATTTCACGCCGTTGCAAAGATTCGACTAAACGCGTCTGAGCCGGAACGGTTTTTGCCACAACCATCAGGCCAGTGGTGTCTTTATCCAGACGATGGACGATGCCCGCACGTGGTACATCGGCAATGGGCGGATAGTAATGAAGCAACGCATTCAGTACCGTGCCATCCGGGTTACCCGCGCCAGGATGTACCACCAGGTCGCGCGGTTTATTAATGACGATGATATCTTCATCTTCATAGACGATATCCAGCGGGATATCCTGCGGTTCAAAACGCGCTTCTTCTTCAATCTCAGCGTTGATGGCAACCTGCTCGCCACCCAATACTTTTTCTTTCGGCTTATCACAAACTTTGCCGTTAACCAGCACTCGCTGGTCGAGGATCCATTCTTTTATTCGCGAACGTGAATAATCCGGGAACATTTCGGCCAAAGCCTGATCTAAGCGTTGACCGAGTTGGTTTTCGGACACCGTTGCAGTGAGCTGTACTCGTTGTGCCATATATACTGCTTCTTCGTTTATCGTTGGGGTTTTACGGCTTTGCCGTTTAATATAGTGTGCTATTGTAGCTGGTCTTAACCGGGAGCAGGAACAGAGAATCTCCCGTATTACATTTTGAGGAAAGTCAAAACGTCATGACGCGCATGAAATATCTGGTGGCAGCCGCCACACTAAGCCTGTTTTTGGCGGGTTGCTCGGGGTCAAAGGAAGAAGTACCTGATAATCCGCCAAATGAAATTTACGCGACTGCACAACAAAAGCTGCAGGACGGTAACTGGAGACAGGCAATAACGCAACTGGAAGCGTTAGATAATCGCTATCCGTTTGGTCCATATTCGCAGCAGGTGCAGCTGGATCTCATCTACGCCTACTATAAAAACGCCGATTTGCCGTTAGCACAGGCTGCCATCGATCGTTTTATTCGCCTTAACCCGACCCATCCGAATATCGATTATGTCATGTACATGCGTGGCCTGACCAATATGGCGCTGGATGACAGTGCGCTGCAAGGGTTCTTTGGCGTCGATCGTAGCGATCGCGATCCTCAACATGCACGAGCTGCGTTTAGTGACTTTTCCAAACTGGTGCGCGGCTATCCGAACAGTCAGTACACCACCGATGCCACCAAACGTCTGGTATTCCTGAAAGATCGTCTGGCGAAATATGAATACTCCGTGGCCGAGTACTATACAGAACGTGGCGCATGGGTTGCCGTCGTTAACCGCGTAGAAGGCATGTTGCGCGACTACCCGGATACCCAGGCTACGCGTGATGCACTGCCGCTGATGGAAAATGCATACCGTCAGATGCAGATGAATGCGCAAGCTGAAAAAGTAGCGAAAATCATCGCCGCAAACAGCAGCAATACATAACAGAAACCTGAAACACAAAACGGCAGCCCTTGAGCTGCCGTTTTTTTATTCTGTCAGTTGTGAAACTGAACCGATTTAGTCGCTATCGATCTCATCAAATATGGCTCGCTTTGAGATATTCCTCAAGTAAAAAAACACCTCTTCCTGCGATTTCTCACAAAAAAGATTCGTTGACAAAAAGTGACAAAATTATGAGATTTTCATCACACATTTTGACATCAGGAACGGTATGCTGAATTCACCAAGACGGGAAGACAAGAGGTAAAATTTATGACAATGAACATTACCAGCAAACAAATGGAAATTACTCCGGCCATCCGCCAACATGTCGCAGACCGTCTCGCCAAACTGGAAAAATGGCAAACACATCTGATTAATCCACATATCATTCTGTCCAAAGAGCCACAAGGGTTTGTTGCTGACGCCACAATCAATACACCTAACGGCGTTCTGGTTGCCAGTGGTAAACATGAAGATATGTACACCGCAATTAACGAATTGATCAACAAGCTGGAACGGCAGCTCAATAAACTGCAGCACAAAGGCGAAGCACGTCGTGCCGCAACATCGGTGAAAGACGCCAACTTCGTCGAAGAAGTTGAAGAAGAGTAGTCCTTTATATTGAGTGTATCGCCAACGCGCCTTCGGGCGCGTTTTTTGTTGACAGCGTGAAAACAGTACGGGTACTGTACTAAAGTCACTTAAGGAAACAAACATGAAACACACACCGTTTTTCTTCGCATTCTTTTTTATCTTCCCCTGAAAGGGAGGCGTTTCGTCGTGTGAAACAGAATGCGAAGACGAACAATAAGGCCTCCCAAATCGGGGGGCCTTTTTTATTGATAACAAAAAGGCAACACTATGACATCGGAAAACCCGTTACTGGCGCTGCGAGAGAAAATCAGCGCGCTGGATGAAAAATTATTAGCATTACTCGCAGAGCGGCGCGAACTGGCCGTCGAGGTGGGAAAAGCCAAACTGCTCTCGCATCGCCCGGTACGTGATATTGATCGTGAACGCGATTTACTGGAAAGATTAATTACGCTCGGTAAAGCGCACCATCTGGACGCCCATTACATTACTCGCCTGTTCCAGCTCATCATTGAAGATTCCGTATTAACTCAGCAGGCTTTGCTCCAACAACATCTCAATAAAATTAATCCGCACTCAGCACGCATCGCTTTTCTCGGCCCCAAAGGCTCCTATTCACATCTTGCCGCTCGTCAGTACGCTGCCCGTCACTTTGAGCAATTCATTGAAAGTGGCTGCGCCAAATTTGCCGATATTTTTAATCAGGTGGAAACCGGCCAGGCCGACTATGCCGTCGTACCGATTGAAAATACCAGCTCCGGTGCCATAAACGACGTTTACGATCTGCTGCAACATACCTGCTTGTCGATTGTGGGCGAAATGACCCTTACCATCGACCACTGCCTGCTGGTTTCCGGCACCACAGATTTATCTACCATCAACACGGTCTACAGTCATCCACAGCCATTCCAGCAATGCAGCAAATTCCTTAATCGTTATCCTCACTGGAAGATTGAATATACCGAAAGTACGTCTGCGGCAATGGAAAAGGTTGCACAGGCAAAATCACCGCATGTTGCTGCATTGGGAAGCGAAGCTGGCGGCACTTTGTACGGTTTGCAGGTACTGGAGCGTATTGAAGCGAATCAGCAACAAAACTTCACCCGATTTGTGGTGTTGGCACGTAAAGCCATTAACGTGTCTGACCAGGTTCCGGCGAAAACGACGTTGTTAATGGCGACCGGGCAACAAGCCGGTGCGCTGGTTGAAGCGTTGCTGGTGCTGCGCAACCACAATCTGATTATGACCCGTCTGGAATCACGCCCGATTCACGGTAATCCATGGGAAGAGATGTTTTATCTGGATATTCAGGCCAATCTTGAATCAGCGGAAATGCAAAAAGCATTGAAAGAGTTAGGGGAAATTACCCGTTCAATGAAGGTATTGGGCTGTTACCCAAGTGAGAACGTAGTGCCTGTTGATCCAACCTGATGAAAAGGTGCCGGATGATGTGAATCATCCGGCACTGGATTATTACTGGCGGTTGTCATTCGCCTGACGCAATAACACGCGGCTTTCACTCTGAAAACGCTGTGCGTAATCGCCGAACCAGTGCTCCACCTTGCGGAAACTGTCAATAAACGCCTGCTTATCGCCCTGCTCCAGCAACTCAATCGCCTCGCCGAAACGCTTATAGTAACGTTTGATTAACGCCAGATTACGCTCTGACGACATAATAATGTCGGCATAAAGCTGCGGATCCTGAGCAAACAGTCGCCCGACCATCGCCAGCTCAAGGCGGTAAATCGGCGAAGAGAGCGCCAGAAGTTGCTCAAGCTGAACATTTTCTTCTGCCAGATGCAGCCCATAAGCAAAAGTAGCAAAGTGGCGCAGAGCCTGAATAAACGCCATATTCTGATCGTGCTCGACAGCGCTAATACGATGCAGCCGAGCGCCCCAGACCTGAATTTGCTCCAGAAACCATTGGTATGCTTCCGGCTTACGTCCATCACACCAGACCACAACTTGCTTTGCCAGGCTACCGCTGTCCGGGCCGAACATCGGGTGTAACCCCAGTACCGGGCCATCGTGCGCCGCCAGCATGGCCTGTAATGGTCCATTTTTCACTGATGCCAGATCAACCAGAATACAATCTTTCGGTAAAGGCGGTAATTTGCCGATAACTTGCTCAGTAACGTGGATTGGCACACTAACAATCACCATTCCGGCATCGGCAACAATATCAGCCGCTCGATCCCAGTCATGTTGCTCCAGAATCCGCACCTGATAACCCGAGAGGGTCAGCATCTTCTCGAACAGGCGTCCCATCTGACCGCCACCGCCGACGATAACCACCGGACGCAGTGACGGACAAAGTGTTTTAAATCCTTTGTCGTTTTCACTGGAGTAAGATTCACGCATCACCCGACGCAAAACATCCTCAATCAGATCTGGCGGTACACCCAGAGCTTCCGCCTCTGCACGACGCGAGGCCAACATAGATGCCTCGCGCTCCGGAACATAAATAGGCAGTCCAAAGCGGCTTTTCACCTCGCCCACTTCAGCAACCAGTTCCAGACGCTTAGCTAATAAATTCAGCAGCGCTTTATCGACTTCATCAATTTGATCGCGTAATGCGGTCAATTCAGCAACCATAATAAACCTCTTAAGCCACGCGAGCCGTCAGCAGCCCGTTCAGATCCTGATGAATTTCACGCAGCAAGGCATCGGTCATTTCCCAGCTAATGCAGGCATCGGTTACGGATACACCGTATTTCATTTCACTGCGCGGTTGCTCGGAAGACTGATTGCCCTCGTGGATATTACTTTCGATCATCAGACCAATAATTGAGCGATTGCCATCTTTGATTTGAGCAACCACGGATTCTGCCACCGCAGGCTGACGGCGATAATCTTTATTGGAATTACCGTGGCTGCAATCTACCATCAGAGACGGGCGCAGTCCCGCCTGTTCCATCTCTTTTTCACATTGCGCAACATCCGCAGGGCTATAGTTCGGCGCTTTACCACCGCGCAGGATGACATGCCCGTCCGGATTCCCCTGAGTTTGTAGCAACGCAACCTGCCCTGCCTGGTTAATGCCAACAAAACGGTGCGGCTGGGCGGCGGCGCGCATAGCGTTAATTGCTGTTGCCAGACTGCCGTCGGTGCCGTTTTTAAAACCAACCGGCATGGAAAGCCCGGAGGCCATTTCACGGTGAGTTTGCGATTCCGTTGTACGAGCACCAATTGCTGACCAGCTAAACAGATCGCCCAGGTATTGCGGGCTATTCGGATCTAACGCTTCCGTCGCCAGTGGCAGTCCCATATTCACCAGCTCAAGCAGCAATTTACGCGCGATCTGCAGCCCGGCTTCTACATCAAAAGAGCCATCCATATGGGGATCGTTAATTAACCCTTTCCAGCCGACAGTGGTACGGGGTTTTTCAAAATAGACGCGCATTACCAGATAGAGGCTATCGCTGACCTCTGCGGCAAGGGCTTTAAATCGACGAGCATATTCCAGAGCAGTTTCCGGATCATGAATGGAACAAGGACCACATACTACCAGCAGACGGGGATCGCGCCCGGCGATAATATCTGAAATGGTTTTACGCGAGTCAGCAATCTGGGCTTCTTGTTGCAGGCTCAATGGAAAAGCGGCCTTCAGTTGTTCCGGAGTCATTAAAACCTGTTCGTCGGTAATATGTACGTTATTCAGCGCGTCTTTTTGCATGATGGCGATCCTGTTTATGCTCGTTTGCGATAGTTGATCCTCAGCGAGGATGACGTAACGATAACACATAAAGTAAAGTTTTCAATCCATATTTCGTACATTTTTATTTACACAGGCAATTTAGTCGCGATTTCAACCCTTACTTCTGTATAGATAAATTTACACTTCCTTTGAAAACAATCCGCTATGCTTTGAAAAAGGAGAAAGAAATGATGAAAAAGTTTATCGCCCCCTTGTTGGCTTTACTGGTTAGCGGATGTCAGATTGATCCTTATACTCACGCGCCAACCTTGACCAGCACCGACTGGTATGATGTTGGTATGGAAGATGCGATATCGGGCAGCGCCATAAAAGATGACGATGCATTTAGCGATTCACAGGCGGATCGCGGTCTATACCTTAAAGGATATGCCGAAGGACAAAAGAAAACTTGCCAGACCGATTTTACTTATGCCCGGGGACTTTCCGGTAAAAGCTTTCCTGCCAGCTGCAACAATGTTGAAAATGCCAGCCAACTGCATGAAGTATGGCAAAAAGGGGCTGATGAAAATGCCAGCACAATACGATTAAATTAATTAAAACCCCACAAATAAATTAAACATAAGATTTTACTCATTGTGTTTTATTTCTCACATTGATGACGATCGCATGAAAAAATGATATTTTAATGAGCATTCTGAAAAAATATCGATGCATTTCGAGCGAAGATGGTGGGGATCCCTGAATGCGTTTTTCTCACCGACTGTTCTTACTTCTGATTCTCCTGCTGACGGGAGCACCAATACTCGCTCAGGAGCCTTCTGACGTTGCGAAAAACGTGCGTATGATGGTTTCCGGTATTGTCAGTTACACCCGCTGGCCTGCGCTATCAGGGCCACCAAAGTTATGTATCTTTTCATCTTCACGTTTTAGTACCGCCCTACAAGAGAATGCCGCGACATCTTTGCCTTATCTGCCTGTCATCATTCACACTCAACAAGAGGCGATGATTTCAGGCTGCAATGGTTTTTATTTTGGCAACGAGTCACCGACATTCCAGATGGAATTAACCGAACAATATCCGTCAAAGGCGTTATTATTAATTGCCGAACAAAATACCGAGTGCATTATTGGTAGCGCCTTTTGTCTGATCATCCACAATAATGACGTCAGATTTGCCGTAAACCTGGATGCCTTATCGCGTAGCGGTGTAAAGGTCAACCCGGATGTCTTAATGCTCGCACGGAAGAAAAATGATGGATAACGATAATTCTCTTAATAAGCGCCCCACGTTTAAAAGAGCATTACGCAACATCAGTATGACCAGCATATTTATCACTATGATGCTGATCTGGTTGCTGCTTTCCGTGACCTCGGTGCTGACCCTGAAACAGTACGCGCAAAAAAACCTGGCACTGACAGCAGCAACAATGACTTACAGTCTGGAAGCAGCTGTCGTTTTTGCCGATGGCCCTGCAGCAACTGAAACACTGGCAGCGCTGGGCCAGCAAGGGCAATTTTCAACTGCAGAAGTACGTGATAAGCAGCAAAATATTCTGGCGTCCTGGCATTACACCCGTAAGGATCCAGGCGATACTTTCAGCAATTTCATAAGCCACTGGCTCTTCCCCGCCCCCATCATTCAGCCGATTCGTCACAATGGTGAAACCATTGGCGAAGTACGCTTAACCGCTCGCGACAGTTCAATCAGCCATTTTATCTGGTTTTCGCTCGCCGTACTGACCGGTTGTATTCTGCTGGCATCAGGCATCGCAATTACCCTCACCCGCCATTTGCACAATGGCCTGGTAGAAGCGCTGAAAAATATCACCGATGTCGTACATGATGTGCGTTCCAACCGCAATTTTTCCCGACGAGTTTCGGAAGAACGTATCGCTGAGTTTCACCGCTTCGCTCTCGACTTCAACAGTCTGCTGGATGAAATGGAAGAGTGGCAGCTTCGTTTACAGGCCAAAAATGCGCAGCTTCTGCGTACCGCGCTACATGACCCATTAACCGGGCTGGCTAACCGCGCAGCGTTTCGTAGCGGCATCAATACGTTGATGAACAATTCCGATGCCCGAAAAACGTCGGCGTTACTATTTCTTGATGGCGATAATTTCAAATATATCAATGATACCTGGGGTCATGCGACGGGCGATAGAGTCTTGATTGAAATCGCAAAACGGTTAGCTGAATTTGGCGGGCTGCGACATAAAGCATACCGCCTGGGCGGCGATGAATTCGCTATGGTGCTCTATGATGTACAGTCGGAATCTGAAGTGCAGCAGATATGCTCAGCACTGACACAAATCTTTAATCTCCCGTTTGATCTTCATAATGGCCATCAGACCACCATGACATTAAGCATTGGTTACGCGATGACCATTGAGCACGCCTCTGCGGAAAAATTACAAGAGCTTGCCGATCACAATATGTATCAGGCCAAACACCAGCGTGCCGAAAAGCTGGTGAGATAACAAGGATATATCGATATGATAAAGCACCTGGTAGCACCCCTGATTTTCACCTCACTAATACTGACTGGCTGCCAGTCCCCTCAGGGAAAGTTTACTCCTGAGCAAGTCGCCGCTATGCAATCTTATGGATTTACTGAATCCGCCGGCGACTGGTCGCTGGGCTTATCAGATGCCATTCTGTTCGCAAAAAATGACTACAAATTGCTCCCGGAAAGCCAGCAACAGATCCAAACCATGGCAGCCAAATTGGCCTCGACAGGGCTAACACATGCCCGTATGGATGGACACACCGATAACTATGGTGAAGACAGTTACAACGAAGGCTTATCATTGAAACGGGCGAATGTCGTGGCCGATGCATGGGCTATGGGTGGACAAATTCCACGCAGCAATCTCACCACACAGGGTTTAGGAAAAAAATATCCCATAGCCAGTAACAAGACCGCCCAGGGCCGCGCCGAGAACCGCCGCGTCGCAGTGGTGATTACAACCCCTTAAAACACGAGCAAACAGACAAAAAAAGGGCCAGCCAATTGGCCAGCCCTTCTTAACAGGATGTCGCTTAAGCGAAATCTTAGTTAAGACGCTCTTTGATACGAGCAGCCTTACCAGTACGCTCACGCAGGTAGTACAGTTTAGCTTTACGAACAGCACCACGACGTTTGACAGAAATGCTGTCAACTACCGGAGAGTGAGTCTGGAAGACACGCTCAACGCCTTCGCCGTTGGAAATTTTACGAACAGTGAATGCAGAGTGCAGACCGCGGTTACGAATAGCGATAACCACGCCCTCGAATGCCTGCAGACGTTTTTTGGAACCTTCAACAACCCATACTTTCACTTCCACGGTATCACCCGGACGGAAGGAAGGTACGTCCTGCTTCATCTGCTCTTGTTCAAGTTGCTTAATAATGTTGCTCATAATTTAATCTCTTATCCTGGGTAAACTGATATCTCGGGGGCTTACGCCATCCCATCATGTTTATGTTGCTGTTGTGCGTGTTCCGTTTTGAACTCCGCCAGCAACCTTGCTTGCTCTTCAGTCAGAGCCAGGTTTTCCAGAAGTTCAGGTCTTCTAAGCCAGGTACGGCCCAGCGACTGTTTCAAACGCCAGCGACGTATCTCGGCATGGTTGCCCGACAGTAACACTGGCGGAACTTCCATCCCTTCTAACACCTCAGGCCGCGTATAGTGCGGGCAATCCAGCAATCCTTCAGCAAAGGAATCTTCCGTTGCCGAGGCTTCATGTCCCAGTACTCCCGGAATAAACCGGGAAACGGAGTCAATCAGCGTCATTGCTGGTAACTCACCACCACTGAGAACGTAATCGCCGATTGACCATTCTTCGTCAATTTCGGTTTGGATCACGCGTTCATCTATACCTTCGTAGCGACCGCACACCAGAATCAATTTTTGATTCGTTGCCAGTTCGCTGACGCCCGCTTGATCAAGCTTGCGTCCCTGTGGTGACAGATAAATCACCTTTGCGCCTTCACCCGCCGCGGCTTTTGCTGCATGAATGGCGTCCCGCAAGGGTTGCACCATCATTAACATCCCCGGTCCGCCGCCGTAAGGACGATCGTCCACGGTACGGTGCCGGTCATGCGTGAAGTCGCGAGGACTCCAACTCTGGATGCTCAGCAGGCCATTTTTAACTGCCCGGCCAGTTACCCCGTAATCGGTAATTGCGCGGAACATTTCAGGAAACAGGCTAATTATGCCAATCCACATAGCGCCGTCTTTTACCGTTTATCCGGTGGTTTAAAAACCAGGATCCCAATCTACTTCGATTGAACGAGTAGTGAGATCGACTTTCTTGATAACCTGCCCATCGAGGAACGGTACGAGACGTTCCTTGATACCAAACGCATCTTTCAGGTTTGCCTTAATGACGAGAACGTCATTAGATCCGGTTTCCATCATATCGACGACTTTACCGAGATCGTAGCCTTCAGTGGTTACTACCTGGCAGCCCATCAGGTCTTTCCAGTAGTAGTCCCCCTCTTCAAGCTGAGGCAGCTGCGATGAATCCACGACAATTTCACAATTCGTCAGCAGGTTCGCCGCATCACGATCGTCAACGCCTTTCAGCTTGATGATCATGTCCTGATTGTGGTGCTTCCAGCTTTCCAGCTGGACTTGCTGCCACTGACCCGCCTTCTGGATAAACCAGGGCTGATAGTCAAAAATGCTTTCGGCGTCTTCGGTGGAAGAAAACACTCTGAGCCACCCACGAATACCGTAAGACGAACCCATTTTTCCCAAAACGATGGGATCAACAGGTGCTTGCGCGGTGAGTTGTTTGCTCATCATGACCACCGTGACAGATTAAGCTGCTTTGTTTACTTCTTTGATCAGCGCAGCAACGCGATCAGAAATAGTTGCGCCCTGGCCAACCCAGTGAGCGATGCGATCCAGATCCAGGCGAGTGCCTTCTTCTTTTTCGCTAGCGATTGGGTTGAAGAAACCAACGCGCTCGATGAAGCGACCGTTGCGTGCATTACGGCTGTCAGCGACAACAACCTGGTAGAACGGACGCTTTTTAGCGCCGTGACGTGCTAAACGAATAGTTACCATAACATCCTCTTGTGTGAATAAAACAACCGGACCCCATCGAGGAACGGAGTCCGGTGTCATATTAAAAGCCCGAAAATTTTACTGATTTCTGGAGAAAATGCAATCAGCAGTTAATAACTCTGTCGCATAAGGTCATTTAGCGACCAGGAAATCCCGGCGGCATCATCCCCTTCATGCTTCTCATCATCTTCGCCATTCCGCCTTTCTTCATTTTCTTCATCATGCGCTGCATGTCGTCGAACTGCTTCAGAAGGCGGTTCACGTCCTGCACCTGCATACCGCAACCGGCAGCGATACGACGCTTACGCGAACCTTTGATGATTTCTGGCTTAGCGCGCTCTTTCATCGTCATCGAGTTGATGATGGCTTCCATACGCACCAGCACTTTATCGTCCATCTGCGACTTAACATTATCCGGGATCTGCCCCATGCCCGGCAGCTTGCCCATCAGGCTAGCCATGCCGCCCATATTTTTCATCTGGCGCAGTTGCTCAAGAAAATCGTTGAGATCGAAGCCGTCGCCTTTTTTCAGCTTGCTGGCTAATTTCTCTGCCTGCGCGCGGTCAACTTTGCTTTCGATATCTTCGATCAGCGACAGTACGTCGCCCATGCCGAGAATACGCGACGCGATGCGGTCCGGATGGAACGGCTCCAGCGCCTCAGTTTTCTCGCCAACACCGAGAAACTTGATCGGTTTGCCAGTGATGTGACGAATAGAGAGCGCCGCACCGCCGCGGGCATCGCCGTCCACTTTGGTCAACACTACGCCGGTAAGCGGTAACGCTTCATTGAATGCTTTTGCCGTATTGGCCGCATCCTGACCGGTCATGGCGTCAACCACAAACAGGGTTTCAACCGGGTTAATCGACGCATGGACTTGTTTGATCTCGTCCATCATCGCTTCGTCAACGTGCAGACGACCAGCGGTATCCACCAGCAGCACGTCGTAGAATTTCAGTTTGGCTTCTTTCAGCGCCGCGTTAACGATATCTACCGGCTTCTGACCAACATCAGAAGGGAAGAAATCAACGCCCACCTGCTCTGCCAGCGTCTCAAGCTGTTTGATTGCCGCCGGGCGATAAACGTCGGCAGAAACCACCAGCACTTTCTTCTTGTGCTTCTCGCGCAGGAACTTACCGAGTTTACCAACGCTGGTTGTTTTACCGGCACCTTGCAGGCCCGCCATCAGCACGACCGCAGGCGGTTGCGCCGCCAGGTTCAGGGTCTGGTTCTCTTCGCCCATCGCCGCAACCAGTTCGTTACGGACGATTTTGACGAACTCCTGCCCCGGCGTCAGGCTCTTATTAACTTCATGACCAACCGCTTTCTCTTTTACGCGATTGATAAACTCACGCACTACCGGCAGAGCGACATCCGCCTCCAGCAGCGCCATGCGCACTTCGCGCAGCGTATCTTTTACGTTGTCTTCAGTGAGGCGTCCACGGCCACTGATATTGCGCAGCGTGCGCGACAAACGATCGGTTAAATTATCAAACATTGTCTCTCGCCTGGGGTGGAAACGGTTGGCCGCAATCGCGACACATCATCAGTATTTTGCCGCAGTATAACATGAAGGCGTCTTTGTTGTTATGCAACGGTTGGAGCAGCGTTCACCTGACGCTATACTGCTTCTCTTTCTTATTGCTCAAACTGTCGACATCACTATGCCCGTTTTTGCTCTGCTCGCGCTTGTCGCCTACTCCGTCAGTCTTGCGCTGATTGTTCCCGGTCTGCTGCAAAAAAACGGCGGCTGGCGGCGCATGGCTATTATTTCTGCGGTCATTGCGCTGGTCTGCCACGCAATCGCTCTGGAAGCCCGCATCCTGCCCGACGGTGATAGCGGACAAAACCTCAGCCTGCTGAACGTTGGTTCATTGGTCAGTTTGATGATCTGTACGGTAATGACCATTGTGGCTTCTCGCAATCGTGGCTGGTTGCTGCTACCCATTGTCTATGCCTTTGCGCTTATCAACCTGGCGCTGGCGACCTTCATGCCCAATGAATACATCACCCATCTGGAAGCAACGCCTGGGATGCTGGTGCACATTGGCTTATCGCTCTTTTCCTATGCCACGCTAATTATCGCCGCCCTGTACGCGCTGCAACTGGCGTGGATTGATTACCAACTGAAGAACAAGAAGCTGGCATTTAACCAGGAAATGCCGCCATTGATGAGTATCGAGCGTAAAATGTTCCACATCACGCAGATTGGCGTGGTGCTGCTAACGCTCACGCTTTGCACTGGCCTGTTCTACATGCACAACCTATTTAGCATGGAAAATATCGACAAGGCTGTGCTCTCTATCGTGGCGTGGTTTGTCTATATTGTGCTGCTGTGGGGACATTACCATGAAGGATGGCGTGGACGCCGCGTCGTCTGGTTTAACGTTGCGGGCGCGGTAATTCTGACACTGGCCTACTTCGGCAGCCGAATTGTCCAGCAGTTAATCAGCTAAACCCAGAAAAGGAGTTTCCCCTGGAACACATTTCTACTACTACGTTGATCATTATTCTGATCATCATGGTGGTCATTTCAGCCTATTTTTCCGGGTCCGAAACCGGAATGATGACCCTCAACCGCTATCGTCTGCGACATATGGCGAAACAGGGTAATCGCTCGGCCAAACGCGTCGAAAAATTGCTGCGTAAGCCAGACCGCCTGATAAGCCTGGTGTTAATCGGCAATAACCTGGTCAATATTCTTGCCTCCGCGCTCGGCACTATTGTTGGGATGCGTTTGTACGGCGATGCGGGCGTGGCAATTGCGACTGGTGTGCTGACTTTTGTCGTACTGGTATTTGCTGAGGTATTGCCGAAAACCATTGCCGCGCTGTACCCGGAAAAAGTCGCTTATCCGAGTAGTTTTCTGCTGGCTCCGCTGCAAATTTTGATGATGCCGCTGGTCTGGTTGCTGAACGCTATCACCCGCATGTTAATGCGCATGATGGGCATCAAAACCGATATCGTGGTCAGCGGCTCTTTGAGCAAAGAAGAGTTGCGCACTATCGTGCATGAATCGCGCTCACAAATTTCCCGTCGCAATCAGGATATGCTGCTGTCGGTGCTCGATCTGGAAAAAATGACCGTTGATGACATCATGGTGCCGCGCAGTGAAATTATCGGTATTGATATCAACGATGACTGGAAATCGATTCTGCGCCAACTCTCCCACTCACCTCACGGGCGCATCGTGCTCTACCGTGATTCGCTGGACGACGCCATCAGTATGCTGCGTGTGCGTGAAGCCTGGCGGTTGATGTCGGAGAAAAAAGAGTTCACCAAAGAAACCATGCTACGCGCCGCGGACGAGATCTATTTTGTCCCGGAAGGTACGCCGCTCAGCACGCAGTTGGTGAAATTTCAGCGCAACAAAAAGAAAGTCGGCCTGGTCGTCAACGAGTATGGAGACATTCAGGGGCTGGTGACGGTTGAAGATATTCTGGAAGAGATTGTCGGCGATTTCACTACGTCGATGTCGCCAACACTTGCCGAAGAGGTCACGCCGCAAAACGACGGTTCGGTGATTATTGATGGCACTGCCAACGTGCGGGAAATCAACAAAGCCTTTAACTGGCATCTACCTGAAGACGATGCCCGCACGGTTAATGGCGTCATTCTTGAAGCTCTGGAAGAGATCCCTGTCGCTGGCACCCGCGTGCATATTGGCGAGTACGATATCGATATTCTCGACGTTCAGGACAATATGATTAAGCAGGTAAAAGTCTTTCCTGTAAAACCGCTGCGCGAGAGTGTGGCGGAGTAACGAAAACGGCCCTGCATTCGCATGCAGGGCCGTGAATTATTACGAAAACAGAAATTACGCTTTTGCTTTCGCTACAGTTACCATCGCCGCACGAATCGTACGACCATTCAGCGTATAACCCTTCTGCATAATGCCCAGTACGTTACCTGGCGCAACGTCATCAGATTCCACCATTGCGATAGCCTGATGCACATTCGGGTCCAGCGGCACGTTAGTTTCGGCGATCACTTCAACACCAAACTTACGCACAACATCCAGCATCGACTTCAGCGTCAGCTCAATGCCTTCAACCATCGCAGACATATCCGGGTTAGCTTTATCAGCCACTTCCAGCGCACGATCCAGGCTATCAATCACCGGCAGCAATTCGTTGATGAATTTCTCCAGCGCGAATTTGTGGGCTTTTTCAATATCCAGTTCAGTACGTCGACGCAGGTTTTCCATTTCGGCTTTTACACGCAAAATGCCGTCACGTTCACGGGTCTGGGCTTCAGCCAGCTGAGCTTCGAGATTCGCAATTTTTTCATCGCGCGGATCCACCTGCTCAGCAGAAGCTTCTGGCTCAACTGCCTCAATCTCTTCGTGCTGATCCATGATAATTTCTTCCGGGGCTTGCCCCTCAGGCGTTTTCTGTTCTTTACTACTCATGAATTTCTCCGCGTTTTTTTCGCATTCATCTCGCTAACTTCGCTTATTATGGGGATCAGTTTCAGGGTTTCAAGGGAAGCACTCACATTGTCATCAATCTTCGCAACAAGGACCTCGGAAAAATGAATAATCATTTCAAGTGTATTGGCATTGTGGGACACCCACGGCACCCCACTGCACTGACAACACATGAAATGCTCTACCGCTGGCTGTGCACAAAAGGTTACGAGGTCATCGTTGAGCAACAAATCGCTCACGAACTGCAACTGAAGAATGTGAAAACTGGCACGCTCGCGGAGATTGGGCAACTAGCTGATCTCGCGGTAGTCGTTGGTGGCGACGGTAATATGCTGGGCGCGGCACGCACACTCGCCCGTTACGATATTAAAGTTATTGGAATCAACCGTGGCAACCTGGGTTTCCTGACTGACCTTGACCCCGATAACGCCCAGCAACAGTTAGCCGATGTGCTGGAAGGCCACTACATCAGCGAGAAACGTTTTTTGCTGGAAGCGCAAGTCTGTCAGCAAGATTGCCAGAAACGCATCAGCACCGCGATAAATGAAGTGGTGCTTCATCCAGGCAAAGTGGCGCATATGATTGAGTTCGAAGTGTATATCGACGAGATCTTTGCGTTTTCTCAGCGATCTGATGGACTAATTATTTCGACGCCAACAGGCTCCACCGCCTATTCCCTCTCTGCAGGCGGTCCTATTCTGACCCCCTCTCTGGATGCGATTACCCTGGTGCCCATGTTCCCGCATACGTTGTCAGCACGACCACTGGTCATAAACAGCAGCAGCACGATCCGTCTGCGTTTTTCGCATCGCCGTAACGACCTGGAAATCAGTTGCGACAGCCAGATAGCACTGCCGATTCAGGAAGGTGAAGATGTCCTGATTCGTCGCTGTGATTACCATCTGAATCTGATTCATCCGAAAGATTACAGTTATTTCAACACATTAAGCACCAAGCTCGGCTGGTCAAAAAAATTATTCTAATTTTACGCCAGCCTCTTTACTGTATATAAAACCAGTTTATACTGTACACAATAACAGTAATGGTTTTTCATACAGGAAAACGACTATGTTGGCACAACTGACCATCAGCAACTTTGCTATCGTTCGTGAGCTTGAGATTGATTTTCATAGCGGCATGACCGTAATAACTGGCGAGACCGGCGCGGGTAAATCTATTGCAATAGATGCCCTCGGTCTTTGTCTCGGTGGTCGCGCTGAAGCCGACATGGTGCGTACCGGCGCTGCTCGCGCTGACCTGTGCGCCCGTTTTTCTCTGAAAGATACGCCAGCGGCTCTGCGCTGGCTGGAAGAAAATCAGCTTGAAGACGGGCATGAATGTTTGCTTCGTCGAGTGATCAGCAGCGATGGTCGCTCCCGTGGTTTCATCAACGGTACAGCTGTTCCTCTGTCACAACTGCGCGAACTGGGTCAGTTGCTGATTCAGATCCATGGTCAGCACGCTCATCAATTACTCACCAAACCTGAGCACCAAAAATTCCTGCTTGATGGCTATGCCAATGAAACCTCTCTACTGCAGGAAATGACCGCACGTTATCAGTTGTGGCATCAAAGCTGCCGTGACCTCGCGCATCATCAACAGTTAAGTCAGGAACGCGCCGCCCGTGCGGAACTGCTGCAATACCAATTAAAAGAACTTAACGAATTTAATCCGCAGCCCGGAGAGTTTGAACAAATCGACGAAGAGTACAAACGTCTGGCGAACAGCGGTCAATTGCTGACCACCAGCCAGAATGCATTGGCATTAATGGCCGACGGTGAAGACGCAAACCTGCAAAGTCAGCTTTACACGGCTAAACAACTGGTGAGCGAATTGATTGGCATGGACAGCAAACTGTCCGGCGTACTTGATATGCTGGAAGAAGCTACCATCCAGATTGCTGAAGCCAGCGATGAACTGCGCCACTACTGCGATCGTCTGGATCTCGATCCCAACCGACTATTTGAACTTGAACAGCGCATCTCAAAACAGATTTCGCTGGCACGTAAACATCACGTCAGCCCTGAGGCATTGCCACAGTATTACCAGTCGCTACTGGAAGAACAGCAGCAACTGGACGATCAGGCCGACTCACAAGAAACGCTTGCGCTGGCGGTAACGAAACATCATCAGCAGGCACTGGAAATCGCGCGCGCATTACACCAACAACGCCAGCAATATGCAGAAGAACTTGCACAGCTGATCACCGACAGTATGCATGCGCTCTCAATGCCGCATGGGCAGTTTACGATCGATGTTAAATTTGACGAGCATCACCTGGGCGCTGACGGTGCCGATCGTATTGAGTTTCGGGTAACCACCAACCCAGGTCAGCCAATGCAGCCTATTGCCAAAGTCGCATCCGGTGGTGAATTGTCCCGCATCGCACTGGCAATCCAGGTCATCACGGCGCGTAAAATGGAAACCCCGGCACTGATTTTTGATGAAGTGGATGTAGGGATTAGCGGTCCAACAGCGGCAGTTGTCGGCAAACTGCTGCGTCAACTCGGCGAATCAACTCAGGTGATGTGTGTTACCCACCTGCCACAAGTCGCGGGATGTGGTCATCAACACTATTTTGTCAGCAAAGAAACCGATGGTGCGATGACAGAAACGCATATGCAATCCCTGAATAAAAAAGCGCGGTTACAAGAGCTGGCGCGCCTGCTTGGTGGCAGTGAAGTCACACGTAATACACTGGCGAATGCGAAAGAACTGCTTGCAGCGTAAACTTTTTTCCTGCTTCACGGTCAGAGTAAACAGCAAAACGCCGTAAGACCGGAAAGCAAAAGGTTTTAAAGTGATGAAAGGTCTATTATCATCGGCATATTACAGATGAGCCACGTACTGCTCGGGCCCGAAAAGGAATCAAATCACTATGCGCTGTAAAACGCTGACTGCTGCAGCAGCAGTACTATTGATGTTGACCGCAGGCTGTTCCACTCTGGAGCGAGTGGTTTACCGTCCTGACATCAACCAGGGGAACTATCTGACCGCTAACGACGTATCCAAAATACGTGTTGGCATGACGCAACAACAAGTTGCGTACGCATTGGGTACACCGCTGATGTCCGATCCATTTGGTACGAATACCTGGTTCTATGTCTTCCGCCAGCAACCAGGTCATGAAGGTGTAACGCAGCAAACGCTGACGCTGACCTTTAACAGTAGCGGTGTGTTGACCAATATTGATAACAAACCTGCGCTGAGTGGTAACTAATAATAAAGTTGCTCTCAAAGACGTTAAAAAAGGTGCTCAATGAGCACCTTTTTTCTGTCCGTTATTTATTCGCTGATTTTTCTGCTCGTTGCCTGCGAAGCTCTTTCGGATCGGCAATGAGAGGGCGATAAATCTCCACCCGATCGCCATCATGCACACTATCGCTTAGTTTTGCCGGACGGCTGTAAATGCCGACTTTGTTTTTAGTTAAATCGATATCGGTACGCAATTCCAGCAAGCCACTGGCGCGAATAGCTTCTTCAACCGTCGCGCCCTCCTGCAGCGTCACGCGCTGCAGGTACTGCTTCTCAGGTAGCGCATAAGCCACCTCAACGGCAATTTTACCTGGCACTGTAAACCTCTTTCGCACGAACCGTAAAAGCCTGGACCATATTAGACGCCAGCTCTTTAAACACGCGACCAAAGGCGAGTTCAATCAACTTATTGGTAAACTCAAAGTCGAGATGAAACTCGATACGACACGCCTCCTGGCTCAGCGGCGTAAACTTCCATCCACCAATCAATTTCTTGAACGGCCCATCCACCAGATTCATAAGAATACTTTGGTTACTGGTCAACTGGTTGCGGGTAGTAAACGTTTTGCTGATCCCAGCCTTAGAGACATCTACCGCCGCAGTCATCTGCCCAGGAGTGGACTCCAGAATCCGACTTCCGGTACAACCCGGCAAAAACTGAGGATAAGACTGAACGTCATTCACTAACTGATACATTTGCTCCGCGCTGTAGGGTACCAGTGCGGTCCGGCTAATCTGAGGCATAACAATTTCCATCAACAAAAATCCAACAAATAATATCATTTATCCTGCTGTAAAAAAAACGCTATCCCGGCGCTGGGTAACATCGGGTTCATGCTAAGATAGAGCCTTGTCCCCCGCAGGATTGATATGGGGTGTTTTCGATTTCAGATTACCGATGATTCACGACGCTTATGACGAAGAAAAAAGCACATAAACCTGGTTCAGCGACCATCGCGCTTAACAAGCGCGCCCGTCACGAATACTTTATCGAAGAAGAGTTCGAAGCGGGACTTGCCCTGCAAGGCTGGGAGGTTAAATCCCTGCGCGCAGGAAAAGCCAATATCAGCGACAGCTACGTCCTTCTGCGTGACGGAGAGGCATTTCTGTTTGGCGCTAACATCACGCCAATGGCCGTGGCCTCCACGCATGTGGTGTGCGATCCTACCCGTACCCGCAAGTTACTTCTCAACCAGCGCGAACTGGACTCATTGTACGGTCGCGTCAATCGAGAAGGCTATACCGTAGTGGCGCTCTCCCTGTACTGGAAAAATGCCTGGTGCAAAGTGAAAATCGGCGTCGCCAAAGGTAAAAAACAGCACGATAAACGTTCAGATATCAAAGAACGCGAATGGCAGGTGGATAAAGCACGTATCATGAAAAACGCCCACCGTTAAACCTGCACTCCAATTATTGACCAGTTCCTCACCGCGCCTCCCTCTCCGGCGGCGCGAATCAACATCTTATTGGCTATCACATCCGACACAAATGTTGCCATCCCATTGCTTAATCGAATAAAAATCAGGCTACATGGGTGCTAAATCTTTAACGATAACGCCATTGAGGCTGGTCATGGCGCTCATAAATCTGGTATACTTACCTTTACACATTGGGGCTGATTCTGGATTCGACGGGATTTGCGAAACCCAAGGTGCATGCCGAGGGGCGGTTGGCCTCGTAAAAAGCCGCAAAAAATAGTCGCAAACGACGAAAACTACGCTTTAGCAGCTTAATAACCTGCTTAGAGCCCTCTCTCCCTAGCCTCCGCTCTTAGGACGGGGATCAAGAGAGGTCAAACCCAAAAGAGATCGCGTGGAAGCCCTGCCTGGGGTTGAAGCGTTAAAACTTAATCAGGCTAGTTTGTTAGTGGCGTGTCCGTCCGCAGCTGGCAAGCGAATGTAAAGACTGACTAAGCATGTAGTACCGAGGATGTAGGAATTTCGGACGCGGGTTCAACTCCCGCCAGCTCCACCATTTTTTAGTTGTTTGAAGTACAATGAAGTCTACTAAGCCCGCACAGCACAAGCTCTGCGGGCTTTTTTACGTCTATTGTCGTCCAGTGAGAATTGCTGAGAACTATCACTTATGGCACCCTGAATGGGACCCACTAAGAAGGGTCCAAAAACCGAGGGTCCCAAAATGGCAAAAATCGCTAAGAAGCTCACTGACACTGAAATCAAAAGCACCAAGCCAGCCGACAAAGAAATCAACTTGTTTGACGGAGATGGTTTGATACTACGAATCGCTCCCCTCTCGAAAGGAGGAAAGAAGAATTGGTATTTCAGGTATGCAGTGCCAGTGAGTAAAAAAAGAACCAAAATGAGCCTTGGTACCTATCCTCACCTTACACTGGCAAGAGCCAGAGCCTTACGAGATGAATACCTTTCCTTGCTTGCTAATAGCATTGATCCCCAAGTTCATAACAACGATAAAGCTAACGCCTTAAAGAATGCTACTGAACACACTCTCCAAGCCGTGGCAAGGAAATGGTTGGATGAGAAGGTAAAGACCTCTGGTATCTCACAAGACCATGCAAAAGATATCTGGCGAAGCCTGGAGAGAAATATATTTCCCGGCTTGGGTAAGGTTCCTGTCAATGAGATCCGACCCAAACTCTTAAAGCAACATCTCGACCCTATTGAGCAACGAGGAGTCCTCGAAACCTTACGGCGAATCATTTCCCGATTAAATGAAATTTTTCGCTGGGCCGCGACTGAAGAACTTATCGAGTTCAATCCGGCTGACAACTTGGGGCAACGGTTCAGTAAGCCTAAAAAACAGAATATGCCAGCATTACCCCCTTCTGAGTTACCCCGCTTCCTAATGGTGTTAAACAATGCCTCAGTTCGTTTGGAGACAAGATTGCTGATCGAATGGCAATTGCTGACCTGGGTTCGTCCAGGGGAAGCCGTTCGTGCGAGATGGACCGATATAGATACGGACAACGCGATGTGGAACATCCCGGCGGAGTTTATGAAAATGAAGAAACCTCACAAAGTTCCATTAAGCAAAGAAGCTTTGAGAGTCCTGGAGTCAATGAAAGCGATAAGTGGGCATCGTGAGTGGGTGTTTCCGAGCATAAAGGCTCCTCTTAGCCATATGCATGAACAAACAGCTAATGCGGCCATAATCCGTATGGGCTTCGGAGGTGAGCTTGTAGCCCATGGAATGAGATCTATTGCCCGAACGGCCGCAGAGGAGTCGGGTAAGTTCAGGATAGATGTCTTAGAAGCGGCCCTTGCCCATTCGAAGAAAGATGAAATAATTGCAGCTTACAATCGTGCTGAGTATCTCGCAGAACGGGTAGTTCTCATGCAATGGTGGAGTGATTATGTTTCATCTCAAAAATACAAGGCTGACGCAGCATAACCCTCCAATGATGCAGCAGTACTTTTATAGAAATCTAAGGTCATGATCTAAAATGAATAAGTATAAAAACCACCTTCAAAGGCTACCTATAGGCTACATATGAAACGAATAATCGGTTATCTCTTCACTCTACTTTTACTTGTTGCTCTTGTGTATGCCGGGTTAATAAAGGGTGATGTGTTCCCTGAATGGGTCATGAACAAGAAGCTCATAATTCGTTGCGGATTGATCGGTGTTCTTGGTGGAACTCTTTACTGTCTCCGTGGTGTGTATCTAAACAAATGTGTCAGGAACTGCTGGGATGACCGTTGGTATGTCTGGTATGTATTAAGGCCTGTTGTCAGCGGTATCTGTGGTGTTGTGGCCTACCTGTTTCTAAAAGCAGGTTTGATAGTGTTAGATGCTTCACAAAACGGTAGTGGTGGAGACTATGGATATATGGCATTTGCCTTCTTTGCTGGCTTGAATGTAGATAAATTCGTGGGCAAAATCGAAGATGTAGGTATGGCTATTTTTGGGATTGAAAAATCTCGCACAGCAAGGTCGGGTGATAATTCCGATCAGAAATAATTAAAAAGGATATGATATGACTGCAAAGATATCTTTTTTTCCCGTAGGTAATGGGGATATGACACTTATTCAAACCGAAGATGGTAAGAATATATTAATCGATTGTCGTATCAGAGATGGTAAAGAACATCCCGATGTTCGCTCACAACTTAGAGAAAAACTTTCTCGTAATGACGAAGGCCGTCTCTTTGTTCATCTCTTTATTTGGTCACACCCTGATTCAGATCATTGCGATGGAGTATCTGATCACTTCCATTTGGGGAAACCTGAAAATTGGAGTGAAAGGAGTGATAAAATTTTCATCAATGAGATCTGGTCAAGCCCAATTGTATTTAGACGACATCATGCACAGAATCATCCTTTATGTGATGACGCAAAAGCTTTGAACGCAGAAGTCAAGAGAAGAGTCAATCTTTATAAAGAAAAAGGCTATTTGGATGGAGTCGGAAATCAAGTTTTGGTTTTAGGCAAGGACGAGGGTGATAAAACGGATGACATACCAAATATTCTATTAGAATTAGATCAAAAAACTCGCTGGATTAACCAAAGCTATTCCTCATGTTTTGAAGCTCATTTACTGGGTCCTTCACCGAAGAAAGACCTTGATGAATTAGAAGATAAATTGGGTAAAAACCATTCCAGTGTAATAATGAATTTTGCAATAAAAGGTGGTAATAAAACTGCTTATTTTTTAAGTGGTGGAGATGCCGAAGTTGTTTGTTGGGAAGGTGTAAGAGATCGTCTAACTGATAAATATTCAATGTCTTGGTTAGATTATGATATCTTACAGGCACCACACCATTGTTCATGGCATAGCCTTTCCCATCATAGTTTAAGTGATATGGGTGATGAAGCAGAAACATCAGAGAAAGCAATGGAAGTGTTCAACCGGGCTAAACAAAATGCTTTCATTATTTCCAGTTCAAAAGTAATTGAAGATGATGAGAAAGACCCCCCGGCCTATCGAGCAAAAGAAGAATACGAAAAAATTGTAGACAATAGACAGGGTCAGTTTTTATGTGTGTCAGACCATAAAAAGAATGGAGAGAATATTCCGTTAGAAATTGAAATTTCGGATAATGGTATTAAGAAAATTGCTGCATCTGCATTAGGTATGGCTGAGTCATCAAGTGCTGCTGTAAATAGACAAGGTGGTGGTGGTTATGCCTGATTGTCTTAATAAAAAGATAGATCAGTTGAGCACAATCCTTGCACCTTATGGTGCAAGGAAGCTTTCTACGAATGAATTATTAAAATTCAACGATAAATATGTCTGTGCTTGGGAATTAGCAACTGATTTAGAATTTAGTAATATACCTATCGTATTGCAACTAAGATACAAAACCCTTAGTCAATTTGACATTCCAGATGTTTTTATTTCCTCACCTAATATTGATGTTTGCCAACTTCCACACTTAGAAGAAAATGGCAAGTTATGTGTGTGGCCTGACAGTTATATCATCGATCACAATGATATGACCTATGCAGTCGATTTACTAAACGATGCTATATTAATGCTAAGAAAAGGGATAAATGGAGATTTAAATGAGGATTTTATTGATGAATTTCAGAACTATTGGATTTATCAATGTAATAAAATAGATCGACTTATAAGTCTGTGTGATCTAACAAATAAAAACACAAGGTTGGTTTTCGGTTATAGGACTCGGAAATTTGGAGTAATATATTCTGACACACAAAAAGAATTAATTAACTGGTTGGAAAACCAAAAAATATTGCCATTAGAATCGGATGGAAATAATTCAAAAGATAAGCGAATAAGGCAACAGCAATTATCTAAAATAGTTTCAATCCCATTGATATTCTTCAATGAAGCCTGGTATCCGAATCAGTATCCCAAAATTGCAAGGGATTTTTTTGAACTCATAAATCAGCAACAGGAAGATCCAGAAAGCACTATTGAATTGGTCTTAAGATCTTGTGCTAATATGTTAAATGTCAAGCCAATGATTCTAATTTCATTCCCAACTCCTTCTGGGATGAATATTATAGGAATACAGATTCCCAAGGGAGTTAGCGATCTTGCCTCAGACCGCTTCGATACCAGAGGTATGAGTCGGGGGCGATTCAGAAATACAGCTTTATTAGATGGTTATAGAAATTACATCGATGAAAAGGTTTTAAAAAATAGAATAGGCCAAACTAAAATAGAAAATCTCATAGTTGACCGTTCTGACGATTCTTGGTTAACGGGCCGTGAGCATAACAAAACTTACAAGGAAATCTCTGAACATAAAGTAGCTATCGTCGGATGTGGTTCAGTAGGATCATCGGTATCAAGACTGTTACTTCAATCAGGCATTAGAAAAATGATGCTTTGGGATGATGATTTAATGAAGAGTGAAAACTCCTCTCGTCATCTATTAGGATTTGATTCTGTTTATAAAAATAAAGCATTAGCTCTTGCCTCAAGGCTACGGGAAGAGTTTCCAAATGCCTGTATAGAAGCTTTTAATGAAGATTGGACAGAAGATTCCAAGAATAACCAAAAAATTGCAGAAGCCGATATTATAGTAAGCTGCACTGCACATTGGAGCACTGAACAGCAGTTAATAAAAAGACAGTCGGAAGACATTCTTGGTGCTATTGTCTTTGCATTTGTTGAAGCTCATGCAATGGCTGGGCATGTAATAGTCAACCAAGTGGATTCTAATGCTTTTAATAGCTGGCATATTACAGAAGGTAAATATATAGGTGCATTAAAATATCCTGCTACTTACTGGAAAGAAAATACTCGCAAAAGAATAGCTGCATGTGCCGGAGAGTTTCAACCATACGGAGCTATACCATTGACTAATTTACATGCTCTAACTGCAAGAACAGTAATAGACCTTATTATGGGGCGTTTTTCAAATGAATCTTTTGCTTATAGTTATTTAGGAAGAGAAGCAGAACTTTTAGAATTGGGTGGGAAATGGAATAATAAATGGATAGCACAATTCGGAAGCCCGGAAAAGGGTGATTGTATTATACCTCTTATTTTTGAAAATCCTAATTGGAAAAAATGTGATGCATAAGTTTCATTGTATCGAATTAGATTTTAAAATATGCATCAGCCAAAGCATAGTAGATGAATTATTTTCTCACCGTCAAACTCACTGTTTTAGTAAAGAATCTGGAGGTATGCTATTTACCAATAATCTCAATGATTCTGAGATTGAAATCAATAAAATAACTACACCAGGCTCTAATGATATGAGGAAACGAAATTATTTCAAATTAGATGAGAAAAAAGCCAAAGAAGATATCATATCGTTATTCAAGCAAGGTTTTCACTACTTAGGTGATTGGCATACGCATAACGAAGGCGTGGCAAGCCCATCAGGAACGGATATCCGCAGTATTCAAGACTTATATATAAAATCAGGTCATACAAGACCTTTTTTCATCATGCTAATAATTCCAAATAGAGCGAGTATTTCCAACTGTTATTTAGTGGCAGCCGATGGGAAGAAATTATGTAATTTTAAATATATTTCTGATAAGGAGTTTTTTAATGAACAATGAATTATATCAAAGCTAAATAAAATTTTAGTTAGAAATAATGGTGTTTGAATTTTCAAGGTGTACTCGGTTATTTTCATTGAGTTACACCATAAGTAGAACATAACAGGGTTATAGAGAATGATAAAAATAAAACATTTTATAATAAATTTCATGCCTGATAAATTAGATGAAGACTCACTTTCATTTTTAAAGATATCACTCTACACAATATATTTTACTTACTTGATTGTGATCGTTAATGATTGCAAAGGAATACCAATTCCAGCATATGTAGGATTTTATTTGATTTGTATTTCATCTGCTATAGCAATAACAAAGCAATACCGAAGAAGAGGGGAAATAATAAAAATAATAAACGATACAATTCTTTTTCTTGCTGCGGCTTTTGCTTCTATGAAAATGCTTTACATCATAAGTCCAATCGAAGATATAAGTGTATCATCTCTTGAAAATAATTTCATTCCTTTTGCATTGAGATTTATTTTGATTGTTTGTTCTTTTACAAAAGCCTTCATGAGTTTGACCGATATTAAAGGAAAGCCATAAAAACCAGATCAAGAAGATTAAATGATAAAAAAAACGACAATGAATGGTATGGATAAAATATCGACAACATACACAAACTCCTTGAATCTCCGCATGAAAATATCATTATCAAGATATAGGCCAATATACACAGCTACGATATTTGAGATAATCAAAATAAAAAGGAACCACCATTTTCTATTCATAACATAAATTTTCCGGTATGCAATTTAATAAACAAATACCATTATTTTTTTACATGTCAACCATCGCTGCGCATAAATATAAAGCAAGGGCTAACTCATCGAAGCTCCGCTTCTTTGAGTTCCCTTGTTTTTCGCCCTTCGGTTGAAAAAGAAAGTCAAAGTCCAACCTAACTCATTGACATGAATGGTATTCCACTATAAATATATAATGTGTAGCAAAGGAATTGCTCATTTTAAAGCGAATATACATATGAAAAGGAGTTTATATGAGTGAAATAATAACATTGTCGTATACAAATAATTTTAAGCCAGTCAACGATAATAAATCTCAATCACTGCGAATACACTGTGTTAGTGTACGATTAAATAAAGAAGAGTTAGAGCTTCTCAATGCAAGCCGTGGTGATAAACGCAAAGGTGAATGGCTTCGCATGGCATCACTTCAAAAGCTACCTCCGGCTATTCCAACGATTAATTTAGAAGCATGGCAATCACTGTCTGATATATCTCAAAAGCTAAATCGTCTAATAAGCCACCTTGATACTAAAAGCAGTAATAGTGAATTAACGAAAACAGAGATCTTCGCTGTCAAGAAACAGATCAAAGAGCTTCGATCATGTCTTACAGCTTCTGATCCGTCTGTAAGGTAGTTTTTTCGCATGAAGGGAATGCAGAAGATCAAAAGGGGAAAAAGCTTCTCAGGTGTGGTTCTCTATGTGTTAAAGCCAGGCTCACACCATAGAACCGTTCCAGAAGTAATTGGCGGCAACATGACAGGTGATTGCTCACAAGAGTTAATCGACGAATTTAACCTTACGAAAGAGCTTCGTTCAGATGTGGCAAAACCTGTTTGGCACAATTCACTTCGATTACCCCAGGGAGAATCTCTTACCAACGAACAATGGAAACGAATTGCTGACGATTACATGAAGCGAATGGGGTTCGGTGATACACACCTCCGTTGCTATGTTCTTCATGATGATCAGGCTGGTCAGCACATACACATTGTTGCAAGTCGCATAGATCTCAATGGCGGGAAGCTCTACTTGGGTAGGAACGAAAACCTCATCAGCACCCGCATAATCAGTGAACTCGAATTCGCTCATGGTCTGACAGTGACCAGGACAGCCTCTTCAATTGCACCAAAGCAACCGAAGCGGAAGAGAATCTCTCGCAACGAACAGATGCTATCAGAACGAACTGGTGTTCCCTGCCCCAAGAAGTCCCTTCAACAAATCATAGATAAAAGTTTGGCAGATTCACCGGACCTTTTAACTTTTATCAGGAGGCTGGAAGAAGCTGAAGTATCCTGGAAGGCCAATATTGCCTCTACCGGCAAAATGAACGGCTTCTCTTTCGAATACACAGGAATAGCTTTCAAAGCTTCGCAATTGGGTAAGAGCTACAGTTGGGCAAATCTTAGTAACCGACTCAAGTACAACCCCGACCACTTAGAAATTCTGCGAATGGGTATACAGACGAAGGAAGCTCT
>ULYD01069170.1_pt1 | contig 32201 bp, 32 predicted proteins | sample 1961831 | NCBI WGS metagenome assembly ULYD01 (sample SAMEA4835854, study PRJEB28245) | human gut metagenome | biome: gut microbiome; material: fecal sample | place: Denmark | collected 2008 | reverse complement strand
AATCTATCAATCAGTACCGGCTTACGCCGGGCTTCGGCGGTTTCACACCAGTGCTACATGTAACCACCGTATGCCGCCTTACATGCGCTGACGCGCATTATTTGCCCTGTTTCGTCTGAATATAATCACTATGATTAACAACTAGATGTAAAAATGAAAAACAATACAGCACAAGCAACAAAAGTGCTTACTGCGCATGTACCATTACCTGCCACCACCAGAACGGTGCAGTTCCTGTGTCAGCGCCAGTGATATAAGACGGTAACGGTCAAACATCGTGGCGTTGACACCTGATACAGGTTCCGGTCATTCTGTTAGGGCTCCGTTTGGGAAACGGAAAATATTGTACGTTAAGATTATTTTTTGTACTGACTGACATCAACTGCTCGCAAAGGACGATACTTCCCTTTTGCCAGCTTCTTATTGTTTCTCCAGATATAGTCTCCTGTCAGATTTATGTGCTCCCAACCCAGCGGAGACAAGTGTGACAACAGTTGATCATTGATATGTAGTCCCTTCTTTTTCAGCAAATTAATGGCGTTTTCTATATATACGGTATTCCACAAAGTGATCGCGGCAGTAAGCAGCGTAAGCCCACTGGCGCGGTAACTCTGGTTTTCAAGACCACGATCCCTTATTTCTCCCAGACGATGCATGAAGACAGCTCTGGCAAGGGCATTCCGCGCTTCCCCTTTGTTCAGACCTGCCTGAACCCTACGACGAAGCGCCGGGTCGCGGAACCAGTCCAGCATGAACAGTGTTCGCTCAATGCGACCGATTTCTCTCAACGCCTTAGCAAGGCCGTTCTGTTTCGGATAACTGGCCAATTTTTTCAGCATCAGAGAAGCTGTCACTGTTCCCTGTTTTATTGAGGTCGCCAGCCTCAGAATTTCATTCCAGTGTATTTTTATCTCTTTGAGATTCAGAGGGGTTGTGGAAATAATTGACTGTAGAGCAGGATAGTTATCAGCTTTACCTTGGATAAACAAACGTTTGTCATGCAGATCCCGGATCCTTGGAGCAAAAGCGAATCCCAGCAGATGCATTAGTGCAAAAACATGCTCCGTGAAACCTGCTGTATCGGTGTAATGTTCCGTTATTTCAAGGTCACTTTCGTGATACAGAAGACCATCAAGTACGTGGGTGGAATCACGAACACGGCTGATTACTTTGGTATAAAACGGACTATATTGATCTGAGATATGCGTATAAAACTGCACTCCCGGTTCCTGACCGTACTTCAAATTAACCTGACCTGCATAGCGCCCGTGGCTGCCAACCCTAAAATTCTGACCGTCAGAAGATGAGGTGGAACCGTCTCCCCATAACGCAGCCAGCGGTCGTGACTTTTGAGCATTAACCAGTTCTGCCAGAGCAGCAGAGTACGTTTCATCACGGATGTACCATGCCTGTATGTTTTCCAGCGAAGCTCGTGTGGTTCCCGGACAGGACTCAGCCATTTTTGCCAGCCCCAGATTGATGCCGTCTGCCAGGATAGTGGTTAGTAGTAAACGATTATCCTGAGGACGGATTAGCGGATTCTTAAGATGAGTAAAATGTCGCGAAAAAGCAGTCCATCGCTCGACTTCATCAAGTATTTCTGTAATTTTGGGGTGCGGTAGCATGTTGTAAATCAGGTCTGCTAAAGGAGAGACTGTTGAAGGAACACTGTTATCCAGTGGGGTGATCTTTACACCTTTATCTGAAATTTCCACATCAGGAAGCTCCCCGGCGGCAGCCATTGCGTTAACTTCCTCCAGACGGGAGGCCAGTAGAGTCAGTCTGGCATTAAGATAAGCCCCGCATTCTGTGCCAACAGGTAAATTTAACAGGTTATTATTTAATAACTTTTCGAAATCATCGCGAGACATAAGATAATCATCAAAGTTTTTGTAGCGCCGGGAGCCCCTGACCCAGATATCACCCGCTCGCAGTGTCCCCTTCAGCTCATTCATTGCGCAAATTTCATAGTATTGCCGGTCAATGCCTGAGGGAGTGACTACCATCCTTCTCCAGCTCTCAGGAATGAAATCCAGCGGTGCTGATGAAGGAATCTTTCGTAGCTGTTTACGGTACATATCACGAATAGTTTCAAGAGCATCATTAAGCGGCAAAGCTGCCGAAGTAGCTTTCAGTTGCAGGGCAGATAAAAACTGAAAAGAATATTTACGCAATGTACTGAATTTTTCGGTAATAAGATGAAGCGGCTCAAAATTATCCTTACGTGCAAGAAGCTTTGTTTCCTCCAGACTGGCGACAAAATCGTCCCACGGTAACACTCGTTCAATCGCAGACAGAGGATCTTCGCCTGCGTTGCGTGCGTCCAGGATAGCCTGGCCAACAGAAACATACTGACGTAACTTCTGCTGTATCAGTTTGCCCGTTTTCTGAAGGCGCTCAGCCTGCTGATGTTTTGCCCGACTGAACATACTGCCCAGAATACGTTCATGCAGTTCTATAATTTCATCAATGATTGTAGCTCTGGCCTCAGTCAGTACACAGACCATCGTTGCGTATCGACGAGCAGGGGAAAAATCAGCCAGATCGCGACTGCTCATTTTGCGGCCCTCACGCGCGAGTTTCAGCAATCGGTTCTGGTGAACGGCTCTCTCCACACCATCCGGCAACGCCAGAGCTTCAATGGCGTTAAGGCGATCAATGTGTTGTAGTATATTCTTTCCATTGATTTTTCCCGGAGGTTGAAGCAACCACGTCAAACGGGATATTTGTTTTTCATTTGTCACTAACAGGGCATCAAGCGCAGATTTATGCGTGATATCAAGGTGCGCATTCAGTGTTGTATAAACCGCTTTATCACCCAGTGTCATTGCTTCTGCACAGGTACGTTCCAGAACTTCAATGCCTGGAATAATAATTCGCTGTTGATGCAGGTACTTCAGTAACTCCTCTGCGATAAGTATGCCTCTGTCCGTTCTGGTAGACAGAGGGAGCAGATGCCGGATACATTCTTTCTGAAGCGCACCGTTAAAGGCTTTCAGTTCAAGATATCGATAAAGTTCCTGCATATGCTCACGTCTGGTGGTATCACGACCGGAAACGTATTCCTGCCAAAGCTCTGCTGATAATTTAAGTCTGGCACTAATGATTTTTAGCAATTTTGTGGGTGGGGATGATTTTTTATCCGGAGCAAACCCAATACTTTTCAGATAACAGAGAAGAACGGCAAAACCAAACCGGCTGGCAGGTTTACGGTGAACATTGATAATTGCCAGATCCTGTTCACTGAAATACGTCATTCGGGTCAGTGTTAACTCATCGTCTGGTAATGCCAGTAATGATTCTCTTTCCGACTGCGAAAGAATCTGCCTCCTTGCCATATAGCCTTCCTTATAAATTATTTAGTGCGTTATTTTTGATGAAAAAGTTATTGCATAAGGGTATACCCTGATGCAATAGACAAAACGTGACAGCACTCCAATAATGACATAACCTATATGCGATAGAATAAATGCAATAATCTAAACGCGATAGCGTGGTGGAAAAATGTTCATCAGAGCTTATTTAAGGGCATCGACGGAAGATCAGTTCGCCGATCGGGCAAAAGAGATGCTGGAGCAGTTCGTACAGGAGCGGGGGCATAAAATCGCCAGCTACTACCGGGAGAACATCAGCGGCACAAAACTAGACCGCCCGGAACTGGGACGCTTACTGATGGACAGTCATCGCAATGATATCTTGCTGGTCGAGCAGATAGACCGCTTGACCCGTCTCAGCAACAGTGACTGGATAACGCTGAAAAAGCAGATAGAACAACACGAGTTGCGGATTGTCAGTCTTGATGTGCCCACATCATGGCAGGCTCTGTCAGATAAAGATCCTTCGCAAGCAGACCCGATCACTCGCGCAGTAATAACCGCAATAAATAATATGCTTATCGACCTGATGGCTGCAATGTCGCATAAAGACTGGCTGAGTCGTCGTCAACGACAAAAACAGGGAATTGAACGTGCCCATACTTTAGGTAAGTATCGGGGCAAACAGGCAGATCGGGAACGGCATCAGAAAGTAATGTACTACCGACAGGTCAAGAAACTGAGCATCCGTGAGACTGCAGAAGCAACAGGTTACAGTACTTCGCAGGTTTGCCGCATTCAATTGATTTATAAAGGGACTGGATGCAGTTAACTACATTGTGTTGCTGTAAAATTGACTCTCGCTAATCAGGGTAATAATATAATAACCCTATAGTGTATAAGGAGAATATAATATGAGTTATTCAAAACCAACAGTTTTAGCGAAAAGCTCTACATATATGGCACAATGCCGTCCTAATAGTAAGCCTAGCGGTAGACCCTGTAACCCGCCTGGGCCGAGTGGACGTTAATTTTTTATTACCTGTCAATCCGAAGCGACGATAGTTCTCGTCGCTTTTTATTTATATAGAGATGAAATAAAACTCATGTATTACAAATTAAAATCAAATATTTTATTTAGGAAATATGAAACCTATGGATATATCACTGACGACAGAAACTACAGATATATTAAAGATGAAGTAATTGGAGAGCGAATTGTTTCAGATAGCGGGGCTGTTTTTTTATCAACTCTTAGCAAACAACCAAAATCAATTAATAAAATATGTTTGGAAATACAGGATATATATCCCGACATTGATATTAACTTAATAAGAAATGATGCTGAAGATTTTTTCTCCGAATTAGTTAGTGATGGTTTTATATGCAGCGGTGAAACGGTTTCTGAGTGTGATAATAATGACTATTTTTTCTCATATGAAAAAATAAATAACAAAGTACAGACAAATATTAATAAAGATAATGATAACAGCACAATAGGTTTTTTTGAAACAAATTTCAACGATAGAAATAGACTTACTAGTGTGCATATAGAGATTACCAGTAAATGTAATGAGAGATGTATTCATTGTTACATTCCTCATGGTAGCAAAATAAAGTCGATGGATACACGGCATATTTACTCCATACTTGAACAATGTAAGGATATGAATGTGTTACATATAACATTAAGTGGTGGAGAACCAATGCTACATAAGGAATTTTGTAGCATTTTGAAAAAATGTAGGGAATACGATTTTGCTGTTAGTGTTCTTACCAATCTCACTTTGTTGACTGATGATATTTTGGCTGAGATGAAGCTGAATGGTTTGCTTGGTGTTCAAACATCATTGTACTCAACAGATCCAACTGTTCATGATTCAATAACAAAAATGACGGGGAGTTTTAAGAAAACAAAATCATCAATATTAAAATTGGTCGATAATAATATACCTCTACAAATTAGCTGCCCTATAATGAAACAAAATAAAAATTCCTATAATCATGTAATTGAATGGGCTAAATGTTATGGTATTAACGCTAGCGATGATTACGCCTTGATTGCAGAATACGATCACTCCAACAAGAATCTTTGCAATCGATTATCATTAAATGAAGTTAGCGATATACTTAATAGTAAGGCGTTGAATGATGAGAACTACATTAATGAATTAAGAAGTGACTTCGATAGTAAGATAGATATTTCACCTGAAGATCCTATATGTTCTATTTGTACATTATCCCTTTGCATTTCTGAGGATGGAAATGTTTACCCATGTGCAGGTTGGCAGGGTTATATATTAGGTAATACTTTCCATGAAACATTAAAAAACATATGGGAGAAATCTGACAAAATAAAATTATTAAGAAGCCTAAAAAAGAAAGATTTTCCAAAATGTATGCAATGTGAGCTTAAGAATATTTGTGTTATGTGTATGGTAAGAAATGCTAATGAAGATTGCAATGGGGATTATTTGAACATAAATGAATACTTTTGCAATATAACAAAACTAAAAAAAGAATTATTGATAAAGATGAGATGAAAATATAATTAAAAAAGGTCGATATAACAGCCATGTCGACCTTGAATTATTTTTCATTAGTGGCTGAGAAATTATTATTTGGCAATATTTTTTCACAATAAATATTGGTATATTAAAAAACAAGTAAACATATATTAAGAAATAGTCTTAATTCCATTTCTTAAGCAGAGTCAAATAGACCGCCAACCTCGTCTTCACAACAGCGGCTAGATGTCGTTGAAAAAGCAAATAAAGTTACACTAACTGCGGATTGTCAGCCTAGATGTCCCCGCATCATGGCAAGCATTGCAGATAAAGATCCTTCACAATCTAATCCTATTACCCGTTCAGCGATAACCACAATAAATAATATGCTTATTGACCTGATTGTTGCAATGCCGCATAAGGACTGACTGAGCTGTTGCCTACGCCAAAAACAGGGAATTGGACGAGCTTATACTTTAGGTAAATATCGAGGCAAACAGGCGGATCGGAAACGGCAGAGGTGACAGGCTATAGTACTTCTCTATTTGTCGCATTTGTGCTCTCTATAAAGAGGTTAAACCTGATTAAAAAATAGCCTTAACGTACAATATTTTCCGTTTCCCAAACAGAGCCCTCAAACTCTAAAGAACAAGCCAAACTATATTATTATAAAATAATATTATTAACAAACACTCCACAACAGCCTGTTATTATCCACAAAACTTATCCTCTCCTTGTACATGCATATATTTAAACGGGGTTATTTTAAAATACTTTCTGAACTGGTATATAAAATATGACGCACTTGCATAACCACATAAAGCAGCCGTCTGTGAAACAGAATAACCTCTGTTTATAAGAACACGAGCCTTTTGCATTCTCATGTCCAACAATATTTGTGAAAATGATGAATTCTCTGACTTCAATCTTTTCTTTAATAAACTATCACTAACATGCATCAATGCACTCACATCTTTTATCTGCCATGATCTTGATAAATCTGTATATATAATTCTTTTTACTTTCTGGACAGTTGAATCCGCCACCCTCAATACAAAGGAAACAAAACCTCTTTGCATTGAAAATAAAGAAATACATGAAAATATTATCATCTCATAAAAAACACCTGAATGTTGCGTATTTTTATTAACATAGTTAAAAAAATAATTTATTAATTTATCATCCGGAGAAGATACTCGCATAATTTCCACTCTCTCCCTGTTCTTCCCTGGAAAACTCACCATATTTTTCCATATAGCCTGTCAACAATTTCTCACTAACAGAGATCTCTGACACAGAATTCAGATATGGCAAAAACTTCTCCCGGGAAACAGAATCAACTAACAGAACCTCATCTTTATTAAATATTTCTCTGGAAATACAAAGCAATTCCTTTACAAGGATAACAGAGCAAACCGCCTTCATTTCAGCCTTCCCCTAAGAATATACCCCCACCTTGCTTTATTCTTTTAAAGAACTCACACACAACCACTCATGCATAAAAAATGAACACACACCTTTCCTATAGATATCTTATGCAACAGGACACATACAATATTAAAATACTACCATCTTTGCTTAAGATAGAAATATATTACATCGAAGAGCACAACATCAACAATATTACGAATAGAAAAATCAGAAAAAATCAGCCATTTATTTTTAAATCCCCCCATGGTTATAGAAACCGCATTGATTATATTTACAAATAAATGCATCTATTTCTTTCGGTCTGCCCAAAAAGAATCCTTGTAAATAATCCACCCCATAGAGCACAGACAGTTCACCTGCGCCTGTGTTTCCACACCTTCTGCCACCGTATCAATACCCAGCTTTCCTGCCAGCCCGACAACACTTTCCACGATATGCCGGGATGTATTTTCACTCAGAATGTCCTGCGTGAAGCTCCTGTCCATTTTTATATAACTGACCGGAAAGTGCTTCAGGTACGACAGTACGGAACATCCGGTTCCGAAATCATCCAGTGCAAATGCCACTCCGGCATCACACAGCCGGCTCAGTTTCTCTTCGGTCTGTCTGTCCATGTTAAACGGCTGCTGCTCCGTCAGCTCCAGAACCAGATGTATGCTGTCATGCCCTGCCAGCGCCAGACACATCTGAGTGAACTCACGCTCAGCCAGCAGGGCCGGCGTCACGTTCACGGCAAGCCGGAAACCGCGCGGCAGCATGGCTTTAATCTCAGAAAGTCCGGCCACCGCACGGTTCAGAATTTTTTCCGTCAGAGGCAACAACAGCCCGGCAGATTCCATCCGGTTAATGAAATATGCAGGCGGAATGATTTCGCCTGCAGGCATGTGCCAGCGAACCAGAAGCTCTGCACCGGACACAGTAAAGTCTGATGCAGAAACCACCGGCTGGAGATACGGTTCAAACTCCCCGTTGCTGAGCGCACGCATCAGTCTGTCTGCGGATACAAAATCACTGTCCATACTGTCGGTCTTCCATTTTATGAACCTCCCGGTCCAGCCCGGTCATCAACAGCATTCTGAAATCCCTGACGCCCACATTCTCTGCCAGCCGGGCATAATGCCAGTACAGCCCCCGTTCACTCTGTTTCAGATTCAGGGGACGGTCTCTTCCTCTCTCAGAAAGGCGCTTCAGTGCCTGTCGTTGTCCGGACGTCAGGCGGAATTTACCGGTACGGGCTGTCTTTCTGTTCAGTGCCATGTGGACAGTTCTTTCCAGGTACGACAGCGACATGCATCCGCTGTACACCGGGCAGATATTTCGCAACACCTTCAGCATCTCCAGCCTTTCCGGCACCAGAACCAGCATTTCACCGGACATTTCTGCCCTCAGTTCACGTATCCAGGACAGATGACGCCCCCAGCCCGTAACAGGCTCTGCACTCAGCGCCACAATAATCAGGTCCCAGCCCTCCCGGACACAGGGATACCCCGGAGGTACACGGTAAACGTTGTGTCCCTGTGCGGATAACAGGTGCCACAGCCCTGTCAGCTCATACCAGCAGGTTCCGGTCAGAAGGATTTTTTGCCTCACACTTACGACCTTCACCACAGCAGTACAGCACAGAACATCACCAGTGTAAGTACCAGACATGCCATACAGGTTGCTGCCACACAGACACCAACCACCCACCACATCGGTATTAACACTTTTCGTTGCCGGGCCATCAGAAATACACCACCACCGGTGTCAGATTACCCTGCCAGCGTTTTACCGGCTCCTCAGCACCGGGGAAATTCACCCGCACATCACTCAGGGATGTCACCCAGGCACCGGCAATATGCTGGCTGCCATTCTCCTGTGACAAAAGCGACTCAGCGCCCGAAATAAACGCATCAGGACGCGCGGTTAACCCGGCATAGTCCGGAGTCCATTCATAGCCGTTCACCTGCCATAACTGGCGTTTCACCTGTTTTTCAGCCTCCGGCGTCACCTCTCCGCTGACCACGCTCCAGCCCTGACCACCAGTAATATTGTCTTGCCATGCCAGAAGATGGCGCATCGTGAACGTGATTTCCCCGTAACGCACCTGTCCCCGGGCGAGTTCTCCCCGGGCCGCAATACGGGGAGATGATGGCGCCACCTGAAGTAATGTCACCGACGGCTGAAGCCCCGGACGGGCAGTTGTCAGTGATGTGGTATGTCCGCCAAGAATATAAAAATCCTGCCCTCTCCGGCTTTCTCTGACCATGCTGCTTTTACCCGTTGTCAGACCGGCCTGCACGGCGTCTGGTGCACTCATCCGCACAGCACGGGGCTGCCACTGCCAGGAAACTTCAGGAGCATACAGCGTGCCGCTGAATTCCGTCACGCCCACAGCCATTCCCTCCTGCCAGTGGCCCGGCGGAATAGTCAGGGGTTGTGCCAGCACACTGGCTGAAGTCAGAAAAAACAGAGCCGGAAACATACCGGACTTCAGACGATGAATAATATTCAGCACCGGACCGTCCTCCTGCCTACTGGTACTCAATACTTACCGGCAGTGACACCCGCCAGCGTTCCGGCATCGTGCCGTTCAGACGCAATTCACCACTGCCTGCCACAGTCTGTGCACCATACGCACCTTCAACCTGACGCAGGGAGGCATCACTGAAATGACTCACTCCCGAATAACCACTGACTGTCATTGTCTGCAGCCAGGACGGACCTTCACCACTGAACATCTTCTGCAGAACACCCGGAGTCTCAGAAGTCTTCATCATCGTACTTTCACCCGGCAGACCATTCACATTCAGGTCGTCATACACACCGGCATACGCCGGCTGTCCGTCCTTCATATGGCGCAACACCCCCGCAGCCTGCATTCTGAAAACAAATGTGCCTGCCCGGACGTTATTATCTCCGGTGACAGGCAGCGTCACCTCCGCCACGCCTGGTGCTGTCCATTCAAGCGAAAATCCTTCGATACCCTTTCCGTAACTGACACGGGGAGAAAGCCCCTCACGTCCTGCCGGTGTGGTCAGGGTGGTTTTTCCCAGTAAAACGGTCATCGCCGGCAGTGCGACCGGAATTGCCTGCTCACCGTCACGAACACCGCGGCTCTGTTTAACCTCCAGGCCTTCATTTCCCTGTCCGACTTTCCACACCCACGGATTACGGGTGCTGGTCACTGCCCCTTCCAGCTTAAGCTCTCCGCTGAAATCTTCTCCCGGCGTGTTCCAGGCCAGTACACAGGAAGGCAGGAGGCTGGCAGCAAACAGAAACAACGTCACCTTTTTCATTTCTCTTCTCTCCTTATATCCCTGCAACCATCACTGTACCGTAACCGTCACATTCAGCCCCGCCTGCCATACTGCAGGTGTACCCTCTGCTGGCAACCGCAGTTCAAAATCCGATACCGCTGAAGCATAGGCCGCAGCCAGATTCATCACCCGACCGTCAGCCAGTACCCCCTGACTGATAACCTGTCCGTTATCCACCGCATTCATGCCATTGCCAAAATTCTGATTCATCAGTAACAGAGAAGAGAGTCGGGCTTTCAGCCCCTGTGGCAGCGTTCCTGACTGTACATCCGTCACGCTCTGCCCACTGACCAGTGACATCCCGATCGGTACGGATGCCCCGTCTTTCTGTGCACCGGCACTGACTGCCATCCCCTGATTCAGGGTGAAAGAAAGCTGTCCCGACACATTTCCCGTTTCCGGGTCACGCACCGGGACAGAGGCGCGGAAGCGCTGTGCTGAAGTGCCATTTCCTTCCGTCACAGTAAAAGGCTGTCCGTTACTGCTGAAGGTAATAAAGGGTGTGAATCCGGGACCACCTCGCTCAGCCACTTCATGCAGATGTCCCTCCAGAAACGGCAGAGCCCCTTTATCACGCAAATTAAAAACCAGTTGCCCGTTATCTGTACGCGCATCGGCAGTATCCACTACCCAGGTCTGGTCCGGCGAACTTATCTGCCAGGTCCATTTGGGGGCTTCGTCAGTGACAAAACCATTAAACTGAATTTCGCCGCCATCAAGAATATCTGCATGTGGCGCTGCCGAATAAAACAGGGCCACCGAAATAATGGCTGAAAGAAGAGATTTATAATGATGCATTATTATCATGGTTCTTCACTCTGTTTTATTCTGGCATTTTTTAAATACGTTATTAATACCTCCGATATGCCGTAAAAGTATTCCGACAAGAATAAACAAATACAGGTATACTGGAGGAGAGCATACCCGCCCGTCACAGACAGGCGGGACAGTGACATAACTTAGTTATACGTTACAGCCACATTTAGTGGCGCGTGCCACTCAGTGCTTGCAGTCACCTCACTATCGAACGTTGCTTCAATAGTCTGTCCATCTGCAATGCCTAGCGCATAAGCTGCGGACACAACGTTACCATCCGTATATCTCATATTTTCATTATCAGCCTGATCATGAGAATGTAAATCGGTAACGCTTGGTTTTACAGCCTGAATTTGAGCCAGCACATCTGCCGCTGACAGGCTACCAAACAAAGCAGTAACATTAGCAGCTGTTGTTCCAGATTGAATTTCTGCCTTCGTCGCTGTAACGGCAGGCATACCACCAGTAAAAATATTCGGAAAATTAGGGGTGGCATAAATAGAACGTAAACCAGTTTCAGAAGCTGAAGGATTATCTCCACCAACCCCCGCAATACCCGCAAAAGTAATGTTAACCTTTGCTGTGCCAATAGCACTCCCTGCCGCATTCTTCATCGGAACTGGCAAAAAACCTAAACCAGCACTACTTTGTTCGATACCATTTACTTGAATAGCATTTCCTTGAAAATCAGTAAACGCAATCTGAGGAATTGCGCCAACACCACCAGCAACAGGGGCAGCAAACGCTTCAGTTGTCTTACCTAACAGGATTGGCTTATTACCTCTTACAGTAATAGTCAGTTTGGTTCCACCTTCAGTCAGATCCCTTAATACATTACTAAATCCATTGATGTCGCTACCAACTGCCCATGACCATTTCTGACGATAATCATCTGCAATGATACTACCACCGATATCAACCGAACCATTGAAATCACCATTCGTCCAGGCATGTGCCATACCAGATACTGCAGATGCAGCCACAGCCAGTGCAATCAGAGTCTTTTTCATAAAATAAATTCCTTGATATTTCATAAATAATAAACTGAAATCGGTAATCCTTATTTTTCCGGAATTACCGCAAAACCATCCCCTGCGGATTCATTTAAATAACCGCATTTCATTAAACACAGTATTTAACTCAGAATAGTTTTACGTTATTCCCGTTTTAAAAGACGGTAAATCCCTTTACCAGTATGACCCGTTCCGGAGTCACGGATGTATTGCATCTGTTGTCGGAGATGAATCCTCACTCCTCCACCTGCAGCGCTATCTGCAGGTTTCCCCGGTAGCTGACCGGTACTTCCAGCTCTGCCGGTGCATCCGTTCTTAACTCAACCAGCTTCTGTGCCTCCGGAACGGTTATCACCACATCCTCACCCTGCTGTCTGGCACTGAGTGCCACTTTCTTTCCGTCAACCATCAGGGCTGTCTTCAGGGTGATACGGGCTTCCCCGTTATCCGGCAGCACCTGCTTCACCGTGATATACGCCAGACCGCCTGATGCCTCCCTGGACTCTGCGTTGCGGACAGTCAGGCTGTCGGGAAGAGGCGTCGTGTCTCCACTCCGGTACAGCACCGGGTCTGTCGGTGTGCGGGTTACCTTCACCACACTGTTACCCACCACCTGACCGTTCACTACTCCCAGATACTGTGTTTTCTCGCTGTATTCAGCGGCCAGTGCTGACTGAATACTGAACGCACTTAAAACAAGGGCGGCTGCCATCATTGTTTTCTTCATTTATTACCCCTCTGTTCCGCGTTCCGGAGGGCGGTTATTTCTTCTCTGCTTTATCAGGCAAATTAACCGACGAATCAGATACCTTCTCCCCGGAAGACGCTGACGTTTTTTTCTGGTTAATTGTCCAGGTCTGCAGTTCACCGTAATCGTTCAGTGAAGCAACCTTAACCACATTCCCTTTTACCTGTACTTCATCCCCCGGCATGAACATCAGCAGTTTCTGTGCCGTCTCGTTATCCGTGGCGATTTTCTTTCCGTTTCCGTCCAGCAGGCTGCCAATCGCATAAATGTACGGCGTGGTGTTCACCAGCATAGTTCTGCCATCCGGGCGGCTCTGCAGGCTGATGCCTTCTTCAGCCCCCTTGCGGCCTTCAAGCAGTGCCTTCGGTCGGTAGAACAGTTTCAGCTTCGTGCGCAGCGCCACTGCAATACCGCTGCCCTCCAGAGCCGGCGGAATATCCTGCAGGTTCAGCCAGTACACTGACTCTTTGTCCTTCGGCAGATGGTCCGAGGCCATGATGATACGCAGCGTCTGCTGACCATTCGGCTTCACCCTGAAGAAGGACGGTGTCACCACAAAGGTCGGACGGGTGTCCTTCTCCACGATATTGTCCACCCAGGCCTGACCACCAAAGGTACGCTCCTTGTCATTGTTGGTGACCGTGATGGTCAGCGCATCCTTGTCCCCGCGAAAGATATAGCGGGTCTGGTCTGCCGCCAGGGAAGCCATCGCACTCTGACAGGTCATCATCAGCGCCAGAGTCATTCCCAGTGCTTTTGTCACCCGGTTAGTGAAAAACGTCGTTACTGCGTTACGCTTACTCACACGTAATCTCCTGTAGTTTCTCAGTATCCTGCAGTTTCGCCGCAGGTATCCGGCACCGGCCCAGGGTGATATCACCCGGCGCATCCACCGTGTTAATCATCAGCACACCATTGTTAGCTACAAAGCCCAGCGGTGTGTTCTTACTGTCACGTGCCCAGGTTCCCCCCGGCACAAACTCACCGTCACGCTGCTTCACCTGCAGCAGGTAACGCTTAACTTTCAGGGCATCAAACGGCATCCACACCACCGCCTTGTCTGTTGGCACCACCTTCTGACTGGTGTTCGTCAGTTCTGTGCTCAGCGGCAGCGTGCCCGCATCAATCGTCACCGTGTTCCAGTCATAGCTGTTCAGCGGTACCACCAGGTTGCCATCGCTGTCAGTCTGTCCGTCACCGGACGTCACCTTCACTCCCGGGGTATCCTTCACGTTCACCACGGCCACGGTATCCCCGGTCGTGCGGCTGAACATGATGTCTTTCGCCGCCGGAACGGCCAGTACCGAACCGCTGACCGAGACAGAACCACTGGTTCCGCCGGACTGCGAGTGGTTCAGGGCAGCATTCAGATAAGCCCGGTCACCGCTGTACGACGCATTCAGATAACTGCTCACACCACCACCGCTGTCACGCCCACCGCCCAGACCATAGCTGAAACGGTCATTCAGCGAGCCGGACACGCCGGTGCTGAAGCCTGTGCCACCGCCTTTGCTGGTGCTCACCGACGTACTGCTGCTGTAGCGACGGTCAAACAGTGTGAACGGTACCGACACTGACGCCGATGCAGACCAGTTGTTTTCCCCCCGGGTGTTCCGTGAACCGGACCAGCCCAGGTTAAGACTGACACCCTTAATCTGTGTGCTCAGGGTGCCGGTAATCCCCGTATCCTTACCGTTGTCATCGCTGTACCGGTAACTCCCGGTCATGGATGCGGGGTAATAACTCCGCTGCCAGCCGGACACCGACAGACTGAACAGTCCACCCACCGGCTGACTGACACCGGCATTCCATTCATCCTTCGTCCGGCGACCATGATTTGACTGCGACCACAACTCTGTCGGGTCAAAGGAGGACATATCCTCATATTCCTCACTCTGCCGTGACCAGCTCACCCGCAGTCCGGTGTTCGTCATCTCAAGTTGTTTACTCCAGGATAACTGCACCTTATTTCCGCTGCGGCTGCCATCACGGTATTTCGCCGTGGCATAAGCCCCGTCAGCAGACACCGCTCCAAGGTAACTCAGCCCCAGAACAGCCCCGGCGCTGACGCCCTGCCAGTCCTGGTTAAACACCCCCCCGGTGCGCAGCGTCAGCCCGTCCAGACCGTAACCGTATGACGCTGCAAACACACCACCTTTCAGGTCACTGTCATCGTCAGGCAAACCGGCTGCCACACTGAACTCGTGCTGCCCCGGACTTAACTGCCCGGCCATCACCGACAACGGGAAGTTCTGTACCTGCTCGCGCCCGTCTTCACCGGTGATTTTCATGGTCACATCACCACTGGTGTACAGCGGCACATCCGTGATGGAGAACGGACCCGCCGGCACCATCTCCGAATGCAGCAACCGCCCGTTCTGTGTCAGCGTCACCCTCGACGGCCCGTTCGCAATGCCGCTGAACACCGGGGTATACCCCAGATTGCCCGGCTTCATGCTGTTGTTCCGGCTCAGCGACACGCCGTACGTTCCCGTGCTACCCAGCAGACTGTCCCCGGTGGATGTTTTCCCGACCGCCAGGTCCGCACTCAGTGCGCGGATGGCCCGGGTGGCCGTAAACATGTTTATCGTGGTGGAATTATCCCCGCTGTCACCGCCGCTGGCCGTGGCAGAAGAACTCACCACCCAGCGCCCGATATTGGCCTTCAGGTCCGCTGAGCCAAAGGCCGAGGTGTTATTACGGCCGGTGTTAGCGTTCGTGTTATAGTTCACGCGAAATGCACTGGTCCCGTAATCCCAGTCCACATTTTCCGGCATCTTCACCAGCCCTTTCTGGGGAATGGACAGCGCCAGACTCTGGGTGGAAACATCAAAATCCACTTTCACTGACGGGGCTTTTGTCAGTACATAGCACTGTCGTGTGGCGTCATATCCCTCACGAAAGTAATCTGCACTGACATAAACACCGGCCTTCGTCAGCCATGCCTCAGAGAGACACAGTTCATTACTGTCCTGCGGTGTTACGTCCAGTATCTGCTTCCCGGAATCCTTCCCGTTCAGGGACAGGTCAACCAGATAACGCCCCGGCGCATAGCTGCCGTTCAGGGCTGCCCAGACTTCCGGATTAACCCCGGCACCCCCCTGGATAAAGGACATATCCAGTTTTTCACCTGCAATACCTGTGGCACTGGCAAAAGCAGCTGATACGGCAAGCGCAAGTGCGGCCCGACGGAAAAACACGGACGAAACCGGCTCTGCGACTGCCTTCTTTCCTGCACACACAATCCTTTTCTCCGTTACTGATACGTGACCACAAAGGTCAGCGCACCCGTGTATTCCCCCGCCTTCACGTTCGCCGGAAACACCGGCTGCGCACGAAAACGAAACCGTCCCTTAGCAGCAAACTCCACCGGGTAATTCACCGAATGACTGTCCTGAGTCAGACGTCCACGATAATCTGCCTGCGCATCCACCGCCCGCACATCCACGCGAACACCATCACCGGCACCGCGGGTGACCACGCCCCCTGCGTCCAGCTGCCCCGGGTTACCAAAATCCAGGGTGGCGACCTGCCCTGCCTTAAAGGCTGAGCAGCCCTGAACCGTGGCACCGGATTCATACAGACGCACAGTGAAGTCACGCGGAGGCACAGACGCCCCCGTGGACTTGCGGTAAGTCCCGAATGTCAGCCGGCCACTGTTGCCGGTGCTGTCCGCATCCACCACCACATGACAGGCCGAGGCCACCACGTCAGCACTGAATACGGTTTTCTGAACAGCGGCGTGAGAAACCCCGCCCCCTGCCAGAAGCAGAAGTACTGAAAGCGATAAATTTTTCATGCAACTGTTATCCCGTATATGGAATACCGGCTTCTGATATATAAAAAGGAACCAGCCTGTTTACCGCCTGATGGGTACGCTGAATACGCCCGAGAGCACCAGAGAAATATCCCTGAGAAACCTTATGTCGTTCACAGGCCTCCCTTCGGGTATAACCCAGAACCAGAAAATCCCTCAGCGCATTAAGAACCTTTTCACTGTGAATCGGAGATATTTCAGCTAATAACCAGAACTGGCTCTCTGACATTTTTCCGGGCGACAAGGTACGCCCGTGCTTCTTGCTCAGATACAGGTTACTGCTGCTCATTTATATCCATTCCAGAAACATAACCAGACAAAAAGACGACATAAATCCGGATAACAAAAACGTATTCACTCTGCTGCCGTCCTGTTTTCTGTGGCGAAGATTATCATGGTGTTTTATAGCGAAAAACTCTAATTTCACGATCTTTGTGACTGCTTGACACGCTATAAATAGAATTTAATAATCAATACTGTCGACTAATCGAGATAATATGCTAACAAAAAACAGGATGGCAGATAAAAAGATCGTTATATGCACGAAATCCAAAATTGCGTCCATATTAACTTTTTACGCAATTTTGGATTTCAATCAAAAAACGAATCTGTGTTTTCATAAAAAAGGTGAAATTAAAACCACAAGAAAACATTAAACTGCGAAATCAAATGAAAAACAGAAAAAAAGGAAAACATGCCCGATTGCTGGCCACTCAATAAAGCGACAAGCTGTCAAAACAAAGGGCAATCATTACTTATAATAAATAACAAAGAGATAAAGATGGAGGGTGGAATTCAGCGTCGTGTGAATGCATAATAAGAAAAATTACAGTTAAGAATGTTAACAGGAAATGAATAAAAAGCAGATACTGGATTTTCTTCAGGAAATAAAGACACCATGCAGAACGACTGATATTGCCACGCGTTTTGAAATGAGTGCTTATCAGGCCCGTCATTACCTTATATGCCTTGAAAAAGAGGGAAAAATCAGTCGTACCCCTCTTCGTCGTGGTGCCCGTACTTTATGGGGAATAGCAAGGGAAACGAGAAAGCTTTAATAAAAGATCATGCATTGTTTCTGCATAAAGTGAAAACATCAGTTGCCCATGGCATAACCACTGAATGTAAAGGCTGTACGAAACGATCTGACCGTCCGATAACCGTTTGTGTCAGCGCCAGTGATATAAGACGGTAATGGGGATGCGGACGATTTCCTGGACTCTCAGGAGATAAAACATGTTTACTGAAGAAGAAAAAATCCGCGCCATTGAGCTTTATTTCAAATATGGTAGGAAGCTGGCTCCCGTCGTACGCGAACTGGGCTACCCTTCGAAAAGAAATCTGCGGCGTTGGATCCGCTCATGGGAAGCAGGTGGTGGCGCAAAAGAATCCGTTCGTCATAAGCACCGTTACTCTGATGAGCAAAAACAGGTTGCCATTGAACATTATCTTAACCACGGCGGCTGCCTGGCGTTTACCAGCAGAGCCCTGGGTTATCCCTGCACTGATGTGCTCGCTCGCTGGGTTAATGAACTTTATCCCGACAGACGACGTATATTTACCAGTAAGGCCAACCCGGTTGCGCCCTTTGAACCAGAAGTCAAACGTCAGGCTGTCATGGCACTCTGTACACGACAAGTATCAGCCAGTGAAATCGCCAGGCGCATTGGTGTCAGTCGTGCGGTATTGTATAAATGGAAAGATGAAATTATCGGCAACAGTGCTTACCAGACTATGCGTAAACATAACGAACCTTCCCTGGAGGCAGAACGCGATGCGTTGCGGGAGGAAGTCGCCCGACTGAATCAGGAAATACGCCGCCGGCAGATGGAGCTGGATATTCTGAAAAAAGCGGAGGAAATCATAAAAAAAGACCCGGGCATCAGTATCAGTCACCTGAACAACAGAGAAAAAACAAAGATTACTGATGCCCTGAGACAAACATATCCCCTGACAGAATTACTGCGTGTTCTGGGTCTTGCTGTAGCAGTTATTTTTATCACCGTGCTGCACTGAAGGTCAGCGATAAATACGCTACGATACGTACGATGCTGACAGATATCTTTAATAGTAACTACCAGTGTTATGGCTATCGTCGCTTACATGCGATGCTCAGGCATGAGGGGGTACGGCTATCAGAAAAGGTTGTACGCAGACTTATGGTGGAGGAACAGCTTGTCGTCAGCCGTAACCGTCGTCGCCGCTACAGCTCATATTGCGGAGAAATCGGACCGGCTCCGGATAACCTTATCGCCAGAGATTTTAAGGCGGAGCAACCTAATCAGAAATGGCTGACAGATATCACGGAGTTCCAGCTTCCTGCAGGAAAAGTCTGGCTGTCACCGGTAGTGGACTGCTTCGATGGAAAAGTTGTGAGCTGGTCTCTCAGTACACGTCCCGACGCAGAACTGGTTAACACCATGCTGGATAACGCTGTCGAAACGTTAAATGCTGGCGAACGACCGGTGATACACAGTGACAGAGGTGGGCATTATCGCTGGCCAGGCTGGTTGGAAAGAGTGAATGCAGCAGGCCTTATTCGCTCAATGTCCCGTAAAGGATGTTCGCCTGATAATGCTGCATGCGAAGGCTTTTTCGGCAGGCTGAAAACTGAAATGTATTATGGGCGTAAATGGTCAGGCATCACGCCTGAAAAGTTCATGCAGCATGTGGATGCTTACATCAGATGGTATAACGAGCGGCGTATAAAATTATCGCTGGGTGCAGTCAGCCCTGAAATGTACCGCCAACAATGCGGGCTGGCATAATAAAGCAGTCCAGGAAATCGTCCGCATCCCCAGTCCCCGTGGTAAAAAACGTCCCCGCCACCCCAATTTCCCTTATGAGTTCAAATCGCCTTAGTTGATCAGTCACTACAACCTGGAGCTTGTGTGGCGCAGATCGCCCGTGAAAATGGAATCAATGATAACCAGCTCTTCAACTGGCACTATCAATACCGGAAAGGTATCCCCTGCTTTCCGGGAAAAATATGCCGGCACTGCTTCCCGTAACGTTAATGCTATCCGCTCTGCGTCAGTCTTCAGCCCGTAAACCGTTACCGCCCCTTCCCCGAGAAATCCGGATCATCCAACCGGAAGGGGAATGCTGTCCGGCCTGCTGCCGTTGTGCTCATACCAACAGTGGTAGCGCACAAGCGGCGGTGCTGTACCCGCTGATCGGCACATGCCGTCTTAACAATACGGAGCTGAAAAAATGGCTGCGTTACGTCATTGAGCATATCCAGGATTGGCCGGCAAACCGGGTACGTGATCTGTTACCCTGGGAAGTTGAACTGACCGCTCAGTAAATATCAATACGGTTCTGGTGGCAGCTTACCTTTCTTAGCCCGGGGATTTTTTCCCGGCATTCTACACCTGTCATCTGATTGCGCTGGGCATTCTGGTATTGTGACTGGTATGATGCTGGCGCTGATTCTGATGATTAATAAACAACATAACACAGGATATTTATGAAAATTAAGGATCACAAACTTTCTGAAGGTATTGCTCTGACATTTCGTGTTCCTGAAGGAAATATGAAACATCCTTTGATTATCTTATGCCATGGATTTTGCGGTATCCGGAATGTTCTGCTCCCTTGCTTTGCGAATGCTTTCACAGAAGCAGGGTTCGCAACGATTACTTTTGATTATCGTGGATTCGGTGAGAGTGAAGGAGAACGGGGCCGTCTGGTTCCAGCAATGCAGATCGAAGATATTATTTCAGTTATCAATTGGGCAGAAAAGCAGGCATGTATTGATAATCAGCGTATCGGGTTATGGGGAACATCGCTGGGTGGTTGTCATGTGTTCAGTGCAGCTGCGCAAGATCAAAGAGTGAAATGTATTGTCAGCCAGCTGGCTTTTGCTGATGGTGATGCTCTGATTACCGGAGAGATGAATGAATTGGAGAGAGCTTCTTTTCTGTCCACACTGAATAAAATGGCAGAGAAAAAGAAATACACAGGGAAGGAGATGTTTGTGGGGGTTACACGGGTACTAAATGATGATGAGTCGAAGGTATTCTTCGAGAAAGTCAAAGCTCAGCATCCCGAAATGGATATAAAAATACCTTTCCTTACTGTCATGGAAACGTTGCAATATAAACCGGCCGAGAGCGCAGCCAGAGTCCAGTGTCCAGTATTGGTTGTTATTGCTGGCCAGGATAGTGTTAATCCACCGGAACAGGGAAGAGCATTATATGATGCTGTTGCTTCTGGTACTAAAGAATTATATGAGGAAGCTGACGCATGCCATTATGATATTTATGAGGGCGCATTTTTTGAACGTGTAGCCTCTGTGCAGACACAATGGTTTAAAAAATATATTTAATAGTGAGCCTGTGTTTACCATTCTGTGTAAATGCTTTTTCTTAAAAGTGACCGTCAAGGCGGTCACCAAATTTGATAATCAAGAGGCATCGTTCATTTCCGGAACGCAGACTGGATTGCCAGCTCCCCACTTTTTTACCAAACGGCAGGTATGGGGGACACGAACTCTGGTGTTCACAGAAAAAAAATAACCATCTCTGAAATGCCTGTGGAAAGTCGATACGCGGATATAGTAAAACGTATACATAAAAGAATGCCTGTAAATACTTTTGTTATTCTCAATGAGATTTTTATACAAAAATAACAGGGTTTACTATGGATGTCGTGTCAGAAAAAACTCTTCGCCTTTTTGGAACTTTTCATTTTAAAAATGACCGGTTGGTAAAAAAATATCCGGTAAATCCTCTGGCCATTACAGGGCCAGCTTTTTATCACTTGTCAGGAAAATCAAATGCACTCTTTTACACTGTGCTGTCTGGGCTGTTTTCTTTCCAGCAGCCAGGCTCCTCCTTATTTACCCGTTTGTAAGTTGACTCTTCACGTCACATCAATTGTCAGTTGATGTGATCAGGTAATTTTCCGGGGGCTGTCAGTCATTTGTGCCGCTTTGCTCCGGGTCCCCTTGCGGGACAGTACTTTCATTAACCTGCACACGAATCTCCATTCCTGCGTCATGACAGGCCTGCAGCCACTGCGCCACGTCCAGCGGATCGCCCTCCCGGCGTACCACCCTGCCTTCTTTATTCCATAACTGGAGACAGGTGCTGCCGTCGAGACGCACCACAAAATCCCCACGGCAGGCCTGATACGTCATGCCGTTCAGCTCCACCGCCAGATCAGTGGCAGAAGTGCCGTCTGCGGGCAGACCTGATGCCGGGACCAGCGGCAGTACGACGACTTCTGCCGCACGCTGTTCTGTCCGGAGGCGGTCCTGTTCTGCCAGCAGCAGAGGCTGTGCCACGGCCCGGCCGGCGTCCGTCAGCTCCACTGCCAGCTGCAGGTTCGGAGCGCGCAGGGTACGCAGCCAGCCGGCATCCTCCAGACGACGGCAGGAGGCTCGCAGGTTTGGCCCGTAGACCGGGGCTTCCCCGCTTCGCTCCAGCACCCGTTCTATGTCCCGCGTCAGCACGGGGCCCGGCCGTTTTTCATCAAGGGCAGCCAGCACAATCAGCACTCTCCGCTGCAGTGGCGACGGTCGGCGGCTCTGAGTCATTTCCAGTCATCCTCCGGCCAGATGAGCTTTCTGAGGCGCTGAAAGTCGGCGTCAATGAGCTCCTGTCTCTTTATGGCATTCATTGAGGCATAGCCATTTATGGCCAGTTCATGCCAGAAGATCAGCACTGCTCCGGCTTTGGCTGACTCGCAGAGATAAATTGCGCCCTGGCTGTCCAGATTGCATTCCCGGATGCGTCGTTCCGCAAACCGGGTCAGTTGTTCATAGCTGAGTGAAAACACTCTTTCTTCATCCATCCTGCACACTCCATCTGATAATGTCCTGTTAAGGAATAAATCATATCTTGAATCATTTATTTCTGCGCCTGTAAACATCATATCATATATGATTATGTGATTAATGATAAATATCATATCAGATATGATTTAATGTGTTTTGCTTGATTATCATATTAGTTGCTGGTTTTCCGCCGCGCAGATCCGGTTTCTGGTGAAGTCGGAGCCCACCATCTCCGAGTATTTGATAAGCCAATTCTTGTATCCCTTTGCCTTTATTATCTTTTTGGTTTTCAGAAGTTATAATGCCTGTTAAATCAACAATGTTGGAAGATCAACATGAGAAGACCATCCCGAACTGAAGCACTGATGCCAGTACTGAGTGCTAACAAAGCTCAGGAAGAACAGATTAACACCTCCTATGAACCACTGACTCCCTCAGTCATTACAGATGAAAAAGCACAAAGCTATATCGAAGCTTTGAATTTTGCCTGTTCTCGCCCGGATATCAGAAATATTGCAGTAACAGGGCCGTACGGGGCCGGTAAAAGTTCGGTATTACTGACATGGGAAAGGGCGGAGGATAATGACTTTCGGGTGATGACCGTATCACTGGCTGACTTTGAAATGCAGCGGGCATACCCCGGAGATTCGCTGTCAGTTGAGGGTAAGCCCGACTATGATGATAACGAAAAAAAAGCGGGAAAAGCCGAAGATAAAACAATCGAGTACAGCATCCTGCAACAACTGCTCTATAAAGAGAAAAAAAGTGTGTTACCCTATTCCCGTCTGGAGCGCATTTCTGACGTAAGTGCGTGTCAGATAGCCATGATGACGGCCAGTCTGTTATTCATACTTGCTTCGACGGCAACTGGTCTGCTTTTTCTTTTCCCGGATTACATCCGGGAAAAGCTCTCCCTGTCGCCAGAACTGAGTCAGTTTCTGCTTGAGTTGCCTGTACTCGCTAGGTTTGGTAGCGCCGGGATATTTCTTTTTACTGCTTTATTCTTTGCACTGAAGAAATTGCACCGTACAGGGGTATTTGATCGGCGTGTAAGTATTGATAAAGTTGACATACTGAAAGGTGCCATTACAACACGCCCTGCGGCCCCTTCTCTTCTCAATGTGTACATTGATGAAATCGTCTACTTTTTCGAACAGACACAATACAATGTAGTCATATTTGAGGATCTTGACCGTCATAATGACGGAGCCATTTTTATCAAACTCCGGGAAATAAATCAGCTTATCAATAACTGCCTCCCCACAGACAATCCTGTCCGATTTATCTACGCTGTCAGGGATAATCTTTTCATAACACCAGAATCACGGACAAAATTTTTCGATTTCGTCATACCAGTAATCCCAGTAATGGACAGTGAGAATGCTTCTGAGCATTTTCTAAGTAAATTTACACTTGATGAACTCAGGCAGGAAGGATTCAAAGACTGCCTTGCCAGACTGGCTCTTTTTATTCCTGATATGCGGGTTATGCATAACATTGCGAATGAATTTCGTCTTTACCGGAATATTGTGAATAATGGAGGAGATTTAAAGCGTCTTATTTCACTGATCACCTATAAAAACCTTTATTCTGAAGACTATCACAGGATAGATCAGAAAAAAGGAATGCTTTATAGCATTGTATCTGAATATACATCAGGTAAATTAAGAGAGGATTATTGCAATAATCTAAAAAACAAAATTGAAACGTGTCTAACTGAACTATCTAAACTACAGAATGAAGAAGTGGTCACTGAACATGAGTTAAGAAGTGAAATTTTGCGGCCATATATCAGTGAAAAAACAGCACCCCGATTACATATTATGACAAGTACAGGGGGGCAATATGATTTTGATGATGTAATCCAAAATGAAAATTCATTTCTTTCTTTGCTGAGCAACCAAATAATCAGCATTAAACCTAGTGGATATAACATTACTATAACAACAATCGATAAAAAAACAGCTCAGGTTATGAAGGAGGAATATCAGGAAAGAATAGCTATTATTCAAAAGAAACTAAATAATGATGTTTCTCGATTGGAGGAAAATATTAAAAAAAACAGGTGCGAGATTCAGAATGCATCCTCGTATGATCTTGCTTTTTTCATCAATAAAATGGGGAGATCAGGTTTCGAAAGATATATTGCATGTTGTTCAACGCCTGAACAACATGACGGAGAATCCATTACTGATAATGCCGCAAATATTGATTTTATTTATTTCCTTCTATCTCATGGTTATCTTTCCACTGACTATATGGCCTACCGCTCAGTCTTTATGCCAGGTAGTCTGAGCACGGAAGACAATAACTTTATCAGGGCTGTGACGTCAGGAAGATTACCTGATGAAACGGCAAAAATGCCCCTCAGCAATATTGCTAACACAGTAGCAAAATTGCATGGACTGGGCATACTGATGCATGACAATGCATGGCATCCTCAGATTCTCTGGTACCTCATGCGCAATGATACGAACTCTCTGAAGACTATCATGAGGATGCAGGCAGAGGTCGGAGCCGAACGGCGGATGGTAAGACTGGCCAATGAGATCTTCCCCCTATGGGAACCTGCTGCGCAGCGGGAATATATCAGATTAATGGTCGACGGGGATGGTCATTTATCCACTATGATCCACCAGATTGGGAGCCTGAATGATACCGTAGCTGAACAAAATCTTCTCCCGGTATTACTGTCCTTACCGATACTTTCTTGGGAAGCCGTCTCTCAGATAACTCGGGAAGAACTGCAGAGACTCATCGATTTGCAATTTAATCTCGTAACGTCCTTACCGGAGAATTGTGCGCAGTTTTTCTGTGAAAACCTGCGGAATTCAGGTTGTCGCCTGACTAACATTCCTTTGGCCCGGAGTGACTCTGGGCAGGAAACATTGCATTTGGTGGTACAGAAAAAATTGTGGACCTATTCCACGTTAAACCTGCAAAACATTTGTTTCTCACTTTCTCATGAGTCAGAGAATAACAGTGATACCTTCCGTAAGAAGCCTGTTGCTTTAATAAAATCGCTTCGTATTCCGAACCTTGAAAAATATGTTTATGAAAACATATCATCATTCATTCGTGATGTTTTTATACACTCTGAAGAAAATGATCTCATTCCTTATTTTCTTAATTCGACATTCGTTGACTGGGATGATGCAAAGTACATGACAGAAAGTATGAGCTTCGTACTGGAAGACGTATCAGTTATCCTAAACAAAGAGAATACCGAAACAACAGAAATTTCTTATGATCAAAACCTGTATTCACTTCTGGCTCATCATAATCATATTACCCCTTGCTGGAATAATGTTATTTCTCTACTGAGTGAAGATGCGTCACTTGCTGGTGATACTTTTTGTGAGTGGCTTAATATTAATTATTCTTTATTGCCAAATGACTCGTTGCCTTTGACTGATGTTCAGTTCTCGCAATTACTTATTAAGGCTGTTACATCACCTCATATCAGTAAAGAAGCGTTAATAGCGATAACCATGGCATTTAGGATAACTCTTATTAATGTGCCAGAAAACTTACCACTGAATAATGCTGCGGTACTAATCAAGCAAAAATGGCTGGCACCAACCAGTACTGTGTTTGAACAACTTTATCAGGCACTGTACGAAGAAGGTGACAAACTGACATCACTACTTTATGCACTTATTTGTGCCCGTCCTGTATTATTGAGTGATAATTACGAGCTTGTTTTATTTGCTGATGACCAGTTTGACCTGGGGATTACTCGTTTAATTCTGAATGGCGATAAGATTGCAGATGAAGTCTGTATCAGTATCCTGAACTGGCTCTGGGAAAAAGATGAAGCCCTGCTCTCTGAGGAACCACTTCTCAGCCAGCAAGCCCTGATAAGGTTCTCCACCAAAATAACCAATGACCGGCAGAAGCAGGCACTGCTGATGCAATGTCTTAAAAATGACGGTGGGTCACACAAGTTCATCAGACAGGTGCTCATGACGTTCGGGCATCAGGATTATGCCGCTTTCCTCACAGAGAGGAATTATCGTAGCATTCCCCGTAGTGATGCCATGTGGCAACTGGCTGTCCAGCTGGGAAATAGTGGATTTATCAGGCCGCCGAAACTTACTCACGCTGATACACGTATTCGTATAGAGCCCTTTTTTAACGCTGAAAATGAATACGACTGACATCGCAAAATAGTGGTAAGTCCGTCGGGGGCGGCCTTACTCCTTTATCCTGCCCAGTCTTCCAGTACCAGTCTAGGCACCCGCTCAAACTCTCTCACATTATTCGTCACCAGTATTGCCCCGGTGGCGATGGCGTGCCCGGCGATCGCCGTGTCGTTCGGACCGATCGGCGTGCCGGCGAGGCGCAGCGCCACCTTAACCTCCGTGGTTGCATCCACCGCAGCGCGATCCCAGGGCAGGATGGCATCGAGACGGGCGCAGAACGCGTCAACCAGCTGCACGTGGCGTGGCGATGCCTTTGGACCGGTGGCGCCGAAGCGCATCTCGGAGTAGGTGATGGCCGAGACCACGATACGGTGACCGCGCAGCACCGCCTGCTCCAGATTCTTAAGCACTGCTTCAGGCTGCTCGCGCATGATGAACGAGCAGATGTTCGTGTCGAGCATATAGATCTTGTTCACAGGTTAAATCGTCCTTCGTCGCAGACAACGTCCTCGCGTTCCGTCATAAAGCCCGGATCGGCCTTTTCTAGCTCCAGGAATGAGCTCCAGCTCGGGCGGAGGGGACGCAGAATGATTCTGTCCCCTTCCCGTACAATCTCCAGCTCACTCACCCCCTCAAAATCCAGATCGCGGGGCAGACGGATCGCGCGGTTATTGCCATTTTTGAAAATAGATACGGTTCTCATGTCTTCCTCCTGGCAAGACGGCTTTTATATATGTTTAGTATATGCAGATGTGATACATATGTATATGTTATAGATATGCAGATGTGTGAGATATGCGTATGCCTGTCATATGCAGATGCCAAACATATGGATATGCATGGTATCTGCATGTTTCTCTCTTTTTTCACCGGGATCCGAAAAATATCAGTTACGGATCTTCCTCTCCCCCCACACAATGCCACCTCCTGTAAGTACAACATGTAGTGCTACATTCAGCTGCTCGTGACACTATATGTTGTGTTATTTCCCTGACCTGTGATGCGCCGCGCAGGGGCGGAAAACAGCGATATGATTATTTCCTCAGCGTGGTACACTTCCGGAAAGTTGTGATATTCAGGAAAGTCGGATCTGACGGAAACGGCTCTCCGGTAATTTAACGGCGTGGTTATATGGATGCTTGTTATCATGGTGATGATGATAACGGCATGATGTTATCAGACGGCGTGACGGTAAGGGCAGTGATGATGGATGACGTTATCGCATGACCGTCCCTGCCCGGAAAAGAAAAAAGGAGTCACCCATGTTTTTTATTGAGAATGAAGGTCAGGCTGTCGCCGGAACGGATTACTGGCAGTCAGTACAGGCGCAGGCCGGATATGTCTACCTCAGCTGGAATGCCGGCGCAGCCAGGCTGCTTGTCCCGGATGCGGCAAAACATTTACTCAGGGAGATGCGGGGGGCTGAGTACGTCATCATCAGTAAGGGAACGCTGCATGGCCGCGATGCGCTGGAACTGGTATTTGAAGACGGCAGCGATGCGCCGTTTGTGATCCACATGCTGAGTGAGCAGTGCGATCGCCTGCTCCCCGAAAACAACCAGGGAGGGGGTTTTGTTGTCACCGTCTGGACGCGTGGCGGTAACCAGCTCCGTTATCCGGGAAAGTACCGTGTTGTGGAAAACCTGCCCGACGTTTCCCCGTGGAGTGAACACTGATATGCAGCACCTGCCGGCACCGATCCACTATGCCCGGGATGTCGCTCAGCTTCCTGTTGCCATCGATTATCCGGCAGCGCTGGCACTCCGCCAGATGTCGATGGTTCATGATGAACTGCCAAAATACCTGCTGGCCCCTGAAGTGAGCGCCCTGCTCCATTACGTCCCGGATCTGCGCCGCAAGATGCTGCTGGCCACACTGTGGAACACCGGTGCGCGCATTAATGAAGCACTGGCGCTGACGCGGGGGGATTTTTCTCTCGCGCCTCCGTATCCGTTTGTGCAGCTGGCCACTCTGAAGCAGCGGACAGAAAAAGCCGCCAGGACGGCAGGAAGAATGCCCGCCGGTCAGCAGACTCACCGGCTGGTTCCGCTTTCCGACACCTGGTACGTCAGCCAGCTGCAGACGATGGTGGCCACACTGAAAATCCCCATGGAACGGCGTAATAAACGAACAGGCAGGACAGAGAAAGCGCGGATCTGGGAAGTGACGGACAGAACGGTCAGGACCTGGATTGGGGAGGCGGTTGCCGCCGCTGCCGCTGATGGTGTGACGTTCTCTGTCCCGGTCACGCCACATACGTTCCGCCATTCCTATGCGATGCACATGCTGTATGCCGGTATACCGCTGAAGGTCCTGCAAAGCCTGATGGGGCATAAGTCCATCAGCTCAACGGAGGTCTACACGAAGGTGTTTGCACTGGATGTGGCTGCACGGCACCGGGTGCAGTTTTCGATGCCTGAGTCCGATGCGGTCACAATGCTGAAAAACAGGCAGGCATAAATCACAAATCATAATTATGAATTATTCTGTAATAAAAGAGACCACTGCAATATGTGATCTCTTGTATGCAAGGGTGCTTAAACAGTATGAATTCACAAGTGTGATTTCATAAGTAATAACTTCTTGATTATTACGTTAGTGTTTTTAAGTATTGCTCAAGGGCTACTCTGACGATGGCACTTACATTTTTTGGATCTTTACCATTGCGTTTATTCCTCAATGCCAGATCTTCTATTGTGACAAGCATGCTTTCACCAAGAGAGATTGTCGTCCGACATTGTTTTTCTGGTTCGGGTTTTTCCGGCGCGCCGTATGGTTTATCCGCAAGGCGCTGAGCCAGAGCCTCTGCTTGTTCTACCGTAACTGCAGCTCTGTTTAATGCTTGCTGGCTGGGTTTTTTCACCATGGGCCAAATACCTCATTCATTAAATGTTCAATTTCTGCTTTGGCTGCTGTATTGTTCGTTTCTACTACACCGGTGCCGTTGCTCATGCAATCGCGATAGACTTTTCTGAAACAAATAACTGAATCCAGGACTTGAATTGTTGGGAATTCTTCAAGATATTCAAGGAATTCTTTTCTCTCATTTCCCCTCAAAACCGGATTGGTTGTTGCCATACTTTGTAAACAATAAACCTTAAGTTCCGGGTTAAGGTTACGCATTGCGTCTATCTGTTGTTCTAGTTCTGTAAGAGTATCCAGATCTGGTTGAGAACACTGTAGTGGCGCAATTATTTGATGTGCGACAACTCCACTCGTTATGAATTCCTTTGAGTTTCTTCCTGCGACATCCACTATTACATCATCGAACTTTTCATTCAGAGCCTGTAGTGTTTGTGTCAGGTTATCAAATTTCTCAACAAGGGTTATTGCTGGTAACAGTCCTGCAGCTTCTCGTTCCGCATGATGTTTTGCGGCTGTTCGTTGTAGATCTCCGTTTAACAGGCAGACTTCCCTTCCTTTATTTGCGAGAGCAATAGCCAGGTTTGATGCAATGGTAGTTTTCCCTGAACCACCTTTGTTCCCACCAACTACAGTAATCATTGCAACCTCATAAATGTGATGTGTGAAGTATGATGATATTTTGACACGGTAACCTGATGTGTCAACATGCATTCATATTTATGAAGTATGAAATATGAAGTATGTCATATGATGTAATAAATATTACTTGTGTTTTGTGATTTCATAACTATGATAGTGCTCAAATTGAGTATTACCTTGCAACCAGAAACAGTGATTTACTCAGATTGAGTATTTAAGGGGCTATAGATGAACGTATACTGCGATGATGGTTCAACAACAATCAAGTTGGCATGGAATGACAATGGGAAAATCTGTAAGTCGTTGTCGCAAAACTCATTTCGTCATGGATGGAAGGTTGACGGGTTAGGGATTCGCCAGACATTTAACTATGAACTGGATGGTAAAAAATACACGTATGATGAAGTTAGCAACCAATCTATTCTTACGACTCATATTGAGTATCAATATACGGATGTTAACCTGTTAGCTGTGCATCACGCTTTACTGAATAGTGGATTAGCGCCTCAGCCTGTATCATTGACTGTGACTTTGCCTATCAGTGAGTTCTACACGAAAGAGTGTCAAAAAAATGAACTCAACATTCAGCGTAAAATTGAGAATTTAATGAGGCCGATTCGTCTTAATAAAGGCGATGTTTTCACCATTGAACACGTTGATGTGATGCCTGAATCATTGCCAGCTGTGTTTTCTCGTCTGGTCATGGATAAAGTTGGTCAGTTCGAAAAATCGCTGGTAGTTGATATTGGCGGCACTACGCTTGATGTTGGTGTTATCGTTGGTCAATTTGACTCTGTAAGTGCCATTCATGGTAATTCTGGCATTGGTGTGTCTTCAGTTACGAAAGCTGCAATGAGTGCATTGCGCATGGCATCCAGTGATACCAGTTTCCTCGTTGCAGATGAATTGATTAAACGTCGTAATGACCCGGACTTTGTTCGGCAGGTTATAAATGACGAAACAAAAACTGATCTGGTCCTTAATACCATTGAGGGGGCTATTGCCAGTCTGGGGGAGCAAGTAGTCAATGAGCTCGGTGATTTTCATCATGTGAATCGTGTTTATGTTGTCGGTGGTGGGGCCCCGTTGATCTATGATTCGATAAAAACGGCATGGCACCATCTTGGGCAAAAAGTAGTGATGATGGAGTCGCCACAGACAGCACTGGTTGAAGCTATCGCGGCTTTCAAAGAGGAGTAATATTGTGGACGATGAACGGAAAAGGAAAAAATTCACACTTTATCTGCATCCGGAAAAAGCTGCAGACTTTCAAACTTTGGAAGCGATAGAGTCCGTTCCGCGTTCTGAGCGTGGTGAGCTGTTCCGGAATGCATTTATTTCTGGAATGGCGTTACACCAACTTGATCCTCGCCTGCCTGTATTGCTGACTGCCATTTTGAGCGAGGAGTTTTCAGCAGATCAGGTTGTAACCTTACTCAGTCAGACGACAGGATGGAAGCCTTCTCAGGCCGATATCAGAGCTGTGTTGACTGAACTCGGTGCTTTGCAATCTGCTGAAAAAATGCCTCCTTCTGCTACTGATTCGGTGCAGGAGGCAATGAATGATGTGCGCCTTAAAATGCAAAAATTATTCTGATATATCAGAATGAAGCAATGGGGATCTCAGTCCATTGTGTTGTATACGAAGGCGAGAGCATTTCCCGTTTCATTTGCCATTCAGGGGCGGTTCCTCGCCCCGCAAACCACACTTTCCCTTTTCCAGACTGGTTCAGTTCATCGAGTGTTTTCATTAACTTTTCGCTGTTTTTACGGGGCTGGATCTCATCAAATAATCCCGGCTGCGCTATACCCGATGGTGTGAAAT